>OMJG01001532.1_pt1 | contig 13182 bp, 18 predicted proteins | sample 1646431 | NCBI WGS metagenome assembly OMJG01 (sample SAMN03771674, study PRJEB25209) | food metagenome | isolation source: Cotija cheese | place: Mexico:Jalisco,Michoacan | collected 2011-12-12 | reverse complement strand
TTTGATAAACGTACCGCGGATCAAACACTTAACTACTATTGTGGCGTCGATTGGGGCTACGAGCACGATACGTCGCTTGTGGTGCTTGCTGACGATAATCAGGGTAATACGTACTTGGTTGAGGAACACACCGGTAATTTACAACAGATTGACCATTGGGTTAGTGTCGCTAAGCAGATACAACAAGACTATGGGTACAATATTCCATTTTATTGTGACACGGCCCGGGTTGAACATATTGATGAGTTTCAAGCTAATCATATTAACGCATTGTATGCCTATAAGGCAGTGCTAAAAGGTATTGAAACGGTTGCCGGTAAAATTAAACAACGCCAGTTTATGGCTGTTCAAGAAGGCATGCAACAATTCTTGGATGAGGTTTATCAGTATGTCTGGAATGACAAAACGGGTGAGCCGGTTAAAGAGCATGACCATGTCATGGACGCTGTACGATATGCGATTGCAACCAAGCTGTGGAATCAAAAGAACGAACAGCCAGGTAATGGTTATGATGATCAGACTAAGCTATTAGCTGATAATGGGTTGATCGATTATCCTGATGATTTTTGGTGATTTATTCGCATTAAAAATAGACACTCAAAATAGACAGTTGATTAAACAAATAAAAAGCAGGTTTTAAGCTTACAGAATTTGGATTTATAGGATATTCGGTCTTTTAAGCTGTAATGTCTATATAGAGTACACCTAGATTAGATATTACAGCATAGGTTTTGAGGTGACATTGATGGCAAAGCTCATGACAATGAAAGAGTGGAAAAAACAAGCAACTACCAAGAACACAGCACCGCTTGATATGAATGTGTTTGAACCAATGCTGAATGGCAAGCCACTAGAATTTACCGATAGAGGCATTACTTATTCAGTGCCAATTGGTTTAGATGTTAAATATATTATTGAAGCAATGGCAGAATTGATTAACGAGAATATTAGCGAACAAGATAAAACGGTCAGCGACTCTAATAGGTTGCTGGCCGTTAAGTTTGCACACAATTATTGCCAACTACATGAAAGCGAGGTGAACAATGATGGCAGAGACAAACGACAAAACAGCTCACAGCCTGTCAATTAATCCTGAGCCTAACTCGATTAGCCTGTTAAACGGCAAACGTTATGGTGGGCGCTATGCATTCGACACTAATCAAAGATACAGCATTCCACAAGCAACCTGGGACGCTATTAAAGATACCCCAGCGGTATTTGAAAAGTTAGTACAGTGGTATGTTAACGATCACTACACAAATCAGTTGCCACGAATTCTTGAATTGGAACGTTATTACCAAGCAGACAACAACATTCATTACTGGTTGTCCAACAAGAAGAGCCATCGAGCAGATAACCGTATCTCTAGCGCATTGGCGCGCTATATTACTAACATTCAAGTAGGATATGAGTTTGGCACGCCATTAACGTTCGGGTACCAAAACAAAGATGATGACACCGACATTGGTGAAGGGCCAATGCAAGCACTAGATGATTTTAATCAAACCAATGATGAGCCGTATCACGAAAAGATTATGGGCAAGAACTTAGCGAATACTGGTCGTGCGTATGAGCTGCTATATGTAGCAGACGGGTCAAAAGATCCACGAGTTACGGCAATCGATCCCAATAGTACGTTCGTAGTCTGGTCTACCGACGTAGAACCCGTAGAACTATTTGCTGTGCGTTATTACGTCGTTAAGGTGGCAGATGAAACAAACTATCAAGTTGAAGTCTATACGGATAAGAACATTTATCACTTTACAGCGGGTGACGAACCCGATAGTGATTGGACTCTGACAGACACCGAAGAACACTTTTTCCAACAAGTACCGTTAACTGAATATAGCTTAAATGAAGAACGCGTGGGCGCTTGGGAGACTAAACTCGATGAGATTGACGCCTATGACCAAGCGTTGTCTGAGATGGCTAACAGCCAAGAAGACTTTAGCAATTCAATGCTGATGATCAACGGAAAAGTTGCCAACAATTCCGGTAAGTCAGAACAAAAACTAGGACCAGACGGTCAGCCAGTTTACATTGACAACGTGAGTGGTGGATATACAAATGAATCCACAACCAACGGGAAAAGTAATGCACCCGTTATGGTTGAAAAGGTGCTTGATAGCAACACAAACGTTTTGTATCTACGGCCATATGTCCAAAAAAATCCAAACGGATCGCCAACTATTGTGCCAACATCGGCAGCTTATCTGACTAAGTCGTTGAATGCTAGTGAATGGCAAATTTACATTAACCAATTGTTATCCGACATTCATAAGGACACAAATACACCCGACACAACTGACCAAAACTTTGCAGCCAACGCATCGGGTGTTGCCATGGCTTACAAACTATGGGGTAGTGACCAAGAGATGGCTATGTCGGAAACACTTTATCAGCGTGGCATACGGCGTCGGTTGCGGTTGCTAATGACGTATTGGAGCTATCTCAAAAATAACGACGTTACGATCACCAATGAAAACAATCCGGCCGACAATGTGGCAATCACATTCACGCCTAATCTGCCTAAGAACAATCAGGAAACGATGACGCTCATTCAAGGTCTCAATCAGACAGGCAAATTTTCTGCAGAAACATTGCGTAATTTGGCTGAACCGATTACTGGGATTCCGGCTGATCAAGAAAAACAACAAGTAGATGATGAGTCTGGCGATCAAGATGAACGAACAACAAATATGATTGCTGCTGCGCAAGCCAAACTGCAGAACGTGAATGGGGTAGGTGATAGCGTTGACAACGGTCAAGAAGGAGCGCCAGAAGATTCGCCAACTGGTCAAACAGGACAAGGCGAACAGTCAGACGATCAATAGCTTCTATCAGCAATCCTTAAGTATTATCGCCAACCATCTAAAAGAGTTCTATAACGAGTACGCCGATGATAGTGGGTTAACTCTTAATCAAGTATCGTCAGCAGTTAGTTCATGGGACACGCAACACTTTTACGCTGCCATTAACGAAATGTTAACGGACGTTCAACCCGACGATAAACTATCTAAGCAGTTACAGGCTGCTTATGTTAAAGCATCATTAACCAAGCGAGATATGTTGGGTGCAATGATTGGGGCTGGTATGAGTATTGCGACAGCGAGAAGCGAACTATATGGTGTCACAGAACTAAATAGACAGCGTTCGGCAGCGTATGCAGATAACTCTTCACGTTCGCAGCAAAGCGTGCCACAGAGCACTGATCAGGCCGAATACGTGCAACGACTATGGATGCACCAAGATGTTATGGCTAATCGCATGATTGAGACCTTAAATAAAGGTCTGAGTCGAGGAATTTCGGTAACCGCAATGAACAAGCTAACTCGCAGCATTCCACAGTCGGGCGATCGAATTGATGATAACTTGGCAACACCAATGAATCAGCTATTATCTCGAATTGATGGATTAATGCAGACACAATCGGTTGAGAACACCAACGAGGGTAAACGACAAGCTTACGAAGATAGCGACGTTAAATTTGTAATGTGGCTAACCGAAGAAGACTACCATGTTTGTGATATTTGCCAACCATTAGACAAGCAGATATTTCCATTCGGCCAAGCACCGATTCCTCAAGAAGATACGCACCCACGTTGTCGATGCCAATTGGTAGCGTGCGATGAAGATGGTAATTTACTTGATGGCCAACTAGACGGCATGATGACAGGTGAATTTGATTAGGGGCTATTTCTGAATAATAGCCCCTTAAAAACACTTACAAATAAGGGTAGTTAACAAAGAATCAAAATTATAGGGGTTATTTATCTGCTTTATATGATAATAACTCCTATTTTTGTGGGCTTTTACTTACTTGCAGCCCTAAAAGAACAAGTAATTTAGTCATTCGGACTTTAACCGATCTAGTCTGCGGACTTTAAAAAGGAGCTTTTACGATGAAGATGAATTTGCAATATTTTGCTGAACTTGGTGAAGGAACAAAGCCAATTGACCCTAATAAGGAGCCACAACAAGAACCAAAGCCAATTGACCCTAATAAGGAGCCGCAACAAGAACCTAAAGGTCATGAACCATCCGGTAAAACATATTCACAAGATGACGTGAATAGAATGATGGGTGCCAAAGCTAATCAGCTGGAAGAAAAGTTTAATAGTCAGCTGGAATCTCTGAAAGAAGAATGGATGTCCAAAGGGGAAGAACGCGCTGGTATGAATGCACAACAGAAGGCCGAAGCAGAACTCGATGACAAGCGACAAGCCCTGGCAGACCAAGAGAAACGATTGCAGGAACGACTAGACGCCGTTGATGAGAAAAATGCTTTAGCTGCAACTAAGTCAGCCTTAACGGATAGCAAGATTCCTGTTGAATTTGCAGAATTCGTTACTTCTAAAGATGACGATGTACGTAAGAACAATATCGACAAGTTTATCGACTTGTTCAACAAGGCTGTTCAAGATGGCGTAGAACAACGTGTCCAGGGCACACATACGCCACAAAACGGTGGTCAAACAGTTCCTGGATCGCTGACACGCGAAGATTTTGCCAAGCTCAACATGGATCAGCAAACTCAAATTTATCGTGAGAATCCAGATTTATACAACAAACTTAAATAGGAGGTGTAGGTAATGGCTGTAATTAACGGCAATCCTACGAATTTTAGTAACTTAATTGAACCAAAAGTATTTCTTGATTGGGTCTATCGACAAAATACGCAAACTAATCGTTTTGTGGCGTCTGGTGTTTTAAAGAACGATCCCATTTTAGGTGGACGTTTGCTTCAACCGGGTCGGACAGTAGAAATCCCGGCAATGAACGACTTGTCCGGCGATGCTGATGAATGGAACGATACGCATGATATTCAAACGAATGGTGTCGACTCTGCAATGGAACACGGCATTAAGATGTATCAAAGTAAGTCGTTTGGTAACACTGACTGGGGCGATTTGATTTCTGGTGCAAGTACACAGCAACAGATTGCTAATCGTTTCGGAAATTGGTGGACGCGCCAAGATACAAAGCTTTTGCTGGATACTGTTAAAGCCACTTTCAACAACGCAGATATTGCAACTGCAAAGTCTTTCGGTGTTGGCGCTGAAAAGGAATTATCTGCCGCAGACTTTGTTAAGGCACTCGCACGTATGGGCGATGTGATGGATAACACCTTATCGACATTAGTTGTTAACTCAGCAGCTTATTCAGAAATGCGTGAACAACAATTGATTGAATACCTGCAACCAGCTGGTGCAGCAACTCCAATTGCTACGTACCAAGGCATGAGTATCGTTCAAGATGATAGCATTCCAGTTGCTTCTGATGGAACTACTTATGCACTCATCTTCGGTCCCGGAGCCATTGATTATGCAACGGCTACTCCGACTAATGGCCTAGTTGTTCAACGTGACGAATTTCAAAAGGGCGGCATGGTAGCCATTATTCAAAAACGAGTAGTTACTTGCCACGTTGCCGGAACAAACGTTGACCTGACTAAAACTAATGCCGACACTTATTTAGCTGATTTGGCAGCAGGAACTAAGCCACTGTTTGCTGTTTCTTATGATCCACGACAGATTCAATTGGTTAAGTATGGATTCAAGGTTGGTACGGATTACGTAGTGCCAACAATTAATGCGCCTAAGAAGGGAAAATAATATCCCCGTCCGGAGTTAAAGTAACGACGACAGTAGGCGGGGCAAAAATCACTGCTGAATAAGGAGGCATACAATGGCTGATACAAGTGAATTGTCGCTTGTTGCCTTTAAGGGTAATTTGCAAGTTGCCCAAGGTGACAAGGGAAAAAACGAAGTTGAAATTACGGGATTGCAACCTGGTGCAGTGATTCCAGATGGTGAGTACAAAGTTGCCTATTCTGATGGCACTCATGTGTCTGATAAAACAGATGTTCCGGGATTTTCGGTACTGTCTGTGGCAACTGTAGGGTCTGCAATCGTTGGTAAGACAAAGATTTAGGAGGTTTTTAGATTATGTCTTATGTGAAAAATAAATGGTCTGATGGTGATGTTATTACTGCTGATAAGCTAAATAACATTGAAAACGGTATTGAGAATGAGCAGGTTGGTCTTACTGGTGCCCCCGGAAAAGATGGCAATAGCGTTACGGCAATTGCATTAACTACGGATTCCAGTGGTAAGGTGACTGGCGGCACTGCTACGCTGTCTGATAAGAATACGCTACCGATTACTGTTACCCAGTCAAAAGTTTAGAGGCGATTTGAATGGCTGATATGCCAACTGCTAACGATGTGAGAGGCGACATTGGCATGTTCCAAGACTACAGCGATGTTCACGTCAACGAACGCATTGAGGACGCTGTAGCAAAAGCTAAACATGACCAGATTACAGATGATGCGTTAGCCAGTGCAATTAGAGCCTGGGCGCGTCATCTGTTATACAAGGACTGGTTCATGAACTATGGCGGCGTTCAGTCTGCTAGCACGTTTGGCAACTCACAGACAATGGTCAATTTTAATGGGTATGACGACTACCGTGCTGAGTATGATGACATCGTTGATGATTATGGTGTGTCGGACTCAATGGGAGCGATGTGGACTGAATGACTGAAGACTTTGATAATACTGCAGAGGCAATTAGACGATTACAAGAGTTGCAGTCAGTGAGATTGTCCGTGGGTGTGCCGTGGCTTAATAATCATTTGAACATGATTGCTATGGTCCAGGAATACGGTAAGACGATTGTTCCAGTCAATCGACAGTGGCTGGCGTTGCCAACACCGAACTCAGGTGATAAACGGCCAGCAGATTTTCAAAACCTTTTCTTCATGTTAGGAAAAACTGCTGATCAAGCCTATTTAGCCATGCCAGATGCTAATAGTGGTTTTAAAATCATGTTTATTCTGCGCAAGAGTGTTGTGATTCCACCACGGCCATTCTTGCGTTATTCGTTTAATCACCATCTCGGTCGGTGGACAGAGTTGGGAGCCGACTTGGCTTTTAAGTGTATGGTCGGTGAAATTGAGCCGAAAGATGTGTACTCAGTATTGGGAGAAGCGATGGTCAAAGACATTAAGCAAACCATTGCTGACTTCAGCACACCAAGTAACGCGCCATTAACTGCCAAGAATAAAGGATTTAATGATCCGTTAATTGATAGTGGAGAACTGCGTGACTCGATCACATGGATTACAGAAAGGATTTGAGTTTATGAGTATGGAATTAGTTATTGTTGCAGCAAAGACGGGGACAGACGGTGCTTATATCACGCCAAGTCGTGACACGGAACAAACGAGTGACATTGCCTTCTTCCCAGAAGATGATCCAAAGGTTGTCAAGATTACGGGGTACGCACCTGGTGACACGATTCCTAGTGGCAAATATTTTGCTGCTTTCTATAATCCAGACACTAAAAAGTTCCTGGGACAATTTGTGTCAGTATCTGGATTCACGGTTGCAGGCGAATCAACACCAAGTGATCTTAAAGTAACGCCAACCGATACTGGTGCTGAAGTCGCATCAGGCAACTAGCGATGAATTTTCAAAATTTTGGGAATTTTGGATTCATGAATGACATGTTAGCTGAAGACCTGACAATCACCATTCCAGGTCATGACACCGGAGATTCTGATGAATTAGGCCGACCAATCATGGCCCCAGCTACGGTAAAAAAGGTGCATGAGCCGATTGTTAATTCGACTAATCCAAACATGACGTATACCCCAGAATTGGGTGGTCAATTGCCTGTAGGCACACTTTATTGGTTATCAGGTCTAGTTGGCTGCCCCAAAGGAACAAAGGTACAACGAGCTTCTGGTGCGACCTATGAGGCCATTAATCACGGTGATGATTTTGCAGCTGGACGTGTGTACTACCAGTTGAAGGAGGTTGGCACTGATGAGTGAGTTCAACCTGTATGATGCTGTTTCAGCAGCACTCGTAAAACAAATTAAAACGTATATGCCACAAGTTACGGTTCGTCCGGAGAGTGTTAAACACTTTACGCCTGATTATCCGTATGTTACGTACAAAATTTATGACGATTATGACCGAGTGCTTTTCAATACCGTGAATGAAGAAGTTTTTGATATTCACGTTCAATTTAAAGCCGTCTCAAATGACGAAGGAGAAGCTAAAACACTCGGGCACGAGTTGCGGAAGCTTTTTTTCTTGCAACAACCGGCGTATGAGCTATTTCAGCAACACATTGTTGCCAAGGATTGTAACACGATTCCATCAACTGACACGTTTCTTGACGTTGATTGGCAGTTTATGTCTGGTGCTGACTACACGTTTGGTGTTCAAGACAACTTCACTGATGAGACGCAAACGGGAAGTATTGCGAGTGTTGACCCGCAAATTAATACAAAAGGAGCTGAATAAATTTTGGCAATTAAACAAACAACAGACGTCCACTTTGTTGTTTCTATTCATGCGTTGAAGAACTCAGGTAGCACGCCAGCCGTTGGTATTGCAACTAAAGGGAAAGACGCAACAACTAAGGCGTCTATTTATACAGACTTAGATAGTCTGTCAGCAGATTTTGATGAAACAACTGGCGTTTATTCCCAAGTGAGGGCAATGTTTGACGCTGACAACTTCAAGGGCCCAGTGGAAGTTGTCACCTATCCCAATGTTGACTCAAAGACCCCAACCAATGTTAAAGCGACGAGAACAACTACTGGTGCAACTGTCACGGCAACGACCACACCTGGGATTGTGGTTGGCCTGACTGAACACTTATTTGATGGATTCAAGTATTTAGTTCTGGACGGGGCTACTGAAGCAGAGACTGAGGCCGTATCAGACTTTTTGTATGACAACCAACGTATCATGCTGGTTACGCAACCTAAGTCGGTTACTGATATCCAAACGTTGTCCACCCATGTTAAGGGCATTCAAACAAAAAAGAATTCACTTGGGAATACAGCAGCTATTGTTGAAACGGCTAGTGATCGTTTCGTGGCTGCTCAAGCGGCCGCATACGCTGCAGCCAACTTACCAGTTGATTTTCAGCACATTGGTAATCAGTCACAGTTCGAACCAGACGCCGATTTATCAACCGATGATTACGACAAGATTGCTGCAGCTAATGGGACAGTAGTTGTAAACAAGTCTGGTGATTACATGTTGCTGAACGGCCTAGCTTTGGCTGGAAACTACGTCGACCAATTTGTTCATACACAACTGGTCATCGATACGTTTCAGACGGCATTGCAGAAATATCTTAACCGTCATAACTTCCCAATCTTCAATGACGCCACGATTAAAGAAATGGCACAAACCATTGAAGCTTGCGGTCAGCAACTGCAACAGCAAGGCGTATTGGCTAGTGCTGTTAAGATTACTAGTGTGCCTCGTTCTAATGTGTCTAGCAGTGATGTGGCCGCACGTAAGTACAACGGATTCGGGTTCAATGTTCAGATTGCCGATGATGTTGATACGATCAACGCCAAGATTGATTTGACGCTTTAAGGAGGTATCAATGATTAATATTTTCATATAAATTGTTATAAATGCCTGTAAAGTGTTATGCTATTACTGAGGTGATAATTATGAAGCCAGGAGAAATGGCTAAACGCTTAGGCATTACAACAACAACCCTACGAAATTGGGATAGGTCAGGTAAACTGCCTGCTAAACGTACGGTATCAAATCAAAGATATTACACAGAAGAAGATTACTTAAAGGCAATTAATGCTAGACCACAAGATGAACGAATTAATGTTATCTACGCTAGAGTTTCGACCCGTAACCAGAAAGATGATCTGGACGACCAAGTACAGTTCCTTCAAGAGTATGTAAATGCTAAGGGGGTTATTGTATCAGAGGTTGTCACTGATATTGGCAGTGGCTTAAACTACAAGCGTAAGAAGTGGAATGCGTTACTTGATGAAGTAATGAACCATAAAGTCAAAACAATTTACATTGCATACCCAGACCGTTTTATCCGGTTCGGGTTTGATTGGTTTAAATCATTGTGTGAAAAATTTGGTACTGAGATTGTTGTGGTGAACAATGAGAAGTTGTCACCAGAAGCAGAAGTGGTACAAGACTTAATTTCAATCATTCATGTGTTTTCGTGCCGAGTATATGGTTTGCGAAAGTACAAGAAGAAAGTGGGGGAAGATAAAGATGTTAATCACATACAAAGTTGAAATCAATCCCACTAATAATCAGCAGTGGTTATTAGACCGACATATTGGTGGCAGTCGTTGGGCTTACAACTTATTTCTTGATATGAATAAGCGACGCTATCAAGACGGATACCACTATATGGGTGCATATGAGTTTAGTAAGTGGTTTAATACCGAATATCTTGAAGCTAACCCAGATGACATGTGGATTAAGGATCTTTCTTCCAAGTCAGTAAAACAAGCTTTTATTGACGCCGATATGGCTATGAAACGGTTCTTCAAACATCTTAGCGGATATCCACACTTTCGGGCGTGGAAACGAGAACAAGGTTCTTACTATTTTGTCAAGAATAGTAAAAGTCAGATTATTCCTGTCGAGCGTCACCGTATCAAGCTTCCTAAAATAGGTTGGGTACGTTTGAAAGAGTACGGCTATATTCCGACTGCTGCAGAACATTTCGTGGTTAAGCAAGGTAGAGTTAAGAAACATGCCGGTAGGTATTACTTAACATGCCTGGTGGAACAAGCAGACCCGGTACAGCCAGAGTTAACTGGGGAAGGTGTTGGGATTGATTTAGGAGTTAAAGAATTTGCCATTCTAAGCAATGGGACGATATATGGTAACAGGAACAAAAGTAGCCGGGTTAAAAGGTTGCGTAAACAACTGAGACGACTACAAAGAAAACAGTCTCGTCAGTATCTTGCATTCAAAGCCAGAAAACAGAAAGAGGGAAATTCTGCTACTGATTTAAACCTAGCCAAGACTAGGCTAAGAATGCAACGTTTGTATCAACGGCTACAAAACATTCAAGCGGATTACCAAAACAAGATTATTGCTGCTGTAGTGACAACCAAACCACAGTGGGTTGCTTTGGAAGATTTGAATGTTAAAGGCATGATGAAAAACCGTCATTTAGCTAAAGCTACTAGTTATCAAGGCTTTTACAACTTCCGTGTTAAGCTAGTTGCTAAGTGTCAACAATTGGGGATTCCGGTGCATCTCACTAATCGTTTTGAGCCAACTTCCAAACTCTGCCATGAATGTGGTGCTAAGAAAGTTGATTTAAAACTCAGTGACCGAATCTATCGTTGCCCAGTTTGTGATTATGTTGAAGACCGTGATATAAACGCCGCTTTGAACATTAGGGATACTGAAAACTTTGAATTAGCCTACTAAAACAGGTTTCAAAGTATGTACCGGTGGCTAGCCGGGAATTGACGCTTGTGGACTATCATATCAACTGTATTAGCGAGCTTTTGGCGAGGCAGGATAGAGAGAAGCAAGAATAATCTATAACTTTTTACAAGTTATCAGTAGCAGGGATAAGTTATGGCAATCACTTTATCAAACGGAAAAGAAGTCAATTTATATTCCGCACGGTTCTTACACATTTATTTGTTGTGGAAAGGCCAATCGAAAGAATTAGGTGGCTTCCAAAACGGTGAAGCTTTTAATTCACGACGTACGGCTGCAGATACAACTATGCAAGGCGATTTTCACTCAAACGTTATGTTCTTCGACACTGACGACGAGACAGGGACCCTAACGTTGAATACCTATCCTGGCACTTCAACCACTGATATTCTGTTCAAGCTCTATCATTTACAACACGATGAAATGCAAGCAGGACTATTGAGTGCTGACCAAATGTTTGGCCTCAATATCGTCAATGATTCTACTGGTGAAAAGATCACTGCAGAAGGCTGCCGCTTAGCCGGCCTGCCTAATAACCAAGGTAATGAGCAAGCATACTCGCTGGCCTGGACGGTACTGGCAGGTTACTACCAAAACACCGGTGCCGATGTTGACGACTCAATGTTTAAAAACTAAAAGCGCACTAACCGTCCGTTAAGGGCAGATTAGCGCGTTGTTTTCATGTTAAATGACTGAACAAGAAGTTTTATGGGCGGTGGCGTCAATCTGAAACGATCGTAAATAAAAAGCCGCCCGATCAATAACTTTGGCGAGTTACGGGCGGAATTTTATTTGTTGTGTTTAACTTGCCACCGTCTTTAAAGCGGATTGCAGGGGGGCGGTGTATCAGCACCGGCCTTTTTCACATGCCCATATTATAACACATTTTCAAATTGCAATCTCACAAATAGACTATGAGGTCACCAGACGGTGTCCTATTTTTAATTAAGGAGAGACTTTTATATGTCAGAAAAAGATGAACAAGCTATTGCAGCGTTTATGGATAATCAATTTGAACGAACGGTAGAATATACCGATTCGAAGGGTGACAAGAAGACACGTAAGATCACGCTACAAGATCCTGGATTTGATATTGCCTCACAAGCAATTGATGCCCTAAACGTTGGTGAAGATACCGGAGACGCAGGCCGACTGTTTGACCTTATTATGCACAACGTATTAGTTAATCCACATATGGATTATGAATCATTGAATGCAGAAGTTCCAGACGACATTAAGAAGAAAACCGTTACTAAGAAAAATCGTAGTGGTAAAGACGTGCATATCAACATGGTTTGGCCAGGTTATCGTACTGCTTTGCAGATTGTTTTCATGTCAACGCGGCCATCTGGGGCATCTAATATGAACGGTACGATGACCAAGCTTAATAGTGAAGTTTTCCGCACAGATAAGAATGAAGTGCTGAAGATGAACTTCTGGGACGCTACAGGAGATGGCAGCGGACTTGGTATGATTGCCATGCAGGAAGCTACGAAGTTCTTAGCAGAAATCACGGACCGTAACGGTGACCAATCGGTATTAGGTAAAGCGTTTCAGTTTCTTATGGAGTCGTTACAACAAGTTAAACTCTAAGTTTACCGACGCTCATGGCAATGTTGATCAGTCATTATTAGACAAGGTGGTTGACAAGCGCATGGCATTTGTTAACCCAGCGCTGTTTCTAGGAATGACAGAACATGATATACGGCAACAGACCCAAGATGAATTTTTGGTTAGCAATGAAATTGCTGAACGGATTGGCAAGGAATTAAAAACAATCATTGCAAAAGGCGTGTCTGATGGAGTTCTGATGGCACTAGGTAAAATATTAGGTCAGAAAGGAGGAAAATAATGGCAGAGACTAAAGAGTTGCGGCATGCCGGTATTGGCATTGATCTTAACGTCAATGGACTAGA
>OMJG01001531.1_pt1 | contig 13185 bp, 10 predicted proteins | sample 1646431 | NCBI WGS metagenome assembly OMJG01 (sample SAMN03771674, study PRJEB25209) | food metagenome | isolation source: Cotija cheese | place: Mexico:Jalisco,Michoacan | collected 2011-12-12 | reverse complement strand
AAAAGGGCTTCTTTAATCGCCTTTTTGGCAGCAAATAAGAGGGGCTATTAGTGAGAAATCCCCCCATAACATTGGAAAGAAGGAACCTTTTAATGAAATACTTAGACCATAAATATTTGATACTTAAAAGAAACAAATTACTACAACGAAACTTTTATTTCCGAAAAGCTTCAAGAAACTTTATCTTAGGAGCACTTTGTTTTATTCTTGCAAGTTATGTCTTTAAAAACGTTGGTCACTATTATTTTGCAGATTTTACTAAAACTATTGCGATATCGCTTATTTTGGCTTTAGTTGTTTCGCTATTTTCTGATTATCTTGCTACCAAAAAAGAAATAATGACTATAGAAGTAAAACTTGATTGTCTCGGAATAGCCTACGAGCCTCGTAAAGAACTGGAAAAAAAGTTAAAAAGAAAAAAATTACGCCAGTTAAAAAATTGACTCCTAAGTTTTATATCCTATTGATACAAACGATAGAACAATAAGTATCTTCTCAATCAAGATCTCTAAAGATTTGGTTTCCTCTAATTACAATAAAGATAGCTAGACATAAAAAATCGTATCCCAATTATTACAGGATACGATTTTTTGCCTGATGCACTAAGTGATTAACTTTTAATACACTCACTTAATTGAGTATTATTTATTCTTTGTTTAGCAGCTTATTTTTGTAATAATTAAAAAAGGTTTCTTTGCCAGTAATTACTGAAGTCGTTCCTTCCATTCCATATTTTAACAATTTCTTTTGCTTTGAATTGATTTTTGCTGTAGCTGTCACGAGGTAATAATTCCCATGGTTGATTGTTATTGGTGAAACGCTGATTTGCTTGATCTTACCAGTTAACAAAACCGGTTTTGGGACATTCCTTGTGACCTTAAATCGTAATTGTTGTCCCTTTTTTACTGATGAAATATCAGTTGTTGGCACATAGGACTTGATTTTTAGATACTTTTGCTGCCGTAAAACAGGATAAATTTCTGCTAAACTAGCTCCGTTACCAACATATTTTGCTCCTTGATATTGTTCAGTAGTATGTATCACGCCAGTTTTAGGTGCTTTAATTTTATACTTTTTGTTATCAGTCTTTAAATTAGCAATGTTTGTTTTTATCTCCTGCAAATTTTGTTTTGCTTTAACCTGATCCTGCACTGCTGCATTCATTTGATCGTCTTGTAACGTTTGCATTTTCTGCTGATTCATTGCAACGCTATAATTAGTATCGTCAAACTCTTTTAATTCTTCAACTTGAGCTTTGGCAGATGCAACAGTATCTTGCAAGGTATCAATTTCTTGCTGGATATTGGTCAGGTAATCCTCTTTAATGCCACTTTTATCCGTGTTATCCGTTGCGCTCGCAAGCTTATTTTTGTATTCTTGGTAAATGTAACTGTACTTAGCCTTTTTATCATAACCGCTATCATTATTAACTGCTTGATATAACGCTTGATAGGCAGTCAAATTAGCATTATTGCGCTCAACAACTTGTTGTTCTATCTGAGTTAATGAGGTCTGTTTTTGCTGGGTACTAGCTGACTTTTGCGTTAACATTTGATTTTCAGTTTGATAAACTTGTCGCTGTTTAAGGTAACTTTGTAACAATTGCCGATAACCAAAAGTATCGTTCTCTTCAAAAGAATCTGTATTGTTTGTTATTCCATTTTTTAATGTATCTAATGCTGCAATCTGCTGTGTAAACTTTTTAGCTTGAGTTTCATATAAGCTTAATTTATTGTGGTTAAGGACGTTATTATAAACCAACAAAGTTTGTCCCTGGTGTACATATTTACCCTCTGCCAAATAATTATTTTTTATTGCGCTATTTGCTGTTGCTTGAATTGTTGGTACAGTTTGCATCGTGGCAGTAGTACCCACACCGTCAATGATGACTTCTTTTTTCCCGAAAAAGGAAAAAAGAAGGACTATGACTACTAGACAGGTAGTTGGTAAAATCAGTAAAGTTGAAAAATTATGATAGCGTGCAGTATAAAATTCACTGCTTTCTAAAAAACGTTTATCCACGAGAAATTATCCCCTCAACTCTGAATTAGATCATAATAATATCCTTGTTTTTGAATTAATTCAGCGTGTGTTCCTTGTTCCACTAACTTTCCTTGGTGCAGTACTAAAATATTATTAGTGCGCTTAGCAATTGCTAAGCGGTGTGCAATAAAGATAATAGTTTTGTCTTTTAAATTAACTAAATTATCAACTAATTTTTTCTCCGTAATTGCATCAAGCCTACTAGTCGATTCATCAAAAATCAAAACTTCAGCTGGGGATAGCAAAGCTCTAGCAATCGTAATTCTTTGCCGTTGCCCACCTGATAGTACATTGCCATTTTCATCTAATAAAGACCTATATTGTAGTGGCATCCTTTCGATATCAGTATCGATTAATGCTAACTTACAGGCTTGTCTAATGTCAGTTAGCTCAATCTGTGCACGGTTTCCTAACCGCAGGTTATCTTCAATTGTACCTGCAAAAATATACGGATCCTGGGGAACATAATTAACAAACTTACGTAAAGTATGTTTATCGATCATTTTAATTGGCTGTTGATTAAAAGTAATTTCGCCGCTGGTAACATCAAAGAAATTAATTAATAACTTAGCCAAGGTCGATTTTCCTGAGCCACTCATCCCCACGATCGTAATTTTCTCATTTGGAACAAGGTTGAAGCTAACATCTTCAAGGGCATTTTTGCCATAGCCATAACGATAATTAACATGCTGCACACTAATTGGTCCTTGAAGCTGCTCATAGTCAGTAAGTGCTCTAGATTTTTTAAATTCACTTTCAACTAAAAAAACTTCATTCAGACGATTATTAGCTACTCGTGCGCTTTGTAATTTCGGTTGTAAGTTAATAATATTTTGTAGCGGTTCAACAAAGTAAGCCAATAAAGCATTGAATGTCATTAACTGACCAATCGATAAATTATTATGAATTACTAATAATGCCCCAACCCATAAAATTGACACATTTAATAATGATTGAATTACCAATTTAATGGCCTGTTGCAAGACATCTGCTTTAGTATAAGCAAGCCCTTTTTTAAGAAAGTCGGCAAATTCGGAATCGATTTTTTGATAACGCTGTTCCTCGCTATTCAAAGCTTTCACCGTTTCTATTCCGTGAATATCTTCAATAATTGAAGAATTCAAAACGGCATTACTTTCCATTTCTTTTTGATTTAAACGTTCAAATGCTTTAGCAAAGGCCAAAATAACCACCAAATAAATTGGTAAGGTCGCAATAGTTAATAAGAAGAGCTTTAAACTCTGAATGGCTAGAATAATCCCCATAATAACCACAATACCGACGTCTAAAAACATTGATATAACAGTGCTAGCCAAAGCATCAATGATTTTACTGGCATCTGAAAACCGTGAAACAATTTCACCAACTTTGCGTGTAGCAAAAAATTCCATTGGTAAATCAAAAATATGTCGAATATAACCAAGAATAATTTCAATGGACAACCGTTGTCCTAAGATAGCTAATAAGAAATTTTGGGCATAGGTAAAGATTGCTTGAAAAATATAAAAAACAATTAACCCTAAGGCAATGATTGCCAAAGTATTGCGCATATTGTTAGGAATGTATGTATCAATAACACCTTGCAGGAAATAGGAACCAACAATGCTGATTAAAGTAATTAATAAGGCCGCTAAAACAATATTAATTATCAGTTTCTTTTGTTGTACCATATTGGGAATAAAAGAAAAAAGAGAACTTTTCGTTTGTTTAGTTGGCTGGTAAGTAGGTTTAGGCGCCATGAAGAGGGCAACCCCGGTCCATTCTTTAACAAAATTCTCTTTAGTCATTTTTATTACTCCGACAGTATTATCCGGATCAGCAAGCAAGATATTGTTTCCTGTTACTTTATAAACAACATAGTAATGTAGTAAGTTTTTATCTTTAACAACATGCACAATAAAAGGCAAGGGTAAATCAGAAATATCAAAAAGAGACATATCAGCTTTAAGTGCTTTAGTATCAAAGCCTAATTTATTTGCCGTTTTAACTAAGCCCAATGCAGTCGTACCTTCGTTATCTGTTTTAGCAAGATTCCGTAAATAAGCTAGTGAGGTAGTTGAGCCATAGTGTTTTAAAATCATAGCTAAACAAGCAACTCCACAATCAGCTTCATCTATTTGCGAAACATATTTAATATTTTTATTAAAAAAAGCCATAATTCACCCTTTTCTAAAGAAAAATGAACATCTTAGGCTTTTAAGCCTACTACAAAGTTTGGTATTAAGATGGTTACAAAACCCAATACCTAATACCCAACCATTTTTAGAGAAACCAAGTAATTCAGATCTTTAATTTTTGTAAACTAACATACTATTTTTAAAAAGCTGAAGTGATAACAATTAACATATTATAAACGGAATGTAATAAGATATTGGATCTAATTGATTTAGTTTTTTCTAAAACAAAAAACAATGCCAAAGAAAATAAAACATAATAAAAGAACATAATTATATTTGAAGGAGAATGAATTATTGAAAATATCACAGAGGAAAAAGTAATGCCAATCAATTTATGCTTAAAAATACTGGGTAGATAAAATCTGAACATTAATTCTTCTGACACAGGCCCAAATAAAACAACATATGGCAAAAATATGCCAAATACTTTTGTTGATGAAAGAAAATCATCGTTGCTGTATTGACCTGTGATATAAATTCCAATTCCTTGAATGCCAACAAAAAGAATGGCTATAAGGAATATATAGATATACGTACTAAAATTTAGCCTAGAAGGTTTTATTTGTTTTATATATTGGTAAATATACAAAGTAAAACAAATATAAATTAGCAATACCACACCTAAAATAGCATAAAAACTGATATTTAGTTTACTTAATCCCAATAAAATTAATTGTATTACAGATGAAAACAAAAAGATTTTTAAAAAATTTAACATTTTATATTGTCCTTATATAAAAAAGAAGTTACCACTTTTTTATTAGCTGTAACTTCTAATTGTGAATTTATTTATGCTTCTTTACAGAACTATAAAATCCCTTCCAAACCCCTCGTGCAAAATCATAAATAGGCTGTGCAAGGCCAACCCAGCCCAGCTTACCGCCTCCAGATATTCCAGAAAGTTCACTAGTTGTTAACGATTGATATTGATCCAAATTTTTCATAATATGTCACCCCTTAATTGCCGAAGATCCTTTGCAAAACCAATATAGGCCTTTGCCAGCTATTTTCCCAAGTTGATAGAATACATTATGCTTATCTGATCCTCCTACTACAGAGACAAGATCGTTATCAGACAAAACTTCATACGCATCTAAACTCACATTTTTTCTCATAGTCGCATGCTTCTTTCATAAGAAATTTTTAAAAAACTAAAGTAATTCTTAATGTTATTATAATCCTTTATTTAATTAGAATAAAGATAATTTTCAAAATTAATTTTTACTATGTTTCCTTACATAGCCAACGAAAAAATAGGGTCTATAATCTAGAAATAGACCCTCATACACTAAAAAAATCATCTCAATTTGAGGTGATTTTTTTAGTGTATAATTCAAATAAAGCTTGTTATAACAACAAGCTTAGATTCTTTGCTATTTTTCCGATTAGATTAAACTTACAGTAAGTAAATGGAGGGGACAACCATTGCTATTTAGTGAAAGATTACAACAAAGCAGAAATAATCTGAATTTAACGCAACAGGACATAGCTGATAAAATGCACGTTTCACGTCAGACTATTTCTAGTTGGGAAAGGGGTAACAGTTATCCCGACATCAATAGTCTAATAAGCTTAAGTGATTTGATTACTACCAAGTTTCATTAGATGTTTTACTGAAGGAGGATACAGGCATGAGAGAATACTTAGAAAAAAAGAAAGTAACAAAGAGCCTAAAACCAATTTATCACAGTCTTATATTAGCCGACTTATTTTGCCCACCCTATTTACAATCATAGGAATTATTGTTTCTTTAAAAGAAATGTCTGTTGGTATTCCTATTGTAATAGCTGGGATTGCTTTTTTCTTTACAACAATTATTACTAAAAAAACTACTCATTAAAAACAATAAATTCAGGGTCCACTATTGAGAAATGGACCCTCTTAAAGTAATATACTCTTTTAATTTTTCAGAAACCTTTCCTAATAATATCAAATAAGTCAATTTAATTTGACAATTAGAAGCCCTTTTCATTTACAACATTCTATTTCTTTTATCAAGGCTTTTATTGAACTTTGAAGTTCCTCATCGGTAAAACCACTAGGATTACTACTTTGATGATGATACCAATTTCTTATTTTTACAGGTAAAGTATGATATTCAGTAGTACCATAACTAGAAGGACTTCGTGGCACGTTATGTCCACTATTTTCTAATAAAGAATCAAGTGATGTTACTTTTGATGTGTTTTTTAACACAGTTAGTTTGTCATATAACTGATCATGAAACTCAAAAGTAGGTATCTCATAAGCAAAATAAGTGATTTCTGCACTTGTTGGTGTTAGACCTATATGATTTAACTTTTTACTTATATTCTTTATTTTTATACTATCCTCTGAGGAATAAGTCTTTTTCAAAACCCAAATTTTTTGTTTATTATTATTATACTTGTCAATAATATATGGTGAATGTGTAGCTATAAAAACCTGCGATTTCTCCGATAAATCAACTAGTGAATCTCTTAATTTACGTTGCCCTTGTGGATGTAAGTATACTTCAGGCTCATCTATAAAATAAAAAACAGGCTTTTCTATATCTTCCTTATTTTTTTCTTGCTGAAGCTCAGATTGTAGCTGTATTAAAGCCAAAGCTATTGACCTCTGTAAGCCGTGTCCTTTTTGTGAATAATCAGTCTCAACTCCATCATCTACTAAAAGGTTAGCATTTGTTAAAAAACTTTTTACATCAGGTAGAACAAAATTAATTCTTGTTTTTATATTATGTCCATACTGAGCATCTAATATAGCATTTAGCTTTTCACTTAAATTAGGTGCTAATTCTTTATCTAACTTTTCAAAAACGTCTTTATGTGCTTTTTTCAGTGATCCATAATCCTTAAAGCTCGCTGCCAAATTACCTACTAAACTACCAATAAGGCCTGAATTCTTAAAATTGACTTCACTATCAGCGGATTGATCCGCTTCAACCCAAATAACGGAAAACAAAGATTTTATAGGAGCATCTATGCCAGTTGGATTTTCATATTCCCCAGTTTCAGGGTTTTTGATAGCCAGATCTCCACTTTTTATTGTCTTTTTTACACCTTTGGAAGTTTCCCACTCTCTTGTTTGTGATGTTCTACTTAATTTAATTGTTTCTTGTTCACCACGATAAATATACTTTTTTAATACTTCTTGTTTTTTCTCGTTCACAAACTTATCTATAAGCTTGCCTATGTCATTCCCAGAAAATTCTACCTCTATTTTCACTGTAGCAGTAGATGGAACTTGTTTGTTTCGTAATTCATCAAGTGAGGACTTACCATCTCGTAAAATAGAAAGTGCTTCAAATATTGTGGATTTTCCAACATTATTCTGTCCAGCAAGAAATGTCAAATGTTCACTTGGATCAAATTCTGTTTTTCCTTTATAAACTTTGAGATTTTGTAACAAAACTCGTGATATGTACATATATAAGTCCCCCTAAATAAAATTTATGTTTTACACAGTAATTAGTATAATCTTATTATTGCAGAAATATAAGTAACTCTTACAGTTTCTTGAGCCATCCTTATAAATTTAATAAATAATTCAGGGTCCATTATGTAATAATGGACCCTCAGCTTTCCTATTAAAACAACTTTTTCATTTTATAAAAAAATAGCATGGTCACTTTTTAACAAAAATATGGTAAAATAACCCCTAAAAAGTGCGTGTTTGGTAACTGCAAACACGCCTAAAATTAGGGGTTGTTTTTTTATGGAACAAAAAGTTTTACCAATCAAGGACTCGAATGTTTTACATCTCGTGCAGGACACGTTACTGAACTTTTTTAAAGCGGGCCGCCGCAACTACACTATTTTTCAGATGGGCAAGGCCACACTCTTGCGTGTGAGCGACATTCTAACGCTCAAATGGACCGATGTCTTTGACGAAAAAGGCAATGTGCGCCAGAATACTTATCTCCACGACCGCAAGACGGGCAAAGCCAACCGCTTATACCTGAAACCGGTGGTGGGCGATCTCTTGGCCTATCAACGGTGGTTAGAACAGCAAAATATCATTTCAGAATGGCTTTTCCCATCTACCAAGCACACGGACCAACACATTACGGAAAAACAGTTTTATAAGGTTATGGCGAAAGTCGGTGATCTCCTTGATTTAGACTATCTAGGGACCCATACCATGCGCAAAACCGGCGCTTATCGGGTTTACATGCAATCCAATTACAATATTGGGCTGGTCATGCACCTCTTGAACCATAGCAGCGAAGCCATGACGCTGGCTTATTTAGGCTTAGATCAAGCCAGTACGGAAGAAATGTTAGACAATATTGATTTTGGTTGATTAACTTAAAGATAAAGGAAAACACATTATAAAAAAGAATAATGTGTTTTCCTTTATTAGATAGTTATCCACCAAATCAATTGTTTAAATGAATATTATTGTTTATAGAAAGCGTGCTATGGGCAAAATTATAATTATCTAAAGCTGCTATTGTAGAATCATAAACATTTGTTTTCTTTTCTGGATCTTCTATTGTAATTATTAGACTATATGGGATGCTTAAGTCTTTTTGCTCCTTCACGGCTTGATATTCCGTGAAATTTCTATAATGTCCCTCAAGAAACAAGAACCATTTTCTATCATCAGACAGATCTTTTTGCTTTCCAGGTTTTAAATCTGAAAGATCAAAAGTATACTTTTTAACCGGATGATATTTATTTCCATATTTTATTAATAACCTCTCATTAGCAAATGCCAGGTTATTGTGCATACTATTTTTTCCGTAATTACTTTTTAACAAAGTATTAAAAGAAGGTGTGGAACGTTGCACGGGATTATATTGTCTCATAAAGTTTGTACCATTTATTTTTTTATCATATGTTCCAAATTTTATCTCTAAGTTTGATTGACAGTATTCCGACCCTTGTCCAGAAGCCAAAATCGGGTCATATACCAAAGTTACCTTTATTTTTCCTACATATTGATGTTGTCTGATTAAAGCCTGAGGATAAGGAAAATCCATTATATCAATACGACGACCTTTTTTTACTTCTCCTTCTAAGATAAGGGTGCTAGAAAAAGATGGATCATACAATATTTGCCTTGCATTTTTAGGCTTTCCATACCCTATGGTAGACAGTTTCTCTGCTAATTTTATACCTTTTAACTCATCTCCATATTGTGCTGAATGAATTGCTAACCCTTTTATAGTTAAGTTAGAATAATTCTTGTCCGTCAACAAAGTTAATTCAGCTAATTGTTTAGCAACTTTAGGAGTAGAAAAGCTTGTCCCAACTTTATGAACCATATTTTTTCCATCAATTGATGATGTATCACTCACTTGATCAAAATCTGATAAAGTTTTTGGATTAGATTTCTTAGCAAAAATATCTCCACCATAATGAACAACATCAGGCTTTATAATATCTGCAGGTCCTGGACCTATTCGAGAATAAGGTGATCTATAATTTTTCTTTGTATAATTAATCTTGTCAGAATTTCTATTTATAGAACCTACTGTTATTGTTCTAAGAGCTTCAGCTCCTACGCTTAATTTGCCTACTTGCTTTTTTTGTGGGAACTTTCCATCATTTCCGGCTGATTTACAAATAATAACATTATACTTCTGCTGGATTCTATCCAAAGCAATCGCAAACTCTGAAAAATTGTCTTCCTCAGCTTCATTATCTAGACTTATAGATAAATTCCATACTTTTACCTTTTCATTCTTTTGTATGGCTTTCTCAATATTTCCAACTAACTCATCGCCTTCAATACTCCATTTAGGTATAACTGGAACATCTACAATTTTACAACCTCTTATTGAAGAATCATGTGTTCCACTTAGCTCATCACCATGAATTAAAAGAGTCGCAATATACGTACCATGAGATGTATTTATGTCTTTATCTAGATAATTAGATCCTTTTCCCTTAGTTACCCACCCCAGAGTTAAATCATTAATATCCACTCCTGAGTCTAAAAGACCTACTAAAGGATAAGTTTCTTTTTTGTCATACTGAATTAAATCATCGGCTTTTATTTTGTTTCCCTTTAAAGATCGAAAGGGAAAAGTTGTTTTTTCCATTGGTCCTGCGGAACGAATAGGCAGTTTTTTTATAAACTTCAGTGAATCTTTTTGGGGCTTCTGTATTTTAATTACTGATGTTTCATTACCATAATTAACAACTTGGTTTCTAACTTTATTCTTTTCAAGACTATCTTGAATCACTTTAATTGCACGTTCATTTAATGTTCTATCACCATAATCAATTGGAACAATCTTATAAGATTGTTCTTCTTTTATCGGTTTTGGCTTAGGTTGATAATTATTGATTGAGCTCACAGCTGAAATTGGTGTAGCATTCTTTTTAAATTCATCAAGTTCATCTTGAATACTACTAAGTTTTTCCTTTTGATCAATTTTCATTAAAAGAGTATTTTCGCCAACAAAGCCTATTTGCCCAGTATTTTCACCAACAACAAATAAAGAAATAATTTCTTTTTGTCTAGATTTAGCCTTAGCTTTATCAATAAAATTAACTGCTAAAGTATGCGGTAATCCCGAAATATCCGTCTTTTCCCATTCATTAGTGATATTGGTGATTTCTGAAGTAAGCTTTTCTTTTTGATTTATTAATTCTTTACCAGTAAGTGTCCAAGATGGAGGCTCAGAACTTCCACCCCCTGGAGTTCTTCCATTATCCTTATCCCGAGGAACAAAACCAATAAGGGGATTCTCTTTATTATCCATTATTCTTTACCTCCTTATAAATTGACCGGATTTTTCGCATGGAAATTGACAAAATCTCAGATACAACACTTTGTGGAATCAAATTTTCTATCATGAACTTTGCTGCCTCATCCTCTGAGAAATTTGAAGTGTTTTTATAAACAAAAATTTCTAAAACTACTTGTGAATACGACAAAATATTTGAATCTTGCAATAAACATTTCTTAGCCGCTCGATTAAATATTGTTTTTAATGCTGCTGGAGACAAATCTTTAGTTATCTTTTTAAGACAATTAACTTTTCTTTTATCATTACAAAAGTCATTATCCATAATATTTGAAAAGTAAGTTATTAATTGTTCCCTTACTTTAGCATTAGGTAGTTTAAGTTCAAGTTTCGTGTCAAATCGTCGCCAAATTGCAGTATCAAGCAGATTATCATGATTAGTTGCAGCAATTAAAATACTTTCGGGATCAAATGCATCAATATTTTGAATTAAACTATTTACTACTCTCTTCAATTCACCGAGCTCATGATTGTCGTCTCTAACTTTTGCTAGAACATCAAATTCATCTAAAAACAAAATACAAGGTTGCTTTGAAGCATATTCAAATACTCTTCTAATATTTTTAGCCGTACTACCAAGCAATGAAGAAACAACTCCATCAAGTCTTACAGTTACCAGGGGTAACCCAGTTTGAAAACTAATGTATTTTGCTAATGATGTCTTTCCTGTACCTGGATCTCCATACAAAAGTAAACGATTATTAGTTTCTATACCTTTTTGTATAAGATTATCGCGTTTTTCATAAGTTAGTAGAAAATTATTAACTTCTTCTTCTATAAACTCATTGAAAAAAAGTTCTTCACCACTTGGACCTGGAATAGCAACATCTACTGTATCTACATGAGTTTCTTCATCGAAGGGCTTAGCAGTTAAAGAATCCAGTTCTGCTGTCCTAGTTGAATTACTTTGGACTAATTTGTTTATTTTTTCTGAAAATTTCTTTTCATCATTTCCATAAAAAAATTTAGCTAACTTTTGAGAATAGTTATATACTTTTTGTGAATCATTTTTTAGACCACCGTCAATAATTTTTAAAATTTCAGTATACATGGAAAGCGCCCCCCTTTTTTCTAAAATTTACAAATGTTATTATATATAAGATTTGGTTATTATACAACTTATTTCTGTTGTTTTAGGTAATGTTTTGTTACTATAACTACGAAAACGTTATTTCTGCATTAGATTTTTTTGCCTATGAGTTCAAGTTATGTCAAGTAGATTTAGAAATTGCTCAAGTTTTAGGAGCATGTTATAATGTATTTGCGAAATGAAAAGAACTGAGATGCATTACAGCACAAGAGCCCGACCTATGCGACTAGGTCAGGCTCTTTTTTACATCCGCTGCGACTACGGGTGTGTGCGGTTAAAGTGGCAACCTGCTAATGTTTGCGATTGTCGTCTTTGTCATTCTCCTTTAACCAATGAGAAAACAGTGTATTCACTGTACCCACAATAATGGGTGCGACAATCAATGAAAAGAACTGAGCGAACATCACAACACCCCCTTTGGGGGCAAGCTGCCATTCAAAATTATAGCATTTCCAACTAACCAGGTCTAAGTACTTTTGAGGACTATCTTTTGGCTTGCTATCACTTTTTTCTTTGCTAAAATAAAGCTGAAATTAACTTTATTTTGAAGGAGGATTTTTAACTATGGCTAGTGAACTAGAGAAGCTTAACGAACAACAGAAAAAGTTGAACCAGAAAAAGAGGCAAGCGCGAACCAAAGAATACCAAAAATTAGGACGTGCATTTTACCGTAAATCACAGGCAAAAACTTTTGCTGGTGCTCACAATATGCTGGAACATATCCCCATGTTTAATCAAACCACTGAAAATGACAACCTAACGGACGCACAAATGCAGCAATTAACTGACATTGCGGACCACATGCACTGGAACGGCAATTTTTGGCAGATCGACGATCTCAAAAATGTGTCACAATGGCTCGCGCAATTTAGGACTGAACAGGACGAAAATTAAGCGGATTTTGCTTGGAAAAAATAACGCCACTTTAGGTCACTAACGTTGGCTTATTTTTTTGACTTTTTTAGTTACTTTTTAGGTGAAAAAGTTACGGTTCATTTTAGGGGGATAAAAGGGGGGGAGTTTTGCGGCGCAAAACTCCCCCCCTTTTCAAGCGCGTGTTTGCTAGAAAAAATGCGCAAGCATTTGTCTAGCAAACACCGAACTTGACCTCTTTAACATCTCAATTTTTACGG
>OMJG01001530.1_pt1 | contig 13188 bp, 15 predicted proteins | sample 1646431 | NCBI WGS metagenome assembly OMJG01 (sample SAMN03771674, study PRJEB25209) | food metagenome | isolation source: Cotija cheese | place: Mexico:Jalisco,Michoacan | collected 2011-12-12 | reverse complement strand
AAGGTAGCAATCAAAAGATTGTTGCCTTTTTATTTTGCACTGAAAAGGAGTACGACATGTAGATGAGCAGCCAGTGGTATCGCCGATTAGAAAATCAAATCATTGGCACGGTTGATAAGAAGAATAAATATAAGCAGTTACAGAATGGAGTTACTCATGCAAAGAAATCTAATAAGCAAGGTAATAAAAGCCAACGCAAGAAACGTTGAGCGAACATATCAACCACACATTCGTATTGAGATAGATGATATAGGTGGTGTTCCTGATATTTATATAGATGGTAAGCGTAGATATAATACAGACGTTGGTGAGCCTTTGGTGAAGCTAAAATATGATTGGCACACTGATGCTGATCGCATAGAGCCTAAGAGATTGTATGTTAAATACCTAGATATAACTGGTGATACACCAGTCATTCGTAAGGCTGAAGTTAATAACATGGTTTGGAGTAATGGGGTATGAGAGTAACTTACTGTCGCTATGTTAGTAAGGCTGGTATCAGATGCCATCGCATGGCAACCAGACCTAACCACTATTGTGAGCAGCACATCAGTCATGAAGCAGAGTATCAAGCCAAGCGTGACAAGTGGCAAGCACAAGACAACAAGCGCAGACAACAACGATACGATAAGAACAAGCGAGTTCGTGATGAGACTAAGCAAGAGCAAGTGAAGTTCTATCGCAGTAAATATTGGAAAGCATTAAGGCAAGTTGTATTGGAACGAGACCATTACCTATGTCAGTATTGCTTAGCACATAACCGAATGACAAGTGCAAACACTGTTGATCACATTGTTCCTTATGAGTTTAACCAGAACAAACAAGGTGATGTGGGTAATCTAGCCGTTATTTGTCGCCAATGTCACTATGGAAAGAGCAAGTGGGAACGTGATTATTATGGAACTGGTACAGGTAATGAGTTAAAGAATGTTGTTGAGATTGGTAATGTGAATTTATTACCTGATTTTATGGATAATTCTAAAACGACGGCAGATTGAAAATAATTATTTTTTTGTTGATGAGTTTGAAAATATTTTTGATTAGAAAATTTTAATTTATCCCCCCGCAGGGCTGATACAAAAGAAACCGCACCCCATACTCTTTTTTTGCGTGAGAGATTAATTTTCAGACTTTTTAAGATAGGGGGGATATGAAAGGAGGTGGTGGCTTGAAAAAAGCCGATAAAGATGTAAATAACGGAGCTTTGAGCTATCGCCCGCCAGACTACTTAGGTTCGCAAGCAAAGGCTATTTGGCGCAAAGTTGTCGTCTTTTTAGAAGAGAATACGGCAGTTACTCGTGTTGATGCCAATTTAGTGGAAATGTATTGCACGCAATATGAAATTTACCGCAATTCTTATGACCACATTAAGGAAAATGGCGAAGTTCAAGCCATTTATAAGCCTGTACAAAATTATGAGGGAGAAGTCATTGAGCATGCGTTCCAAGGATACAAGCGTAACCCAATGACGAGCATCTACAATGATGCGATAAAGAATTTGGCCAAGATAGGTAGTGAATTGGGGTTGTCGCCCACTAGCCGTGCAGAGTTATTGCAATTAAGCACAAATGCAAGCACAGATGATAAAAGTGCTGCGGATCAACTGAAAGCACTATTGGGAGGTGATTAAATGAAGATTGATTTAACTAAATCTCATGATGTTGTGGTTCAGTATGAACGATTAAAGACCAATTATAGCGATATTCGCAAGAAATTCACTGATGCAGGTACACAGTACGCATTTGATGTTCTAGATGGTAAGTACACCACAGGTTATTTAATTAAACTTGCTGCATTTAGACACTTACAAGACTTGGATAGGCAAGGCGATTCTGATTTTAATTATCATTATGATTTAAAACGAGCCAACGCTATTTTAAATTTTGCCAAGATTTTTCCTGACGTTGATACAGGCGAACCAATGCCACTAATGAGTTGGGAAAAGTTTGCTTTAACGCAAATGGTTGGTTGGCTAGATGATAGTAACAATAAACGTTTTGCAACAGTGCTACTTTCAGTGGCACGTGTGCAAGGAAAAACGTACATGATGGCTATTTTAATGACCTTTGAGTATTTTATTGAGACCATGAACCTAACCAATCAAGATTTCTTAGTCGCATCTATCAACTACAAGCAGACTGGTAAGCTATTTGGCTATATTACTAATGCTTTAAAGAAACTAATTGAGATTGAGCCATTTAAAACATTGGCAGATGAAACAGATATGCGAATACTGACTGACCAAGTAATCATGAAAAAGAGTAACAACGTGTTACGTGCTATCTCTCATGAAGCGGGCCAGTATGATAGTTTCCACTTCCAGTTAGCTATTTTTGATGAGATTGGCGAGATTAAAAGTCGTGAGCGCATTTCTAAAATCACTTCAGGACAAGTTAAAGTGCCGAATAAGCAGTTCGTACAAATATCAACCAGTTATCCAGACCCAACTGTTCCGTTCCATGCTGACCAGAAACGTGGTCAACAAATTATGGAGCAAGATTGGAAACGTGATAATGATGATTATTTGGCGCTTATTTGGGCACAGGATAGCCTAGATGAAACGTTTATGCCTGAAACTTGGACGAAATCTAACCCATTGCTAGATTTACCTGACCAACATGATGTTTTGCTAAAAGGCTTACTAAATGAACGCTCAACTGCAATGTTGCAAGGTGATGTTGCTGACTTTCAGACTAAAAATATGAACATGTGGCTGGCTCAATCTACTGATAGTTATTTGAATCTAGATGATGTAGAAAAGGCGATTATTAACGACTTTGATATTCGTGGTCGTCAAGTATATATCGGGCTGGACTACTCGTTAATGTCCGATAACACGGCTATTTCATTCGTTTATCCATATAACGAAAATGATGGGACAGAAAAGTGGCATGTTGAACAACATTCGTTCATTCCATGGCATAAAGCTGGCTCAATTGAGGCTAAGGAAAAGCAAGATGGCATCAATTACCGAGAACAAGAGAAGTTAGGTTTTGCAACGATTACCAGTCATGAACAAGGCATGATCAATGATGATGAAGTGTACGAATGGTTGGTTAATTATGTTGAAGATAACGAATTAGATGTTATTTTCGTTGGTTATGATGCCATGGGTGTCAACAATGTGATTAAAGCACTGGATAATAACACTGGTTATCCGCTTGAGCCTATTCGACAGCGAACAGGCGAGTTAAAAGACCCAACGAAATTCTTGCAACGTATTTTTGTTGAAGGCAGTGTTAGCCGACTTGATGACCCAACAATGGAAAAAGCGTTATTGAACGCCGTTTTGAAAGAAGATTCCGTTGGTATTCAGGTAGATAAGACAAAAGCCACACTCAAAATTGACGTGGTTGATGCGATTATTGATGCCATGTATCAAGCTATGTACCACTTCAAAGAATACGGCATTGTTAATGATAAAAGTCAGCAGGTTGACCGTATGACACAAGAACAAGTACGTGAATGGCTAGTGAGTCAAGAAAGTGGAGCATTAGATGATGAATTTTATTAGAGCAATCAGGCGAGGGCTAGATGTTATTTTAATCTTCCTTGCACTGGTTGCTTTTGTTTTGACCATGTTTTTTTGCGTGGGAGCTTTCGCTGGTGGTCTTGCAACGACTTTTTGCTTGGCAATCGCTGGCGTGGGTGTGATGTATATGGACGATAAGAAAGGAGATGATTAATGAATGGCAATATTTAAACCACCAAAGGTAACTAATTTATTTGGTGGTCAGTCTGTTGGTGGCAATCTAGATGATGATTTAATCAATTTCATGACAGGCGGTAGTAATGATGAGTATGTGAATGCGCATGATGCAGTAAGGAACAGTGATATTTATTCGTTGGTATCACAAGTTAGTGGCGATTTAGCAAGTGCCAAGTTAGGCGCAAGCAAAACACAGACTCAAGGGTTACTTAATAACCCAGACCCAAGAACGAATGAACACGCTTTTTGGCAAGGCTTATTCGCACAATTGCTATTGAATGGCGAAGCATTTGCCTATCGTTGGCGTAATCGTAATGGTGCTGATGTTCGCTTAGAGCAGTTGAGACCGTCACAAGTTCAAGCATACGTGACACAAGACCGCAGTGAAATGTTTTACCAAGTGACGTTTGACGACCCAAATATTGGTGTGCAAGTTATTAATGCGCCTGATATGGTTCACGTTCGTTTAATGAGCATAGATGGTGGCTTAACTGGTATCAGTCCACTAGCTTCATTAGCGAATGAGTTACAAGTTAAACAATCGTCTGATGAATTGACAATTAAGGCTCTGAAACAATCAATCATGGCTAATGCAATCTTAAAGATTACGCATGGTGGCTTGCTTGATTGGAAAATGAAAGCTGCACGATCACGTTCATTCATGAAGCAATACGAATCATCTGATGGTGGGCCAATTGTTATTGATGATTTAGAAGAGTACCAACCTTTGGAGATTAAAAACAATGTGGCACAATTGCTTAACCAAGTTAATTGGACTTCTGCACAAATTGCCAAAGTTTACGGTATTCCTGATTCATACTTAGCGGGTCAAGGAGACCAACAATCAAGTTCTGAACAACTGCGCTCACTTTATGCAAATGCATTAAATCGCTTTATGGAGACGATTGCTAGTGAACTGACCGATAAGTTAGGCACACCAGTAAAAGCCGACCTAAGGCGTGCAATTGACCCATTAGGAGACGGATATTTAAAGGTCTTAACTAATGCGATTAAGTCAGGCGTATTTGATTCTGAACAGATTGATTGGCTATTGCGTGACCGTGATTATATACCAGCAGACACACCAAAACTGACACACAGGAAAGGGGGTGAGGATAGTAGTGAGGAAGATTAACATTAAAGGGCCTGTTGTTGATAATGACACAGGTTGGGTATACGACTGGTTAGGTTTAGACTCTGCTTCACCAAAAGCAGTGAACGACATTTTAAATGATGAAGAATTAGACCCAGACGAAGATATTCAAGTTGATATTGCATCAAATGGTGGTGATGTATTCGCAGCATCTGAAATTTATGCTGCACTACGTTCTGCCAAGGGTAAAGTTACGGTAAATGTTCAAGGACTTGCAGCATCTGCCGCTTCATTTATTGCCATGGCTGGAGATGAAGTTAATATTGCACCAACGGCGCAAATTATGATTCACAAGGCTTCATTTGGTAATACAACAGGAAATTCTGATGATATGACACACAACGCTGGCGTATTAGATGGACTAGATGTATCTATCTCAAACGCTTATCAGTTGAAAACAGGTCTTGCACAAGCAGACTTGCTACAAATGATGAGCAATGAGACTTGGCTAACCGCTCAACAAGCAGTTGATAAAGGCTTTGCTGATAACATCATGTTCGTTGATGAAAACGCACCATTAGTTACTAATGATGTAGCTGGTGTGATGCCAAGCAAGCAGGCAGTTAATAAAATGCTGAACTTAATTGCCAAAGAAAAAACAAATAATCAAACTTCTAGCGACCAGTTGAAACAAACTAAGGTCGCTATTTTATTAGGAAAATAAAGGAGAATCACATGGGAGTACAAGAATTAAACGCAGCATGGGTAAAGTCAGGGCAAGCTTTGTCAGACTTGCAAAACAAGGCAAACTTGTTGGTACAAGACGAAGATGCTACTGCTGAAGATATTAAGGATATTCAAGACAAGATCGCTAATGCAACTGCAAAGCGTGATTTAGCTTATGATAACTACGTCAATGCTAAGGCTGATGAAGTTGCAGCACTTGATAACAAGGACACAACACCATTGAACGAAAACGAAAAGGGCATGAAAGCTAAGTTCGTTGATAACTTCAAGGGCATGATTAAGAACGACCCTAAGATTGTCAATATGTTGACGTCTGACACTGATGAAGATGGTAACCGTGTTGGTTTGACTATTCCAGAAGATATTCAAACGGCTATTCATTCATTGATTCGTCAATATGCTTCATTGGAACAATACGTAACTGTTGAGAATGTTACAACTGTTACTGGTTCTCGAGTATATGAGAAGTGGTCTGATGTTACACCATTGGCTAACTTAGATGATGAATCAGCTGAAATTGCTGACAATGACGATCCTAAGTTGACACTTATCAAGTACGCTATCAAACGTTATGCAGGTATTTCAACAGTAACTAACTCATTGCTAAAGGATACTGCTGAAAACATCTTAGCTTGGTTATCACAATGGATCGCTAAGAAGGTCGTTGTTACTCGTAACCAAGCCATCATTGAGAAAATGAACGCCGTACCAGCTAAGCCAACTTTGGCAAAGTTTGACGACATCAAGGATATGGCTATTGGTTCAGTTGACCCAGCTATCCGTGCAACATCATTCTTTATGACTAACACATCAGGTATTAAGACCCTATCAAAGGTTAAGGACGGAATGGGTAACTATTTGTTACAACGTGACCCAACTCAACCAGAGCGTTATTTGATTGAGGGCAAGTCTGTTGTTGAAATCAGTGACCGCTGGTTACCAAACAACAAAGATGCAATGCCGTTGTACTTTGGAGACTTGAAGCAAGCCGTAACTTTGTTTGACCGTGAGAATATGTCATTATTGTCGACTGACATTGGTGGTGGTGCATTTGAGCGTGATTTGACTAAGGTGCGTGTCATTGATCGCTTTGATGTTGAAGCTACTGATACCGAAGCATTTGTTGCAGGCTCGTTCAAGGCTATTGCTGACCAACCTGCTAACTTAGGTGGCGGTTCAGCGAGTAACCCCGAAGCCTAAAGCGAGTAAAATAACGACAACTGCAACAACCGCAACTATTGAAGCTGAATAGAAAGGAGAGACATGGCTACATTTGATTTATACAAAGACGATAAGGTAGACCAAGAGGGTGTTGATGCACCAATTAAAATTACTGGTTTAACGCCTAACACGCAATATGATAACTATGCGTTAGCTTATGCAGGACAATCTGGCAAAACACCATTGTCGTTCAAAACCACTGTGCAAGCCGTTACCGGTGTATCGCTTGACCAAACAGAGCTATCTGTTGAAGAAGGTGCTACGGCACAACTTAAGGCAACAGTCGCTCCAGCCAATGCTAAGAATAGGGCAGTTGCATGGAAGTCAGGAAATCCTGAAACATTTACCATTGATGGAAATGGAAAGATTACTGGTGTGAAAGCTGGTTCAGCTACCGCAGTGGTAACAACTGATGATCAAGGCAAAACTGCTCAAGCCAAGGTTACTGTTACGGCTAAGCCAGCCCCTGAACCTAGTGAAGGTGAATAAATACCGAATGGGTGAGATGCCCATTAAGGAGACAACATGGCAATAGAGTTGGAAGAATTTAAAAACTTAATGCGTGTTGACGGTAATGATGATGATACGTTAATGCAGATGTATTTAGATACTGCTAAAGGCTATATCTACAATGCTATTGGTGCAGAAGATGGTTTTTATTCATTGGAAACAGTGGATAAAATCTTTACGACAGCCGTCTATGCACTGGCAGGTAGTTATTACACTTACCGTATCAGCATTAGTGATACAACTATTGCACCTGTTGATGCCACAATGAACTCAATCATTGGTCAGTTAAGGGGACGATACGATTTATGGAAGGAAGGTGGCTTAGATGAGAAAGATTAAACCATCAGAATTCAATCGTAAAGTTTCATTTGGCGACATTAAAACAGTTACCAACCCTAACACTGGTGGTAAAAGCAAAAAGTTCAAGGCTGATTTCACTGTTTGGTTTGCGCCTAAAAATCGCACACTAGACCAGAAATATGAATTAGTTGGCACTGACTTTGAAGATACTAAGGTTATCATTGTTCGTCATAAATCGGCAGTTGCTGATAAACAAATGGCATTAATTGATAGTGTGCAATATGACATAATAGATTACTCGCCTGATGAAACTAACGCTTTGCTTGGCTTTGATTATGTGACTTTGAAACGGAGGTCTTGATTATGGCAGGACTTACTTTTGAGGAGGCGCTCAATCAGGTTGTGGAAGATGCAGAATCTGTTTCAACTAAGATGTCTGTTGAAGATAAGGCAGCGATTACTAAAGCTGAAGCTAAGGTGTTCAAGCAAGCCTTGGAAGAAAAAACTAAAGCTAAACATTATCGTGATCGTGTCACTGGCGAAAGCTTGCACCTTGCAGATACTGTTATTAGCCAGAACAGAAGTGTTGATGGTTTTAAAAATGGAACATCTGTTGTGGGTTGGCCACAAGATAAAGCATATATTGCTAACTTCCTTGAGAATGGGACTAAATTTCCCATGTATTCTAAAAAAGGACGTAAATTTAAGCATGCTGGGCAAGTCGCAGTACGAGCTGACCATTTTGTTAGAGATTTGCGTAATGATTCAGTTTTGCATGAACGTATGTTGCTGGCTGGAGCTAATAAATATGCTCAAATCATCAAGAAACGAGGTGGTTAGTTTTGCAACCGATTACTTTAGTTAAGCAGACTATCAATCAGGCCTTTCCAGATTTTAAAGTCTATGTAGACTCTATTGATGCAGAAGATATTGATGATGTGCAATCGACACAAGTGTTGCTGACTGAATCAAATATGGATAATACCCACCACGGAGATGGTACGTTTAACAGTCTATCTGTTAGCGTGGATATTCAAATATTCTATGGCGAAGATTTTGATAAAGATATAACAGTATCTGAAATTCAACTGATGAAAGAGCTTGAGTCTGAAGGTTGGACGATAGTTGATAGTCAACCGCATTACTTAGACATCAGCCAAACTGATGTGCAACAAACAATTAAGAATTTAACAATAAACAAAATAATGACACTCGAAGAGATTGGCTATACTGGCTAACCTCTTTTTTAATTGAAAGGAATTTTATTTATGGTAAAAGGTGGACAAGTAGGTTTAAAGCGTACGTATGTGGCAAAGCTTGATGAAAACAAAAAGCTTCAAACAGGAGACAAAGGTCTAACTGAAGATGGTTTATACATGTCAAATGCACTCGACCAAGGTACTGCATCAGCTAACATCACTAATCTAGGTGCAGCAGGAACGGCTAAGTATGGTGACAACGGAATGGTCGGACAATCAAAGTCTAAGTCATTCCCGCAAGTTGCTGGTGTTTGGAACGCTTTGCCTTTCGATGTTAAGCAAAAATTGGTTGGTCGTGAATCAGACGGAAAGGGTGGTTATGTTGAGTCAACTGAAACGCAATATGCTGCTTTAATTGTTGAGACAGAAACGCTAGACCGCCAAAACTCAATTTACTATGCATTCTCATCTGGAGAGTTCTTCGAGCCTGCATCAAACATTCAAACTGATAACCAAACATCACAAGAAGTTACTGATGCCTTAACTTACCAATCATTTGGTGATGATCGTTGGAACGGTCAAGGTATTAAGATTTTCTTCTCTGGTGATGAAGGCTTCAACAAGGACGACATGTTGAAAGAAGTTATGGGTGGCTATGCAGCGAGTAAAGACCCAGCCGAAGGTGAGTAGACTGACACCAAGTGCCACATCTGTAAACATAGTGGCTGAATAAAAATCGAGAGCATTTGCTCTCATACATAGCTGGCTAAGGCTGGCAAATAAAAAAACAACGAGGTAAACATAATGAACATTAAGATTGCACAATTAGCCAAGAAGCCATTTGAAGTTAAATCATCAGCAAAGAATTTGAAAAAGACGTATCAATTCCAATTAGATATGGCAAAGCTGAATGATTCAAATAATCAAGTTGCACAAGATGTAGATCGTTCACAACTCACTGATGAAGAATTAGCAGAGTTAGACAAGAAAGAGCAAGCACAAGCTATCCAATCATTCCAAGCTATGTTGGATATTCAAGAAAAAGTAGAAGGTTACTTAGTTGATGTTTTGAAGTTGAGTGCAAAACAAGCAGACGACTTGGAAGAGTTAGAACAAGACGAACTATTCAGTATTTCTCAATATGTTGCTATGCGTATCACTGGAATGAGTGATGCAGATATTGAAGAGGCAAACGCAAATCAAGAAGATGAGGGTTTACCAGCCCAGGAGAGCAAGTAATTGAATTTACCAATCGACTGATTGATATTCGATTATTTGAAAAAGATGCTATGCAGCAATTACATTGGTCATTGTCTGACGTTGATGATGAAGATTTTGAAGAGCTTATGGCCGTATTATCAGCAAGCGAAAATGACAAGCGTATTGACCCGATGGAATTGGCAAAACAATTCATGTAGAAAGGAGGATATATGGCAAGTAGAAAAGTTGCTGGCACAATGGCCAATGAGATTGAAGTTGACACGACTAAAGCAGTTGAGTCCATTAATGAGTTAAAGAAAACCGTTAAAGACACGACTACCGAGTGGAAAATTCATGAATCTCAAGCTAAACAAGCAGGGGACACCATTGGTGCTAGCAAAGTAAAATATGAAGGACTGTCACAAGCGGTTAAGCAACAACAAAGTGTCTTAGATCGCTTGAAGCAAGAACAATCTGGTGTTAATCGAGAAACCAAGGAAGGCGAAGATACCTACCAAAAGTATTCTAATCAAATAATGCAGGCTGAACGCAAGTTGACTTCAATGACTGGTCAACAGGAAAAAGCCAGACGTGCATTTGAACTGGAAGAAAGTGGTATCAATTCACTTAACAAGGAAATTCAACAAAACATCAAGGAGACTGATGCGCAGGTTGAACGCTTAAAAGCAGAAGGCAAAGAAACCGAAGCTAATGAAGCTCAGAAAAAAGGCCTTTCTAAGACTATTGAAAAACAATCTGAACTGTATGAAGCACAATCTAAGCAGCTAGAGCGTTTAGTTAAATCTGGTGATGCAAGTACGGCTGAGATTAGTAAGCAGCAAGTTGCCATGGATAAAACCGGTAAGGCGTTAGCTGAAAATAAACGTGCCTATGCAGAACAAGGTAATAGCGTTGAACGTTTAACTAAAGAGTTGAAAGAAACTGATGCACAGAGTAGGGCTCATGTTGAACGATTAAAGGCTGAAGGTAAGGGTGCATCTGCCACTGTTAGTGAGTACAAGCACTTACAGGGTTCTTTGAAAAACTTGAAATCACAATATGATTTACAAGAAAAAGAATTAAAGCAAGTTGAAGAAAGAAGTGGGAAAACTTCTGATGCTTATAGAAAACAGGTTGTTCAACTTGATAAGACAGGTAAGGCACTAGCCGAAACTAAGCATAAAGCATCTGAAATGTCACGGTCGTTCAACAAGCTGCACCCTACTGGTATCAAACGAGTTGACAATGCAGTTGTTAAAGTTAAAGACCATACGCAAGCTATGGCTAAGCGAGCTAAAACTAGCTTTGCAAGCCTAAGAAGTTCTGCAATGACTGCTGCAATTGGCGTTGGTATTCTTGGTGGTGCTTTGATAAAGGGAGCTAAGCAAGCTTCAACTCTGCAAAACACATATACTGAAAACACTAACTTGTTGGTCACTTCTGGTGAGAAACAAAAAGATGTGATCAAGTCGATTTCAGCCATGCAGAAAGACGGTAAAAAGTATTCAGTTGAATATGGTGAAAGCCAAAAGAACATTGCTAATGGTTATCAAGAGTTAATCAAACGTGGTTACACTGGTCAACAATCATTAGGCGCTATGAAGTCTATTCTGCAAGCTTCTAAAGCTTCTGGAGATGATTTCAGTGACACCATGAAAGTTACCACATCAACGCTTGAAGCATTTGGTATGCGTACTGAATCAACGACAGGCATGATGAAAAATACTAAAAAAGTTGCTAATGAGTTGGCAATGGCGGCTGATGCCACATCAACTGATTTTAGTGACTTGGGTGTTGGTATGTCTTATGTTGGAACAACGGCTGACCAAGCTGGTTTGTCATTGGGCGAAACTGCTAGTGCAATGGGTGTCTTATCTAATTCAGGAATTGAAGCAGATAAGGCTGGTACTGGTTTACGTAAAACTATCAATAGTTTGATGACCCCAACCAAAGGCGCACAAAGTGCCATGGCAAAGTATGGCATGTCTATTGATGATTTCAAGGACAAGTCAGGTAAGCTAAAGCCAGTTGCAACGATATTTGATGAGATTGGTAAGAAAGTTCCCAAGGGAGATCAAGCAAATTTCTTCCATAATGTCTTTGGTACAACTGGGCAAAACTCGGCTGCGGTACTGGCACAAAACGTTGATGAGTTAAAGAAAGTTAATGCTCAAGTTGGCGGAGCTTACAAAAACAACTATGTTGGTAAGTTGGCCAACAAGAACATGAAGTCAACTCAAAATAGTGTTAAGCAGTTCAAACAAGCTGGTAATGCCGTAATGATTGAAATGGGTACGGCACTCATGCCTGCTATTTCAAAGTCTGCTAAAGCCATGGCAAAAGCTTTTGATAACCCTGATGTGCAAAAGGGTTTGAAATCAATTGCTAAAGGCGTTGGTAATATTGCTGAAAAGGCAGCCGATTTAATTGCATGGATAGGTAAGCATACTGGCACAATTAAAACGTTTGGTGCAGCTCTTATTGGTGCATTTGCCTTCGGCAAGATAATTTCTGGTTTTGCTAAGTTGAAAAGAACATTGGAATTATTTGGTGCTACGGCAAAAGTCGCAGCAGGAGTTAGTGGAATTGGCTTGCTGATTACTGCTATTGCAGCAATCGGTTTTGGTTTAGTAGAACTTTACAAGCACAATAAGAAATTCCGTAAATTTATCAATGGCATGGTTGATGCCGTAAAGAGCTTTGGTAAAGCTATTGGAAAGTGGTTTGGTAAAGCGTTCAGCGAAATTGGAGACTTTTTCAAGAAAGTTGGCAAGTCATTTGATAATGGTGGCAAAATTATTCAGAAGTTTACCAAGTCGATTGGTAAATGGTTCAAAGGTATCGGCAAGTCTATCGGTGACGGTGCTGATGTCCTAACTAACTGGTTCAAAGGACTCGTTAGGGGCTTCAAGAAAGGCTGGAACTCATTCCTAAAAGGAGCTATCAAGTTAGCTAAAGGTTTGGGTAAAGCAATGATTATAGCGCTGGCATTCCCTGTTGGTATTGCAATGATCATTACCAAGCCATTAGTTAAGCCTTTAAAGAAGATATTCAATTCATTAATTAAATGGATAAAGAAAGCTTGGAATGGTACTGTTAGTTTCCTAAAGAAAATATGGTCGCCAGTTCAAAAAACATGGAATAAAGTTTGGAATGCCATTTCTAAATTCTTCTCTAAGGTTTGGAGAGGTATTAAGAAAATATTCAAT
>OMJG01001528.1_pt1 | contig 13193 bp, 13 predicted proteins | sample 1646431 | NCBI WGS metagenome assembly OMJG01 (sample SAMN03771674, study PRJEB25209) | food metagenome | isolation source: Cotija cheese | place: Mexico:Jalisco,Michoacan | collected 2011-12-12 | reverse complement strand
CGTACTTCCACCGGAAAACCCTGGCGGCGATCGCCCCGGCGACCACGGTGGTGCCCAACAGTATCCCAAGCTGGACCCACCGGGGGCTGCCCGCCGCGGTCACCTCGGCGGCCTCCGGGAACCAGGCGGCCAACATCGCCTGCACTCCCGGCGGGACGTACTCACCGATGGTGACCAGGACGTCCGGCATGAGGAAGCGTGGCAGGAAGGCACCGCCGAAGAGCATCAGGGCCATGAAGATCAGCGTCCCGACGGACGTCGCCGCACTCGCCGACAGCACCAGCAGCAGCGCAGAGGCAGCGACCGACACCAGTGCGACGATCATCTGCGCGATCAGGAGGTACCCCGGATGAACCGGGGTGGTCGACATCCGACGCAGGATGCCCCGCTCACGGTAGGTCGCGATGAGGATCGGGACGTGCTGCGCCCCGATGGCCACCATGCCGACGACCAGGGCGCTTGGGGCCCAGAACTCCACGAAGCGGATGCCACCGAAATCCTCGGACGGCTCCCGGAGCATCGGGATCGCCCCGAGGCCGAGCAACAGGATGGTCGGGAACAGGACGCCGAACGCCACCGCCCCCGGGTCGCGGAGGAACATCTTGGCCTCCACCACGGTCATCTTCGCCAGGGCATTCATGATGCGTTCTCCTTGTGGTTGCTGTCGTCAGTGCGGATCGCGGAGCGCCCGGTGTAGGCGACGAAGGCATCGTCCAGGCTGAAGTCGTCGGCACGCAGTCCCTCGGCCACCAGCCCATGTCGCGCCAGGGCGCCGGCGACGGTCCCCAGCACCTCGCCGGTACCGTTGACCGTCCAGTGCCCGTTATCGACCTGGACGTCGGTGATGCCGGGAAGTTCGGAGAACAGACGCGGGTCGATGCCGTTCGCGGCGTCCTGCCCGGCGGCCCGCCCGAGCCCCGCCACCAGGCGGAAGCGGACCTGTTGGGTCGGGCGCACGCGGGCGACGAGCCCCTCGGGGGTGTCCACGGCGACGACGCGTCCGTTGTCGATGACCGCGATCCGGTCGCACAGTCCCTCCGCCTCGTCCATGAAGTGGGTGACGAGCAGGATCGTGACCCCGGCGTCGCGCACCGTCTCGATCAGCCCCCAGGTGTACCGGCGGGCCTGCGGGGCGAGCCCGGGCGTCAGTTCGTCCAGGATCGCGACCTTCGGGCCACCGACCAGCGCTAGAGCGATCGACAGCCGCTGCTTCTGACCACCGGACAGGTTCTGGTACCGGGTCCTGGCCTTGTCGGTCAGACCGACGAGTTCCATGAGCTCACGCCAGTCGGCGGGGTTCCGGTAGAAGGAGCTGAACAGGTCGAGGATCTCGGCAACGGTGACCCGGTCGGGGAACTGACTCTCCTGGAGCTGCACCCCGAGCACCTGGTGGATCTCGTCCTTGTCTGTGCGCGGGTCGAGCCCCAGGACCTTCACGGTGCCCATGTCCGGGTCACGCAGCCCGGCGATGCACTCGACGGTCGAGGTCTTACCGGCACCGTTGGGACCGATGATCCCGAAGATCTCGCCGGCCGCCACGGTCAGGGAGATGTCGTCGACGGCCGGGTCAGGCTTCCCCCGGTAGCGCTTGAGGAGATGAGTGACCTCCACAGCGGGTGTTGTCGTGGTCGCAGTGTTCTTCGTCATGCATATGACGCTACGAAGCAGACACCCCTGCGCACATCGGCCAACCAGCTGCGCTGCGGTTGATTCCCGTATCCACCGATCGGTGGATACAGGGATCCGCCACTTTTAGCACCTCACGTGATTCTCACATCATGAGACCTACAGGTCAGAGTGTTATGCTCCGCTGAACGAAAAAAGGCGGAGGTGCTAAGAGCGACACCCGGCAGGGCGAGGGACGCGATCAACGGCGCGAAGTCACCCCTTTCCCCTGAAAGCCCCCTAGTTCAGCCGGTCCTCCAGCTGCGCAGCCATCTGCTCCTTGTGGGCCCGGCGTCCGGCGTCCCGGATGGCGATCTGCTCGTTGACCCGCAGTCGCAGGCCCTTGAACAGGAACATCGACAGCGGGAAGGCGATGATCAGCGCCAGCAGTGCGCTCATCAGCAGCGGGAAGCTCTGGCCCATGCCCAGCAGGATAGCGAGAGACTGGATCAGCACGGTCAGCACCAGGAACAGCACGACCCGGGCGAGGCCGTAGAGGAAGATGTCACGCCAGGCCTTCCCGGACAGTTTGGTGGGGGCGAGATCTTCGGAGCTGCTGGTGTTGTTCACGCTGGTGTCGTTGCTACTGGTGTCGTTCACGCCCACCAGCTTACGACCGCCCCGGGCCGACACCCAATCCTCCGCTTTCCCACTACTTCCCCACTACGTCCGCACCGCTTCCTCGTCGCCTACCCCGCGATCGGTTGAACAGCATTCACACGCGAGAATCGACGTAGCCCCACCATGCGGCTAGCATGGAGTCTGTAGACCATATTCGACGCACGTCAACCTCCGGAGGGTAGCAACCATGGGACGACTGGTGATTCTCGTGCTCGTCATCGTCACCGTCATCGTACTGTGGAAGGCTTTCGGTCCGAAGACCTGGAACAACGGTGAGGGGCCGAGCAACGGATCCGGCAACGGCCAGTTCCCCCAGCTCGGACGGCAGAAGCGCAAGCCCGTCGAGCGCAAGGGCCCGGACGACGACCCGGACTTCCTCTGGAACCTGAAGAAGGAACGCTTCAAGGCCCAGCGTGAGGAGGAACGCCGGATCGAGGAGGCCCGGGAGCGCTACGACCGGGAGACGAAGAAGGAGAAACGCGCCGGGCAGGACGCCCCCTCCGCGAAGGATGAGGGGGAGCCGGCCACCGGGGAGAGCAACACCGACAAGTCCAACGACAACCGTGGTGAAGGACGCACCGACGGCCACGGGGACGGTCGGAACGACGGCCAGTCCGAGGGACGCGGCGAAGGCGCCGCCTGACCGAGACTGTCGCCCCTTTCCCGTGCGGGTCCCGGGCGGATCACCGTGTGGGCGGGGTGACGCTCCGGGCCCGGTCGAAGACCTCCCAGGCCACCGAGGCCGGGGTGTGTCCGGTGCGCAGGTGGTCGAGCAGCAGGAACACCGCATCCCACCGGGCGTAGGTCCACGCCCGCTCCAGGAGATCACCAACCAGATCACCAGCCAGCTCTGCCACCCGGCGCGGCAACGCGGGGTCCAGGGCGAAGAGGTGGGCGTAGTCCAGGGCGGGGTCCCCGATGTTCATGTCGGAGAAGTCGATCACCCCGAGACTGGCACCGTCCCACAGCAGGTGCGAGTCGTAGAGGTCCGAGTGGATCAGCCGTCCGTCTGAGGCCGACAACTGCGAGGACAGCAGCACCTCGACGTCCTGCACAATCGACTCCACGATCCCCAGGTCTGCCGCAGCGATCCGGCCCGGCAGCAGTTCGGACGCCCGGGACCTCACCAGCGCAGCTTTCGCCGGCAGCGCCCGCGGCGAAGTGGTGTTCACCCTTCCCTCCGCCGACCACCAGGACACCACGTTGCTGACCGGCGGGGACATCACGTCCACCCCGTGCAGCAGTCGCATCAGTCCGGCGACCTGCCTGGTCACCGTGTCTTGACGGCCGGCGCCCAAGGTCGAGTAGACCTGTGCGTCCAGCGGTTCACCGGCGATATGGCCCTGCAGGGTCACCGATCCGTCGGCGATGGTCAGCGCAGGGACGGGCAGCCGTACGGAAGGGACGTCCTGTACCGGGGCGACGTCCGATGACATCACCTGGCCAGCCAGCAGCTCCAGCACCTCGGCCTCGACCGGGGCCTGGTCGCGGTAGGCGTCCGTGCGGGGCAGCCGCGCGACGAGATCAGCACCGGCATCAGCACCATCGTGCAGCACCACGACCTCGTGGTCCATGCCCTGCGGCGGTACCGACACCGATGACCAGCTCAGCGAAGGGAAGCCGGCCCGCACCCGGGCGATCACTGCGTCCGCACCACCGCCCTCGTCTGCGCCACTGCCCCCGTCCGAACCACCCATGTGCCCGGAACTCACCGGTCCCGACCGCGACGCAGCAGCAGGCGCAGGTAGTCCGCGTAGTCAGCCTTGCCCAGCTGCTCAGCACGGGCGACAAGGGCACGATCATCGATGAAGCCCATCCGCCAGGCGACCTCCTCCGGGCAGCCGATCTTCAACCCCTGGCGCTGCTCGATGGTGCGCACGAAATCGCCCGCGGCCATGAGGTTGTCCACCGTGCCGGTGTCCAGCCAGGCGGTACCGCGCGGCAGGATCTCCACCTGCAGGTCCCCACGCTCCAGGTAGGCCCGGTTGACGTCGGTGATCTCCAGTTCGCCACGCTCCGACGGTTCCAGCGATTGGGCGATGTCGACGACGTCCGGGGCGTAGAAGTACAGCCCCGGCACCGCGAAGTTGGACGCCGGATCGTCCGGCTTCTCCTCCAGCGAGGTCGCCGTCCCGTCGGCGTCGAAGTCCACGACCCCGTAGGCGGTCGGGTCGGCGACCCAGTAGGCGAAGATCGCCCCACCGGTGACGTCCCGGAAGCGGCGCAGCTGGGAGCCCAGGCCGGCACCGTAGAAGATATTGTCGCCGAGCACCAGGGCGACCGGCTCATCCCCGATGAAGTCGGCGCCGAGGATGAAGGCCTCGGCCAGGCCGTTCGGGGCGTCCTGCACGGCGTACTCGATGGAGACACCGAACTGGGAACCGTCGCCGAGCAGGCGTCGGAACTGGTCGTTGTCCTCGGGGGTCGTGATGACGAGGATCTCGCGGACGCCGGCGAGCATCAGGGTGGTCAGCGGGTAGTAGATCATCGGCTTGTCGTAGACCGGCACGAGCTGCTTCGACACCCCGAGGGTGATCGGGCGCAGCCTGGAGCCGGTTCCGCCGGCGAGGATGATGCCACGCATCAGTCGTCCGCTTTCTGCTGGACGGCCTCCCAGGTCAGCCGCAGTTCCCTCTCCCAGCCGAGGCATTCGTCATAGGACGGCAGGGCCCGGCCGGACGCTTCGAACTCGGCGACGGTGGGCGCGTCACGGTCCTTGTCCGACAGGACGAGGTCATCCATGGGCAGGCCATGGGCGCCCCAGTCAATGCCAAGAGCGGGGTCGAGCGGGTTGATGCCATGTTCCACGGAAGGGTTGTAACCCTCAGACATCAGATAGTTCAACGAGGCCGGGCCGCCACCGACGGGAATGCCCGGCGCGTGGCCGACACCGACCGGCACGTACAGTCCCCTGCGGTTCTCCGCGGACAGCTCCACCACGATGTGCTTCATGAAGGTCGGCGAGCCGCGCCGCAGGTCGACCAGGACATCGACGATACGTCCGGCGACGCAGGTGACGTACTTGGCCTGGCCCGGGGGAACGTCGGCGAAGTGCACTCCCCGGATCACGCCCTCCTTCGAGGTCGACAGGTTCGCCTGCGGGATATCCAGCGGGTAGCCGAGCTTGTCGGCGACCACGTCCGCCTTGAACCACTCGTGGAAGGTGCCCCGGTCGTCCGGGAAGATCTTCGGGGTGGCGACCCAGGCACCCGGGATCGCGAGGTCGGTGATCTCAGTCATGCGCACCATCCTATCGTCGCCATTGTCGCCGCGGCCGGACGCCAGGCGGCCGGACTGCACCAGCACTGCCTTGAATTGATATGTTTCTGGTAGTAAAATTTCTCGGATGAGAAAACGACCACTCGGGAAGCTCCTCGCGCGAGCCGCCACCATGGCCAAGCCACTGGCACCGGCGCTCAGGGGATTCACGACGCCGCTGACTCCCACCGACTACGCCACCCTCTTCGACCCGCTGCGGGGACGAGAGATCCGGGGGCGGATCACCTCGGTCGAACAGCACGGGTCCTTCACCACCCTGACCATCGAACCCGGCCCCGGCATGGTCGGTACCTTCCAGGCAGGGCAGTTCATCGGCCTCGGCCTGCAGATCGACGGCCGCTGGCGCTGGCGCTGCTACTCACTGACCAACCCGCCGGTGCGCAAGCCGCGCAGCCTTACGGTCAGCATGAAGCCGGTGCCCGGCGGCGAGGTCTCCGGGCACGTCGCCAGCCATGCGGTCGCCGGTCAGATCATCCGGCTCTCCGCCCCCGGCGGCGACTTCCACCTGACCTCCCCGGTACCCGACAAGCTGTTGTTCATCACCGCAGGCGCCGGCATCACCCCGGTGATGTCGATGCTGCGGTGGCTGCACCAGGAGCACCCGGGCACGACCATGCCCGACGTCGTCCACATCCACAGCGAGCGTGGCCCCACTCCCCCGGACCCGTTCGCCGCCGAGTTGGACGCACTGGCCGAGGAGTCGCCGTCCTACCGGTTGATCAGCTGGGATTCCACGGAGTCCGGACGCCTCAGCGGCCAGAACGTGCAGTCATCGGTGCCGGACTGGGAGACCCGCGAACGCTACGCCTGCGGCCCTGTGCCGCTGCTCGATAACCTCATCGAAGCGATGCCGGGCACCCGCACCGAACAGTTCCACAACCAGGGTGCCGGCGCCGGCACCGGTGAAATCAACCCCGAGGACCTCGGCGGCGAGATCGAGTTCGGCGGGACCGGTGTCACCACCACCTCGTCCGGATCCACCACCATCCTCGAGGCCGCCGAGGCCTGCGGGGTCAACCTGGTCCACGGCTGCCGCATGGGCATCTGCCGGACATGTGTCACCCCCATCACCGACGGCATCGCCGTCGACCTGCGCGACGGAGCGTCCTACGGGCCCGGCGAGCAGATCCGGACCTGCAGCTGCGTGCCTTCGGGACGCCTGCACATCGCCACCAGTTGATTAAGAAACGGAAGAGGTAGAAGAGAACTTGGCCATCCAGGACATCAACGCCTACGCCCATCTCTCCGACGAGGACATCCGTGACATCGGAGCCCGCCTCGCCGCCATCGAGAACGAGCACCGCGACGCCCTCGCCGGGGACGCCGACTACATCAAGTCCCTGATCCGCGCCCAGCGCACCCTCGACCTCATCGCACGGATCGCCACCGCGTCGTCCTCCACCGTCACCGTGCCTGCCGGCATGATGTTGGCGATGGCGAAGATCCTCGAGAACCTCGAGATCGGCCACAACGTGATGCACGGCCAGTGGGACTGGATGAACGACCCGGAGATCCACTCCTCCACCTGGGAGTGGGACAACACCGGCCCGTCGTCGGGGTGGAAGCACTCGCACAACGTGGTGCACCACACCTACACGAACATCATCGGCATGGACAACGACATCGGCTACGGCGTGCTGCGGGTGACCCGCGACCGCACGTGGACCCCGATGGCCATCTTCCAGCCGCTGATCAACATCGTGCTGGCCAGCCTCTTCGAGGTCGCCGTCGGGTTCTACGATGTGGACCTGGGACGCTACTTCACCGGACGCCAGACCTGGGAGGAGACCAAGCCGCGTCTGATGGACACGGTGAAGAAGGTCGGACGCCAGGTCGGCAAGGACTACGTCCTGTTCCCGGCGGTCGCCGCCGTGGTCGGCTACCTGCTGCCCGGCAGGGGCGCGAACCGGACCAGCCGTGCCGGCCGGGCACTCGAGGCGAAGAAGCGGGCGAAGGCCGCGGTGAAGACCGCGGTGATCGGCAACATCGCCCGCAACGTATGGGCCTATGCGGTGATCTTCTGCGGACACTTCCCCGACGACGTCGAGACCTTCACCAAGCGCACCCTGGAGGAGGAGACCCGCGACGAGTGGTACCTGCGGCAGATGCTGGGCTCGGCGAACTTCCGGGGCGGTACCGTGTTGTCGATCATGTCCGGCAACCTGAACCACCAGATCGAGCACCACCTGTTCCCCGACATGCCGTCGAACCACCTCTCGGCGATCAGTACCGAGGTCGAGAAGATCGCCGCCGAGTACGGTCTGCCGTACAACACCGACAGTTTCCCCAAGCAGTTGATGCAGGTGCAGCGCACACTGCTGAAGCTGTCACTGCCGAACAACATGCTGCGGGCGGATGCGTCGAACGCCCCGGAGGTTCGCTCGGACGCGGCGTTCACCACGAACCCGGAGATCGCCGAGGCGACCGGGCCCCGGCAGCTACGCAAGGGCCTGGCCCTGCTGAAGAAGGCCCGGCCGCGGTTCCTGGCGTAATTCTGGGCGTGATTCTGGGCGTGACCCGCTAGTACCAGTAGATTCCGTCAGCGTTCTCGGCCTCGTCCTCATCGAGATCGACGTCGAACTGGAACTCGAGGCCGGTCGGGGTGACACCGGCCCCGTCATTGGTCTGGTAGCTCAGCACCGCACCCTGGTAGACGACGTCCTCCTCGAGATCGTCGATTGCTTCAGGAAGCAGATCGGATTGGTCGATGTCGCAGTCCTCCGGCACTGCCCCCTCGACCACATTGGCCGGATTGCCGTCCTCATCGACGGCGCGGAGCTCTGGGGGTTGGACGTCCTGGTCCTCCTCATCTGCAGTACCTGCTGACTCTGATGAGTCGTCCAGGCCCAGGAACTCCAGTTCATAGGTGATGCAGACGAACTTCTCGACCTCGCCGGCGTCCGCCCCAACCTCGATGTGGTCACTGTCCAGATCGGTCAGTTCCTGGGCAGTGACCTTCCAGTACTGTTTCGGCGAGGCCGCTGCAGAGTTGTCGCCATCACCGGAGTCCTCGGCAGGACGCGGGGTGACGACGTACGCCGACTGGCCGAGCGACAATTCCCTCCCCAGCTGGGTGGGGTCGAAGTCCTCCGGTGCCCCCGTCAGGTCAATGTCCTCGATGGAGACCGAGTCGTCGTCACCACTTCCGGCGTCCGCACCGTTCGCGGTGTCTGTGGAGACCGCGTCGCTGATCTCTTCCATGGAGCAGGCGGTCAACGCCAGGGCGGGAACGGTGATTCCGGCGATGAGCGCGCGACGAAGCATCCTGAAGTCGGTCATGGAACTGAAGTCTAGCCCTGTGTCGTCTCAGACTTCAGTGCGAAACCTGAGACTCTTGAACTCGTACCGGGGTTCTCCAGGTCCTCGAGGTCAGCCTCAAAGCGGAACTCGAGACCGGTCGGGGTGACGCCGGAGCCGTCATTGGTCTCGTAGCTCAGCGCGGCATCCTTGTAGACCTTGCCCTCCTGCAGCTCGTCCTGCCCACTGGGGAGCTCGTCGGAGGAGTGGATCCCGCAGTCGGACCCACTGGACATGAGGATCGTGTTGGCACCGTTACCGTTGTCGTCGACCGCACGCATGTACGGTTCCTTGACGATATGGGCAGTCTCCGGGTTGGACCCGTCACTGGCACCGAGGAACTCGATGTCGTAGTTGACGCAGAGGAACTTCTCGACTTCGTCAGCGTCGGAAGAAAGTTCGATGTCCTCCTTCGGGACATCGGTGATCTCCTGGGCGGTGACCTTCCAGTACTGGATCGGGTAGGTCTCGTCGTCATCCTCACCGCTACCACGCTGAGTGACCACGTAGGCGTCGTCGCCAAGGCTCAGCTTCGATCCCGGAGCGGTGAGCTCGAAGTCATCCGGGGCGCCTTCCAGTTCGACATCCGAGGCAGAACCGGAGTCCTCGCCGTCGCTGTCGCTGCTGTCGCTGCCGTTCGAGGAGTCGGGCGAGCTGGAGTCCGAGTCGGAGTCATCAGAAGAGCAGGCGGTGAGGGCGAGTGCCGGGACAGCAAGTCCGGCAATGAGGGCGAGGCGGAGCTTCCTGAAATCAGTCATGGAATCTGACTATAGACCTCGGGAACTCAGCGCATACATAATACTCTGAAATTCCCTGGACAGATTCCAATCAGCGCCACTGCACGATCCCGCCGTGCAACGGGTCCAGGTCGGCCCCCTGCGCCTGGAACTCGAAGCAGATCCCTGTGGTCCCCACCCCGCATCCCGGACGAACCCCGGTGACGACGGTCCCGCGGTAGGTGGCACCCTCGACCAGCTCCTCCACGTGCGAGGGCACCTCGGCGGCAGCGTCTGCACCCTCCGCACCCTCCGCACTGTCGACACTGTCGGCACTCTCGGCGCTCTCAGCAGCGGTGAGTACCGGCACGGCGACAGCCGGCTGGATGACCGGGTTACCGTCGTCCCCCGCCCCCAGGAAGGTGATCTCGTAGGGGACCTCGAGAAGGCCCTCGACCAGCTCAGAACGATGGGCACACAGGGCGGTGATCTCCCAGTAGAGCGTGTGCCCCTGCGGTAGCCGGGTGAGCACCTCGGCGGTCTGCCCAGTGGTGAGTTCCGCACCCGGGAGGGTGATGTTGAAGTCCTGCGGCGGGCCGGGCAGGACGATGGCCTCGTCCCCGATCCGGTAGGCAGAGTCCGGACGTGCACTGGCCAGCCGGGGAATGGCAGCCCCGGAAAGCAGCATGGTCCGCCAGGTGCGGCGGCACTTCGGGACGGTGACGACGCGGGACATGGTCATGATGGGGATTCCCTTCCTACTGACGATGGCGAGTTCTCGTGGTGTAGTACCCACTCCACTTTCGTGGGCACGTGGAGAACCCTATCCTTAGTTACTTTCGCAAATGCATGCTTTTGGTGTAACCGGGGTCACACACCACCGCCGATATTTACCCCCGAGACCCGGAATTCCCTCCCCCAAGCTGGCCCTCATGCCCCCAGGGTGCCCTCACGCCTCCGGGTCGAGGATCTCCTCGGTCTGCCGGTAGGCCTCCTCGGCACTCCTGCGGCTGACCTCCCACCAGTCGCGGTTGTCCCGGTACCACTGGACCGTGGCAGCCAGCCCCTCGGAGAAGTCGGTGTAGTGCGGCGTCCACCCCAGGGACTCCATCGACGACGGGTCGATCGCATAGCGCAGATCATGCCCCGGACGATCGGTGACGTGCACGAACTCCGAGGAATCCCGGCCGAAGACCGCCAACAGCTCGTGGATGCACTCCAGGTTCGACTTCTCGCCGTCAGCACCGATCAGGTAGGTCTGACCGGAGACACCCTCCTCCAGGATCCGCCAGACCGCGGAGTTGTGGTCGTCAACGTGGATCCAGTCCCGGACGTTCTCCCCGGTGCCGTACAAGCGCGGGGCCTCCCCGTCGAGCAACCCGGTGATCTGACGCGGCAGGAACTTCTCCGGGTGCTGACGCGGGCCGTAATTGTTCGAGCAGTTCGAGATCGTCGCGCTGAGCCCGTGACTGCGCACGAAGCCGCGCACCAGGTGGTCGGCGGACGCCTTCGACGCCGAGTACACCGACGACGGGGTGTACGGGGTGTCCACGGTGAACCGGTCCTCGGCCCCCGGCTCCCCAGAACCACGCAGCGGCAGGTCACCGAAGACCTCGTCGGTGGAGACGTGGTGCAGGTGCACCCCGTGTCGGACGCACGCCTCGGCCAGCACCGCGGTGCCCTCGACGTTGGTGCGCACGAAGCGCAGCGGGTCACGCAGGGCGTTGTCGTTGTGACTCTCCGCGGCGAAGTGGACCACCGCCGCCGTACCGTCGCCGACCGAACCATCACTTTCCCCGGCAGACGTGTCGGCAGCCAGCGCACCAATCAGCTCATCCACCAGCGCAGCATCGCAGATGTCGCCCTCGACGACCTCCACACCGCCGCTACCGGCACCAACGCCACCACTCGCGGCACCACTCGAAGCACCATCGGGGCCGTCCAGCCCCGCGAGGTTCGCCGGGTTCGCCGCATAGGTCATGGCGTCCAACACCGTCACCGCCGTCTCCGGGTACTCCTCCCGGGTGGTGTGCACGAAGTTGGAGCCGATGAAACCGGCCCCACCGGTCACCAGCAGGCGGGTGATCCGGCGGGGCCGGTCGAGAGAGGTCGTCATCGGGGGCGGTATCAGTTCAGTCCGGCGTAGGAGTGCAGACCCGAGACGACGATGTTGATGAAGAAGAGGTTGAACACCATCGTCGCGAAGGCGAAGATGTTGATCCACGCAGCCGGCAGACCGCGCATACCCGGCGTGGCGCGGGCGTGCAGGTAGGCGGCGTAGAGGATCCAGGTGATCAGGGAGACGGTCTCCTTGGGGTCCCAGCCCCAGAAGCGGCCCCAGGCGGCATGCGCCCAGATCGCGCCGAAGACCACACCCAGGCCGAAGATCGGCAGGGTCCAGATGGCGGTGCGGTAGGCCAGGGCGTCCAGCTTCGAGGCGTCCGGCAGCGGGGAGACGACCTTGCCGAACCAGCCGTGCTCCTTGCCCTTGGGCTGCTTGCGGCGCAGCACGTAGAGAAGAGAGGACACACCGGAGACCAGACCGATGGAACCACCGACGGACACGGTGGAGACGTGGATCCAGTACCAGTTGGACTTCAGGGACGGGACGACCGGGGCGACATCGGCGTAGAGCTCGGTGCCGGCGTAGAAGAGCAGCAGGATGATCGGCGTGAGGATCCAGGGCCACAGCACGCGCATCGCCTTACGGCGGAGCACCACGCAGGCCACGCAGATGGCCATACCGGTGACGACGGTGACGTACTCGAAGAGGTTGCCCCACGGGAAGCGCTCCGCGGCCAGACCGCGGCACACCAGGAAGAGAAGGTGGACGGCGGCGGTGAGCCAGACCATCATCTGCGTCATCCCGCCCCACTTGTCGGCGCGGCGGAACTTCGCCTTGAGCGCCTCGACCTGGAAGGTCTTCGGCAGGTCCGCCTCGGTCATCGACCCGGAGGCGATACCCGAGACATCGTTCCTCTCGTCGTCGGGGACGTCCGTGCCCTCGATGACGTCGCCGCCGACGGCGGCTCCCACGGCCACCTTCTGCTTCGTGGACGCCTTCTTGGCCTCCCCGAGGATGCGGGAACGTTCACGACGAGCCTCGGTGGCCGACCGCAGCATGCCGTAGTAGACGAGCGACACGGCAAGGCTGATGAGGTACAGGACCACCGCGGTCTTGAAGGCCATGTCCGAAAACTCGGCGAGCCCCTGATTGGCGTACATCCGTCGGTTCCTCCGTTGAGAGTTGGATTTCAGTGGTCAACGCTACCGCTGGGGTGCGTCGGTCACCAACATGTCGTTACTTGTTGTCGTCGGTATCACTGTCGCCGTCGGTGATCTCACCGTCGCGGCGCTCGCGGGCCAGCTCACGGTCGAGCTCGTCCTCCCAGTCGTCCCAGTCCGCGTCGGTCTGGTCGAACTCCTCGTCCAGTTCCTCGTCGTCGAGGTGCAGCAGCTCCTCGGAGACGCGGTTGAACTCGCGTCCCCAGCCGGCGGAGTCGGTGCGGGCCAGGCCGGCGATCTCCAGGCGACTGGTGCCGTCGCCGAGGTCGGTGACCCGGACCCAGAAGCGGCGACGCTTGATCGTCAGTGAACCGACCAGGCTGATCAGCA
>OMJG01001527.1_pt1 | contig 13205 bp, 7 predicted proteins | sample 1646431 | NCBI WGS metagenome assembly OMJG01 (sample SAMN03771674, study PRJEB25209) | food metagenome | isolation source: Cotija cheese | place: Mexico:Jalisco,Michoacan | collected 2011-12-12 | reverse complement strand
AACCCGCTTAAACTTAATATCTGTATCAACCGCTTTAAAGTGCTTTTCACCAGCAAGAATCTTAGCCCGTTCATGAGGACGTAACTGTTCAAAGCTTGTGTCACCTTTCGTTTCAACGATGAAGTATAGGTGCTGCTCATCATCTTCTTCATACAACAATGCCCAGTCTGGATTATAAGGCCCCAGTGGTGTGCGAATATTGAACCAATCTGGCAGCTTAATATAGAACTTAACATTATCGTCCATTTCAGCCTTGCGAGCAAAATCCTTTTCAATGCTTGAATCAGTTACAACATAATCATAAACAGTCTTTTGTTTATTTTCGTCCACTTTGACTGAATTCCCCTTGTCACCAAGGTAAGCATTCAAAGTTTCCGTACTGAACAAGGTTTGCTCATATTCATCGTTTGTGCGAGTATATTCAATGCCATCCACAATCAACTGATTCTTGATTGCGTTGATAATCTTCGCAGTCTGGTTCATATATGACAATGGATTGTTTTTAAAGCTATCTAAGTTATTGACTGATTGTAAAATTGCAACGATTGTCTTACGAGTCAAGCTTGTTTCATTTTGCAAAAAAGTAATGATATCTGGCAACTTGTAAGCACCATTCGTTGTTGCACGAACACTGCTTTCACTCGATTCGTCTGCCTTTACACCCGCCTGACTCATCTCAACCATCCCTTTTTTGTAGAGGTAAGTTCCTTTACGCGTTTGAATGGAATTAACACCGTCGAATGACTCATTTCCATGCGCAGCAAGTTCAATCAACTTGTCTGAATCGAAATCAATCTTATAAGTCGTTTTATATTTGATTTTGTTCCAAAGTTCCAAGAAATCATCCGCTAAGGCTTCTTTCACTACCTTGACTTCAACCTTATCTTTGGCATCCTTGATATCAAGACTCTTAACCTTAGACCTAGCAACATTCAAAATCTGTTGTACGATTTCGATGAAATCTTCTGGAACTTCAATTTCCTGATCAGTAATCGCTTGTTTCAACTTATCAGTTGCCCGCCCAGATGAATTAATAAATTCTTCTTGCTTAAGATAGTTGAACAGTTGCTCAGATTTCTCTTTACCAAGAATTTCCATTTCTTCAGTTACTTCGTCGTACTTAATAATAATGGTTGCAAAGCTATCTTTATTGAACACACCAAAGATAACACCATCTTCTTCATATTCTTTTTGCAAGCCTTCAGCGAAGTCTTTGTAGCTTTCGTTTGCCATTACCGTCAAAGTGTTTACAGCAAATCCAGGCACACGTTCACCATCTTCATTGACCGCAATACGTAATCCACGGCCAATCTTCTGGCGTTTCGTAATCGTATCTTTTGTTTCAATTAATGTAGCAATCTGAAAAACATTCGGATTATCCCAACCTTCTTTCAGGGCTGAGTGAGAGAAAATGAAACGAATCTTGTTAGCTTTGGCGGTATGATGCTTTTCTTCATCGTAGAAAGTTAACAAGCCTTCTTTGTTCTTCATAATCATTTCGTAGGTTGATTCGTCTGCTTGAGTGTCACCCTTGGTATTTTTCAATTTACCTTTATTGTCCACCGAGAAATAACCGTCATGGACTTCAGAGACAGGTACATTAACATCATTCAAATCCTTGTACTTAGATAAATGAATTAATCGTTCGTACTCTTCTTCAAAAATACGCGCATAACGGCCAAGGCTAGGATTTCCCTCTTCGTCATAAACGCGGTATTTTTCTACCTTGTCTAAGAAGAACAAGCTCAAAACTTTAATCCGCTGTCCAGTTTTTTTAAACTGCAACTCTTTGTTTAAGTGTTCTTCAATAGTTTTAGCAATTAGTGCACGCTTCGTTGCCTCGTCTTCTAGTGTGGCCGATTCAAGAGTTATCTTTTCTGGGTTACCTGAAAATGTAACTGACTCAAACCCTGGTGTAGCGTCAATGTCCTGAATGAAACCAACTTTATCATAGACCTGAAGTTTGGTCTTACTGAACATGTCGTCGCCAGCTTTGAAGTTCATAATTGTCTTGTCAGCGTCATTACGCGTTTTCTTATAAACTTCAATTTTGGCCGTAATACCATTCTTACCAGTCTTTGTTTCAATCAGCTTCAAATGCGCACGGTTACCATCTTCATCCATCTCAATTCCAGCAACTTCAATCTGCTTAACGAGTTGATTGTCATAAGCATCAACCGCACTCAATTGATAAATCTTTGGATAAGTATTATCGCGGTGAGTTGCTGAATAACGGAATCCCGCAGATGGATCTAAACTCTTCAACGCATCTTTCGCCAGATCAGTATTATCGACAGACTGTGGTTCATCAATAATAACAATCGGTCGGGTTTCAGCAATCAAGTCAATCGGCCGTGCACCAGAAAGCTGTTCGTTCTCACGATTCATGACGTTTGTATCTTTATTGAAAGATTGAATGGTTGTAACCATGATATCGATAGTGTTCGCCGATGCAAATGAGCTAACACGGTCAGGTTTGCTGCTATCAAACATGAACAAATTGTAAATAACACCATTGTATTGATTTTTGAAGTAGTCCTTTGTAATTTCGAAGGATTTAAGCACCCCTTCCTTAATCGCAATACTTGGCACAACAATTACGAATTTCAAAAATCCATATTGCTTATTCAACTCAAGAATTGTTTTCAAATAAATAAAGGTCTTCCCTGTACCAGTTTCCATCTCAATGTTGAACTGTGGGAAAGCTTTGTTATTTCCAAACAAATTATCACTAGGAACGATATCGTTTAAAATTTGCGTCTTATTAACATTTTTTAGCATCTGTTCTTCGTTAATGATGACACGATTACCAACACCGATACCATCGTTAGCAAACAAAGTTCCTTGCGGGTCATCGTTTGTAATCGTAAAATTTGATTCTTTAATTGTCTGACCTTCAAACACGCGCACCGCACTGTTAACGGCATCTGTTTGATAGTCGAGTGTATCAAATTGTATTTTCAAGAGTCTTTACCTCCTTTGCTTTAAATACTTAAAATGTCGTTGTACTGGACGCCACTTGCATTCAATTGCTCAATTGTATTTAGCTTCTCGCTATCATTGACGAATTTTTCATCCTGCAAAACAACCACTGAATTTTCTGCTTCTTCATCTGCAATTTGCTTAATGATATATCCAACCACTTCGCTAGTTATCTTATCACCAAGGACAACAAACATCGCACCAAAGGCAATATCATAAACAACCGCATCCCCAACTTTTGTTTCGTTGATTGGATATGTTAAATCAAGTCCTTGTTTTAGCATGATTTCGTAAACAACATCGATTGGTTTTGAACCTTCTTCGAAGTTATTAGCGAGTAAATCAAACTGTTCATTCAAGTCTTTAGGTTCCGCATTCCACTTCTTGATATTAGACTTAGAAAGCTCGAATACTTTAAAGCCAATATCGAGTTTATCCGCAAGAAGTGGATTTTCTTCAACAATCTTATCGCCTGCAAGACGAATACGTTTCTCAGCAATATCTGGAATTGTTCGATATCCATCTTTAAAGGCAACATCTTTTTCTGATAGTTGCTCTGGCAATTGCACCATGATGAATCGACGGTTTCCACCATCTTCAACATTCATTCTAATTACTGCTTCTGCTGTGGTTGCTGAGCCGCTAAAGAAGTCTAAAATAATTGAATCTGGATTAGAATACAACTCGACAATTCTTTGAATCAATGGTACTGGTTTTGGATATGAAAAGTATGCTTTATCATCAAAGAGACGTTTCAAATATTGGCTGGCACTTTGAGAGTGACCGACATCTTCGTATTTCCAAATTGTCATTGGAACTACGGTTTGTTTCACCACTGATAAGAATCGTTTAATTCGGGGCGTGTTATTTCCATCTTCACCAAACCATATTCTGTTATCTTCAATATATTCTTGCAAAGTACTTTCTGATAACCGCCAACTATAACCACTTGGAGGCATTACTTCACGGCCTCCTGGCGTTGTAATTGGATAAATATTTTTTTCAATTGCGGGACCTACTGATAAGTCACCTGAGGTCCAAGGCCCTCGAGAATCATTATCAACATTCGAATACCTATTGTTAGCTTCTTGACTCCGTTTTAAACCGTTAGATACAATTTTTGTGGTATCTTTCCCGTAAACTAGAATATAATCATGACTTTCGGAAAAATTCTTCTTCAAATTAATAGGCGAAAAAGCTCTTTCCCAAATTACTTGAGCCAAAAAGTTTTTTTCACCAAAAACCTCATCAGCGATTTTCTTTAGGTTAGCTTGCTCTGCATCATCGATAGAAATAAAGATTACTCCATCCTCTGACAACAGATTTCTGGCAAGCTTCAGTCTTGGATACATCATATTAAGCCAATCAGTATGATATCTACCGTTCATGTCAGTATTAACACTTAATCTATTTCCCTCAGAATCAACTTGACCTGTTTGTTCTAGATAATTATCTAGTGAATCTGAAAAATTATCTTTGTACACAAAATCTTTTCCCGTATTATAAGGTGGATCCACATATATCAACTTCACTTTGTCAGCATAAGATTTTTGCAAAAGTTTTAACGCTTCAAGATTATCACCCTCAATGTATAGATTTTTCGTTTCTTCCCAATTCTTAGATTTAACTTTATTTGGCTTAAGCGTTGCTGTTGTAGGCTGTTGGGCCAGCTTCATGGATTGCTTCTTTCCATTCCAAATGAAACTATAACGCTCAGTTGAATTATCAATGTCATCCGATAAAATAGCTTTCATTTTTTCAAAATTTATTTTACCTTCTTCAAAAACTTCTGGCATAAGTTTCTCAAGTTTCAAGACCATATCGCCATGAATAGACATTGAAGATTTGTTTACATTTTTTAAAGTCTTCATTTTACTTGTTACCTCCAATTTATGCTGTATATTGCCATAAATACCGTTATTTATCTCGATAGTTTATCTTGTTGAACAATCTAGAACAAAAGCTCAGTATTAATTATATTACATATAAAACAATCGCCATAGCCCCTAATTTAAAATTGTTCAACTTACTACTTTTACTTTATAGACAAATCATTAATATCAACGAACACGAGGAACACTTAATTGTGTTAATAAGTTAAAGACATTATCAATAATATTATTTAATCCACTTACTACATTATCATTTGGAGAAATGCCTTTATAGTAATTAATCCCGTTCTTAGTAAGATAATCTATTCCCGTCAATCCAATAGCTTTTTGATTCATATCCACTTTGTTTAGCGTAAATAGTAAATGAGGAACGTTCAAAGCTTGAACTAATGTTATTGTCGACAGCCATGTCGCATATTTAGGACCTCTTGCGTTAAAATAAAGAGCAGGATCCGCTTTTCGGTCAGATAAATCATGTGTATTTCTTTGAGATGCCGGACCAATTGAAATACAGTCAATAATTGCGATTATGTTGTCATCATTAATAATAAATCCATCAATATTTCCGCCCCACTCCATACCGGCAGCTTCCAATATTCCATCTATTCTAGTTTTCCCGGTTCTCACTTTCGCCCCGTTCTTGTCAAAGGGATGCGTTTGTATAGTTTGTTTGCATTTAAACCAAAAACTTACCAATTGCTCTGTATCAATCCACCACTGCTTGTAATTCAGTCCATCACTACTGAAAATGATTTGACGTAATAAAAAATCATCCTCGTATCCCCAAATATAATATAATGGGATATTTAATTTTTGGGTTAAAAGTGCTTGTGCTTTGATGAGGTTAGCGGGTAACATCCCTTCGAGTTGATATACGTTAAATCCTTTTTTCACATTTTGATATTCTTCATAAGATAAATCAAAATATTCCACGCCAGCGGTAAATTTATCTCGACTAGCATTCATGGTTAAACCTTGCAAATCAAATGCATTAAGTTTTCTATACAATTCTTTTTGAAATGCATGATCGTCGTTTTCTGTTGTGCGTCTTAACATTAAAAATTCCTCCCTAAATCGACAATATGTCGTTATAATCCACTCCACCAGCATTCAAAATTTCAATGGAATTCAATTTCTCACTATCATTTGCAAAGCCAGTATCTTGCAGCACCACTACCTCGTTTTCAAGTTCTTCATCCTTGATGAACTCGACAATCTTCTTGGCAGCATCACTTGTAATATTTTCACCTAAAACGATGAATAACGAACCAAACGCAATCTTATAAATATTTGCATCGCCTACAACAAATTTTTCAATCGACAACGTCAACTCCAAGCCTTGCTTCAACATGATTTCATAAACCAACTCATCTTCAGTTGACCCCGGTTCAAGATTGTCTTGAATTGAGCCAAGCATTGTCACCAAATCTTCAGGTTCAGTGTTCCACTTCTTGAGATTTGATTTTTCAAGTTCAAAGACTTTGAAACCAATATCTAGTTTGCCGATTTCGCTAGGACGCTCCTTCAGAATTTGCTCTCCCGCTTTGCTGATACGCTCCATTGCCAGTTCTGGGATTGTGTTGTAACCATCTCTTTTTGCATTTGAACCTTCAGGAATTTGCTCAGGTAATTGAGCCAAGATAAACTTTCTATTACCATCATCAGCCATATTCTTTTTGAAAACAGCTTCTGCAGTCGTACCTGATCCACTAAAGAAATCAAGAACAATCGAATCTTTATTTGTACCCAATGAAATTAAGTCTTCAATAAATGGAACAGGTTTTGGAAAATCAAACAACTTTCTACCTAGCAAATCTTTCAGTTTTGTAGTTGCGGTACTAGACGAGTACTCTGGTTTAAACAACACTGATTTAGCTTTCTTGGTTGGATTATCTGCGCCTAATGCTGGTCGTTGTTTTCTGTAAAACTGTGTACCATTTGACGTCCGCTTAACAATGAGATTATGTTTACTTTCATTAAATGTAGCTTTACCCCAATACCAAGAAAGTTCTTCTCCTTCAGGATTAATAGGCATTACTATCTCGTCATCATTGCTTAATGGTTCATTATCCTCAGTAACATATAATTCATCATTAGAAGTAACAAAAATCGGATACCATAAATTGGGACGTTTTGACCGTGGAGCATTAACCCCTGTTGCCCTCAGGTTATCAGCAACCTTATACAAACCATACTCATCCTCAAGCCAATCATTCATCTCTTCATCATCAATTGGCAATCGACCAAAATCTAAATTATCTTTTGATTTAGCATAGACCAACACATATTCGTGCGTATCAGCAAATCCATAGGCATCTTGATTTCCCTTTAAGTTCATAATAACGGGCACAATTCCAACGCGATTATTTTCACCAAATATTTCATCAAATAATCTTGAAAGATTTTCTTGTTCTACTGTTCCAATTGAGACAAAAATGACTCCATCATCTGACAATAAGTTTCTTGCCAATTTTAGACGTGGATACATCATATTTAGCCAATCAGTATGGTAACGACCACTCGTTTCCGTATTTACACTAAGTTTGTTACCTTCGTTATCCACTTGTCCTGTTTGTTCCAAATAATTTTCAATACTGTCATGAAAATTATCTCGGTAAATAAAATCTTTTCCTGTGTTGTAAGGAGGATCCAAATATATGAGCTTCACTTTATTCGCATAGGACTTCTGCAAAATCTTCAGCACTTCAAGATTATCCCCTTCAATATAAAGGTTCTGTGTTTCATCCCAGTTCTTTGACTTTGCCTTATTTGGCTTCAACGTTGCCACCGTTGGCTGCTGGGCCAACTGCATCACCTGCTTCTTACCATTCCAAGTAAAGTTATAACGTTCTGGTGCTGTTTCAACTTCATCACCAAGAATTAAACGTAACTTATCAAAGTCAATTTTTTTCTCAGTTAATACTTCAGGAAATAATTCCTTCAGTTTTTCAATGTTTTGTTCAGTGATATCAAGCGAATGACTAGAGACTTCCTCTAATCGTTCGTTCGTTCGTTCGTTCGTCATAGGCTGGTGTTCCTTCCTTAACTTGTCAAGCATATTTACTAATTAATTTTGCTTGAAAGTTCATCTTTTAATTTTTTCAGCTTCATCTGCATATCAATTTTGCGATTTAACTGACGTTCCTTTTTAATTTGGCCACGCAAAACTTCAATCTGTTTCTTTAATGCATCAAGCTGGTCTTTTTCTTCATCAGTGATATTGCCAACTGCTTCACCATATTGTGACTTAGCCGTAGCTGTCGCAATCTCATCCCGAAGTCCATCATAAAAAGTTTTCAGATTCTGCCGTGGTAAATCAATCAGTGATATTTGCTGCAACACTTCTTCCAAGTTTTCATCTTGATAAACCGGGTATGGATACACATTCACCAACTTCAAAAAGCCTGTTGATAACTTCTCAAAGCGACCCGTGTAGATCGTAAAACTATCCGGTTCATCGGTGAGGATAACTAATGGATATGGAATCAGGTGTGCCAACATTTTATAGATTTTAGTCGAGTCACCTTTATCCTTGGTTTTCACATAAAGAAACTGAATTTCTTGATAAAGTTCCTTGTCGTCCTCATACACAGCAATATGTGTATTGTCAGTTTTCAGACTTGCCAACATATAAATGCTTTGGACGGAATCTTGTAAGAATTGCTTGTCCGCCGCATTTTTCATATGTGGATAGATTTGCGTTTTTGGTAGATTTCGATTAATGATTGTAGCACTTGGAAATTTCCACCATTTGATTATGTCTTTCGTTTCCAATTCGCTCACCTACCTAATAATCAAAAATGAAATTAACTCAACATCATCTAAATCATCCAATAGTTCAGTTTGGACGCTAGTACCACCAGGTGAAAACAATGAACCCATCCCTACTTCATCTTGCTTACCTCGAATTGCTTCAATCGCTTTACTCAAGATTTCAGAATAGGCACTCATGTCCTTACCACCATTCGTTTCATCATAAAACTCATCTACAAGTGGTTGGTTGACCGTCTTTTTACCGACCGTCAGCTTTTTAAAGAAGTCCAACACTTGCTTGGCGTACATGTAGTTTATTTTGACTGTTCCATCCATTCGCATATAAACAACAATGTACGGCAAGATACTGTTTTCTTGTCCCAAGTCATTCGTCTGCTGCTTCAAGGTCAATATGACACCCGGTTCAGCTTCAGGGAAGTTGGTTGTATCCGTAATTGCATACATGCCTAGCGGCGCTTCATTCAACAACTTCTCATGCTCTTTCAAAGCATTCTGCAAGTCTGCTTTGAAGTCATTGAAGGTCATGTCGGTAATGGAAATTGCCCCATTGACGTCTTCCAAATCAATGACTTGAGTTTGGAGTTGTTCCAACTGTTTCTTACGGTATTTCAAGTCGTTCATTTCTTTATTAGACTTGATATTCAATAAGTCATCTTCACCGGTTGCTGCCGTATTTAACATGACCATACGTCCCTTGACACGTTGTTCCAGATTCAGATAAGTATCCAAGTCCACATTTGGCCAGAAGTTTACTAGTTGAATCTGTTTATTACGTGAGCCAATACGGTCAATACGCCCGAAACGTTGAATGACACGCACTGGATTCCAGTGAATATCGTAGTTAATCAAGTAATCTGCATCCTGCAAGTTTTGCCCTTCAGAGATGGTATCCGTTGCAATCAACAAATCAATTTCTTCGGTTGCGTTCGGATTGATCTGGTCACGCCCTTTTGATATCGGTGAGAAGTTCGTCAAGATATCACTCATATCATTGACGGCCACACCTTTCATGGTTGTTTTGTTCGGTGTAGAACCACCCGTCACCAACGCAGAATTCAGACCATAAAGTCTTTTTACTTTGTCAGCTAAGTTCTCATAGAGATAGTTAGCCGTATCTGCAAAGGCAGTAAAGATGATTACTTTCTTGTTGTTGCCATTAATTGGATGCTCATACTTATGCTTGAGAATTTTCTCCAAGTCCATCAACTTATCATCTTTTTCCGGTGTTACTCGATGCGTGACGGTTTGCAATTCTTTCAACGTTTCAAGATCTTCATTAAGAGCTTGGGACCACTTCACCAAGTCCATATCACCAATCAATATTTTAGTTTTTGTCCCCACTGCCTGTTCGTCAAAGGCACTTTCCAAATCCTCATCATCAAAATCAGTGATACTTGGCATTTCCACGTTACCCGCTTGATGCTCTTTGATTTTTTCAAGGATATCTTCAATCCCGCCAACCATTCGGTCAAGGGTTAATCCAAACGAATAAATGGAACTTTCCAGTCGTTTGAACAAATTGGCACGAATCAATTTAGCCAAGGCTTGTTCACGGTCAACTTGCCTGAATGACGACTTCCCTTCTTTTACCTTGGTGTCATACAATTCTTCGTATCGCTTTCTTTTAGTCGAGAGCACATACTGAAGTGGTTGGTACATTGCCATGTTCAAGTAACCGATTGAATCATAAACATCCTGTAAGTCAGGGAACTGCCCTGATGCATCAATATTTGGTTTCACTGTCATTGGCTTCAAGCGTTCAGGGAAATCTCCCAATGAAGTCGTATCATAATATTTTTCAATGTGTTTCCGACTACGAGCAATCGTCAACATATCCAGTAACTTGAAATAATCCGGATTGACCTTATCAAGAAAGCTTTGAGTCGTCCGTTCAGATTCATCCAGTTCCATCCATTGATTAAAAGCTTGTTGTGCTAAACGCAGTGTCGTGTCAATATCATCAACACCATACTTCGCCAACGCGTCCGTTTTGCCTTCAGTGATGAAACCAATCTGATTTTTCAAGTCATTCATTCGGTTGTTGATTGGTGTAGCTGAAAGCATCAATACTTTTGTCTTACGTCCCTTTTGAATGATATCTTCCATCAAGCGTTGATAACGTGTTTTGGTTTCACGATTGACGCTGGTATCGTTATTACGGAAGTTGTGGGATTCATCAATGACAACCAAATCAAAATCAGACCACAGAAAAGTATCCAGCTTGATTCCGTCACTTTCACCTTTATAACGGCTAAGGTCAGTGTGGTTCAAAACAGTGTAGTTAAAGTAGTCATCCACTAAAACATTTCTTACATCAGGTCGTGTATAAAGTGTCCAGTTATCCCGTAGTCGTTTTGGAGCGAGAACGAGCACTCGTTTACGTTGCAACTCAAAATATTTGATAACGGCCAAGGCTGAGAAAGTTTTACCTAAACCAACTGAATCAGCTAGAATCGCACCGTTGTATTTTTCAAGCTTACGAATTAAGCCCATCACACCATCTTTTTGAAATTGGTAAAGCTTATTCCAAATTACTGAATCCTTGAACCCAGAACCTTCTGGCGCAATATCTTGCTCATCCAATTCACTCAACTTGTCATGAAAAATATGGTAAAGCGATACAAAATAAATCCATTCAGGTGGATTTTCTTGATAAATGGTTCTGACTTTTTCAAGCACCTTGTCTGTTACTTCTTTTGACTTTTTAGGGTCATTCCAGACAGCGTCAAAGTCAGCTTTTAAACCAGCTAAGTGATTAGGTTCTCCAATAATTCCCGTCATTGAAGAAACGTTATTTGACTCTGTAAGTCCTAAGCCATCTGAAGTAAATTTGAACATTGAAGGAACTACCACATTACCTTCAATATCTGCTTCATTTTCAATCAGTAGTTCATCCAAAGCATTTTGATTTGGTCCCAGCTGATGAACCTTTACTTTTTCCTCAATCAACCTTGCCGTTTCACGAGCAATAAAAGCCGTGTTCATTTTATTTCTGAGCTTAATTTCATACTTATTTCCAGAAATATCTTCTTCACTTTGCGCAATTTCATACCGCTTTAAAAAACTAGTTTCTTCCTTCTCAAAGAAAGATTTCGTCAGAACCAAACGCAACCCCTTTGAACGCTTGATTTCCTTTTGTAATGCGTGAAAAGCAAAAATTGAAAATGCAGCAGTTTGAATACTGATTTTCGAATGTTTCGTCACCTTTTCACTGATTAAATTTTCTAGGGTGTTATCCCCCTTATTATCAATTAATTTTAATTCCATGAGCGTCTCCCAAGGCTATAATTTTAATTCTTTATTCTGTGCTGTATTAAGCAGCTACCACTTCACAAATATCCCCAACATCACAATTCAGTGCGATGCAAATTTTAGCTAGTGTCTCAGTTGTCACTGTGCCACTATTATTTAATTTGTTGATGGTGTATTGACTAAGATCAGCCAGTTCAGCTAAATCTTTCTTTGACATGTCTCGGTCAATTAATAACTTCCACAATTTTTTATAGCTCATCATCTTATCACCTATTTTCTCTACAATCTGATATGCCGATAATAAATATATTATATCACGATTGATATGAAATTTTACACAAAAATATAGCGAACGCTTAATTATTTCACGATTGATTAGATTTTGATAAATATTTATAGGAACGTAAATTTTAGGGGGGTGTTTAGGGGTGTCATAGGGTGTTAATTCAAAACCTAGGGGTGTTATATTTTTACCCCCTTGGAAATTATGCCTGTATCTCATTGATGAAATTCATCGTAAAATAAAAAAGTTTCTCAAGCCACAAGCTCAAGAACTCCCGTATTATCGCCTTTTCTAGCAGTTTGTATTTGTATCGATTGCGTGGTTTTAATATCAATGTAAATTAGCTTTACCTTTCCAGCATAATTGTCCAATAGTGAATGTAAAGCTAATAGATTATTGCCCTTAATTATCAAATTATCATTATCGATATCAAAGGCTGTATTCACATTTTCACCGTTAGGATCATAACGTTTCACTTTTTGGAATGCTTTATCGTTGAATAATTGATCTATTTCATCCTTTTCGATCACTTCATTAAGGAATGCATCATCATAGCCATTCTCATCATCTTTCGTCATAGATGCGGTTAGCACACTATCCTTAAAAGGAAAATCTAATACTACATCTTGACTATCTTGAAGAAATTTTCCATAGATCATCATAACTAACTTTCATATTCTTATCTCTTAATTTCATTTTTGTGAAGTTTAAAGACGCCATTGGAACATACTCAGGTATGTCTTATGAGAAAATTCGATCTATCTAATCATCTTGAACCATCATTTTTATATTAAACATTTAGATATAAAAAAAACACTCAATAAACAAGTGAGCGAATCTTAATGGGTACAACTTTATTAAATTTATTGTTCAGTTTTTCTTTCTAATTTATGAACATTATCTATTTTTATGATATGTAAAATTCTCCGGCTTTCTTCCCTGCTTCTGAAGCAAATTGACTGATCATAAATTCATACGCATCCCCGATCACGTCCCCATCGTGACCTAAAACTTCCACGTCA
>OMJG01001524.1_pt1 | contig 13248 bp, 10 predicted proteins | sample 1646431 | NCBI WGS metagenome assembly OMJG01 (sample SAMN03771674, study PRJEB25209) | food metagenome | isolation source: Cotija cheese | place: Mexico:Jalisco,Michoacan | collected 2011-12-12 | reverse complement strand
ATTGGTTATAAGTAATATAAAAATATCACTAGGAGAAACGCTATGACGTTATGTAGCGTTTTCTGTGGTAGCAAATCATCTACGTCGTATATTCAATGTTGTGAGTATGAAAGTTGCTCTATGGTTAGCGCTATTTTCTTAAGCTTAAGCGAAGATCTCAATGAAGATATTATCTCGATAAACTGCGCATAATATTGTTATTATAACGGACGGAGCTGGTTTGAGACTGCAAATACAATCATTTTGGTATGATGTGTTTTTTTAGTTTAAATATTAATTATTATATTGATTTATTAGTAAACTATCGATTTCAGAAGAAAATCAAAGGTAAAAAAATGAGCTCAAGAGAGAGTAAGCGCTTAATTTAAGTGCTAAAATATCTAAATTAGGGGAAGATTGAGTAAAAATTCTTTTGGAGGTTGGTACCATGGAAGCTAAAGGAAATGTTATTCTGCAAGATGCAGTTAGATTCACTATTTTAACTACATGTTTAGTTCGAATTGAGTATTCGAAGGATGGAAACTTTGAGGATAGAAATACACAGATGGTTCAAAATCGGCATTTCACTCAACCTCCATTTGAAATATTCGAAAACAGGCAGGGACACGTACTCGAAATTAGAACAACAGGTTTTCACTTGTATTATGATGGTGGTGCGTTGAGTTCAGGAAGTTTGTATATTGATGCGGCTAATAGCTATGGAACGCATTATAGCCGATGGTACTATGGTGAGCCAACTAAAAACAATCTTAAAGGTACAGCACGAACCTTAGATAGGGCGGATGGGGCGATCCCGTTACCAGATGGATTAATGTCTAAGGATGGATTCAGTGTTTTGGATGATTCGCAATCGTTTATTCTGGAGAATGGTGAGTTCTCTGTGAGACAGTCAAAAGAGACAGACTTGTATTATTTTTCCTGTGGTCGAGACTACCGCAAAACATTACAAGTGTATTATCAATTAACAGGTTTCCCGCCAATGGTGCCAAGGTATGCACTTGGTAATTGGTGGAGCCGATTTTACCCATATACGCAGTCAGAGTATCTAGCACTTATGAAAGAGTTTGATCGGTGTCAAATACCAATTGCTGTTTCGGTATTTGATATGAATTGGCATACGACTGCAATACCCTCCAAATATGGTAGTGGTTGGACAGGGTACACATGGAACAAGGAGTATTTTCCGAACCCCCAAAAAATGTTTGATCTGTTACACCAACAGGGACGAAAAGTAACACTTAATATTCATCCCGCATCTGGAATACGCCCAAGTGAAAGTTGTTATGGGGCTGTTGCAAAGATGCTAGATTTAGATGCTAAAACAGAAGAACCAGCAACTTTTGATTTGCAAAACAAAAAGTTTAAGACGGCGTACTTTGATTTAGTACATCATCCGTTGGAAGAACAAGGTGTCGATTTCTGGTGGATTGATTGGCAACAAGGTGGAGCTCGAGGACAATCTAAGGTTGATCCGCTCTGGTTACTAAATGTTGCTCATTTTCGAGATAGTGAGAAACGGCATGTAGGGGAAGGCTTAATTTTATCCAGATACGCTGGACCTGGCAGTCACCGCTATCCAGTTGGCTTTTCAGGTGATACTGTTGCTTCTTGGGATTCACTTAGATTTCAGCCATACTTTACAGCGACTGCTAGTAATATTGGGTACACTTGGTGGAGCCATGACATTGGTGGGCATATGCGGGGAACATATGATGGTGAGTTATCGTTACGTTGGTTACAATTAGGTGTTTTTAGTCCTATTTTGCGGCTCCATAGCTCTAATAATATCTTTATGGGTAAGGAACCTTGGAATTACGGAAAAGACATTGAATCAGCAATGATTCATTTATTACAGTTACGTACTCGGCTAGTTCCATATTTAGATAGCGAAAATTATCGAACGCACACTGAAGGGCTGCCATTAGTTCAGCCAATGTATTATGGTTATCCGAACCAGAAAGTGGCTTATGAGGTGCCGAATGAATATCAATTTGGGAGTGAGATGGTAGTTTCGCCGATTACGACGCCTGTAGATTTACAATCTGAACTTTCTAGTACAGAAGTTTGGTTACCAGAGGGTCAATGGTACGATTTCTTCACTGGTTTAGTTTATGAAGGGGATAGCTACTTTAAGGCCTATCGAGAACAAAATAAATTTCCGGTATTTGTTAAGGCAGGTAGTATTTTACCAATGCTTAAGAATTATATGCAACCGTTAGCACAAATTCCTGAACAGTTGGAATTGATGATATTTGTTGGTACGGATGGAATATATGAAATGGTTGAACACCAGGAAAATAACATAGCAAGAACTATATTCAAATGGAACGACCGAGAGCATCAACTAACTGTTGAGACAGTGGATCCGGCAAAGCTGATTCCAGCACAAAGACAGTATTCCGTAATACTGATTGGTGCTGAAGGTAGTATCGATAAGCAGTCAGCAACAACTATCTCATTTCGGAATTACCAACTGATTGACCAATCTAAAATAGTTACAGAATTAATTAAGTCACGATTACAAAGGGCGCAGATTAGTTTTGAAGAGAAACAATTAATTTGGCAGATGTATGTCTCTCACAAGGAAACTAAAAAGCTAATTAAGTTTCTGGATACTATACATGAGAACACCATTCGGGGGATGATTATTGAGCTAGTGGAAAAGTAATTTTGAGATAAAACGATACGTCTTGATTACTGGATTATGTGTGTACCAGTAGGCAAGGCGTATCTTGTCATTTGTAAACTAATTATTTATATAATAATATTATTATTTTTTGCAACCGGTTGCAAAAAAGTGCGTAACGCTCTATATTTAAATCTATAGATAATCCAGAACGGAGGTAGCAGAATGGCAACTATTAAAGATGTTGCGCGTCGCGCAGGAGTGTCTCCGTCGACGGCATCAAGAGCTCTTCATAATAGTCATATTATCAGTGAATCTACACGAGAACGGGTGGCAAAAGCGGCTCATGATTTAAACTATGCACCAGATTTCAACGCACAATCATTAGCAACAAAAGCTAGTAGTACTGTTGGTGTGATTTTACCGGTCGATCACCATGAGATATTTTCCAATCCTTTCTTCTTGGAAATGATTCGGGGTATAAATGAGGTCTGTAGTAGTAGAGGGTCGCTAATTACATTAGCAACAGGGACAACTCGAAACGAACTTTTGCATAATATCGATGTCATGATTGTGCAAGGTCACATTCAAACGTTTATTTTATTATATTCTGAAGAAAATGATCCGGTAGTAGACCGTCTAAACCGGGATAAAATTCAGTATGTGGTTATTGGCAAACCATACACGGGTGCAAATAGAATATCATATGTGAATAATGATAATATTCAAGCCGGATCAGACGCTACTAAGCACTTATTATCATATGGTCATCGAAATATTTGCTTCTTGTATTCTGATTTGTCAAAAATGGTCCAAAGCGATCGCATGTTAGGATATCAGCGGGTTATGATGCAAAACAACTTGCCAGACGTTGTTTTTGAAGAGCGCTTCGAAAGCCATTCGAGTAGTTTTCAGGCGTTGAAAAAGTTTTTTGCTCAGCATACAGATGTTACAAGCTTTGTAGTAGTGGACGACATGTTGGCTTTAAAACTACAGCAAATGTTACACAGTAATTCAGAATGGCAAAACAAGCAATTGTCGTTAATTGGTTTTAATGATTCAATATTCTCTGAGCTTGCTCATCCTACCCTAACGTCGGTTGCAGTATTTCCTGAACGACTAGGAAAGGAAGCTGCAAAAATTGCAATGGTAGATCATTCAGAAAATGAGCTTTCAACAGCTGTAATAGTTCCGCATCAGATTGTTGTCCGTCATTCTGTATATAAAATTTATAATAATATATAAATCAAGCAATAAGAGGAGGAAATTGATAAATGGCGACATTGAGTGATGTGGCGAAGCAGGCCAATGTTTCTAAAATGACGGTGTCACGGGTTATCAATCATCCTGAACAAGTACGAGATGAATTGAAACGGAGCGTGTTTGAGGCTATGAGACAACTAGACTATCGGCCTAATGTTGCTGCTCAGGCACTGGTAAATAATCGAACACAAATCATTAAGTTATTCATTCTTGAGGATATGGATACAACCGAGCCTTATTATATGAATTTGTTGGCTGGAATTGCGAAAAAGCTTGGAAAGGAACAATACTCATTGCAATTGATAACTGAGCATAACTTTGATATCGGGGGATGTGACGGGTATATTATTACAGGAATGAGGCACGGAGACTACGATTGGATTAGAAACTTAGAACGACCGGTAGTACTGTTTGGTGAGAATCGTGAAAATTTTGATTTTTGCGATACTAATAACCAATTAGGCGTGAAAATGGCTACAGATTATGCAATTAAACAAGGATATCAAACAATTGAATTTATTGGTATGGCAGTCAAGGAGCCATTTGAGTATTCTCGTGAGGCAGGTTATATGATGAGTATGCAACAACATCGGATGAATACGGTCATTCATCGGTTTAATAATCATAGCCATTTAACAATGGACTATATCCAACAAAATTGGGGTACTTTACATTCTAATACGTGCTATATTTGCGCTAGTGATCGGTTAGCGTTTGGTATTGAAAAAGGGTTGTCTCGTTTTAGTGCAAATATTCCTATTGACTTTGGAATTATTGGTTTTGATGGTGTGTTTTTGAATCAGGTGGCTACACCCAAAATAACGACAGTACAACAGCCCATTTTTGAACTGGGTTTACGATGTGCAGAAATGTTACTAGCAAAAATTGCTAGTGGTGGGCAGGCTCAGGGAGTTTGTCAGTTAGTCCCAACATTGTCGATAGCTGGTTCTACGCGCAACAATATTGTATAAACATCATGAAACAATAAGTGATGCACATAAGTCGTTTTCCACGCTAAAAGTGTTACCGCTAACAAGTATAATTAACTTGTTTTAGCATTCTATTGTGGGTAATCTGAACATGACTGATTATGGTCGAAAGGGGAGACTGTCGTGGAAAGTTGGCACGCGAATCAAGTGATTTATCAGATATATCCTAAGAGCTTTCAGGACTCAAACGAGGATGGTGTGGGGGATATCCAAGGAATTATTCAGCGAATCCCATATTTGAAGTCTTTGGGCATAACTACAATTTGGTTAAATCCAATCTATGTTTCACCTCAAGTTGATAACGGGTATGATGTTTCTAACTACTATGCCATTGATGAGACACTGGGATCGATGGCAGATGTTGATCTATTGATTAAAAGACTGCATATTGAAGGAATGCACTTAATCATGGACTTTGTGATGAATCATACATCAGATCAGCATCCGTGGTTCAAAGATGCAATACAACATCCACATGGCTTGTATCGTGATTACTATTTATGGGCAAATGCTAAGGGAGATGGATATCCTAATAATTGGGGTTCTTTCTTTGGGGGAAGTGTTTGGAGTATAGACCCAGGCACAACTGATCAGTATTACTTTCATTTATTTGATCGTCATATGCCAGACTTAAATTGGCATAATCCAGAAGTCCGCAATTCAATGTTGGAAATCGCGAAGTATTGGATTGAAAAGGGAATTGATGGATTACGACTGGACGCTTTTATTCATATCGAGAAGGCTAACTTTAATCAAGATGTGCCAAACGATTCAAATAAACCAGTTATTGCCGAGGAGTTTTATGCTCACTTGCCGAGAGTGCAGACTTATTTAAAACAATTTTGTGCGCAACTCAGAGCAATCAAACCAGATATCTTTATATTGGGTGAGGCCGCTTCAGCCAGTCCAGAGTTGTTGATGGAATATAGTCGGCCGGTGAATGGTGAATGCGATGCGGTTATTACGTTTAAGTCTTTGGTAGATAAGGTTGAAAATCCCGATATAAAGTTACCTACAACCTTTCAGTTGAAACAGTTGGATATAGAAGGCATGAAGCGCCAATTAGCGACAATTGAAACAAAACTTGCGGATGTTAGTTTACCAGTGTTGTATTGGAGTAATCATGATATGGCTCGATTGGCTAGTCGCTATGCAAGCAAATGTTACCGCTTACAAAGCTTGAAGTGTCTAGCAACCATGCTGTACCTACAACGTGGAATTCCAATTATTTACTACGGTGAAGAGATTGGAATGCAAAATTTAAGTCAAGAACAGCCAATTGATTTTTGTGATCAAACGGTAATTGAATTCTATAAGCAGGCATTGAAACAGGGCTATTCGCATGATGATACTATGCGAATGCTTAATCATACACACAAAATCCCTGCACGTGGTGGAATGCAATGGGATTTGCAACAAACTAATGCAGGCTTTTCGGAACATGTACCATGGTTGGACGGAACGACGATCGCGGTAGATGTTGCTACTGAGCAGACCGATCCACATAGTTTACTTAGTTATTATCGTACTTTGATCAAGCTTAAGAAAACTCAACTATTTACAGACGGTATTGAAATTATCGAGAATACAACTAAGGGTGTGTTTCAGTTTACTAGACAGTTAGGACGTTCTGTAGCCGTGGTAACTTGTAATTTGACCGATCAAAGCTTGGATATTCCACAGATTCCTGCTGCACATCTTCAAATGGTTGAGGGAGAAGTTCAGCCATCTGGAGATATGATGACATACGAACCATGGGCATTTACAATTAAACATGTTTTGGAGGAATGACTAACAATGGCTGAAAATACATCAACAATATTACGTAATAAATTAGTTTATTCAGTATTTCCTCGTAACTATACGAGTAGTGGAAGCTTTAAGTCCGTGAGAGATGACTTGGTGCGTATAAGAAAATTAGGAACGGACATTATTTGGTTAATGCCAATCCATCCAATTGGGCGTAAAAATAGAAAAGGTGCCTTGGGATCGCCATATGCTATTTCGGACTATCGTGCAATTAATCCAGAATTAGGAACGATGGAAGATTTTATTCAGTTATGTCAAGCGATACATCAACAAGGAATGAAAGTGATTATCGATGTTGTTTACAATCATACCTCACCAGATTCTAAGTTACTGTCAGAACATCCAGACTGGTTTTATCACCATACAGATGGACACCTTGGTAATCGGGTAGCTGACTGGTCGGATATTATTGATTTAGATTATCAAAATCATGATTTGTGGGATTATCAGATTAATACTCTAAAGAAGTGGGCACAATACGTTGATGGATTCAGGTGTGACGTTGCGCCGCTGATACCATTAGATTTTTGGATGACAGCTCGTCAGGAACTGGAAAATTTCAAGCCTGATTTAATTTGGTTAGCAGAAAGTAATGATCCAGATTTTATTAAGCGTGTCCGTGATTCTGGATTTGAAGATTTGTCGGATGGAGAACTATATCGAGCATTTGATATGGTATACGATTATGATGTTTTAGATGATTTACATGAGACAGTTGCTGGAAAAGAATCAGTCGCAGAATTTAGTCGTTTGTTGCAGCGACAAGACATTATTTACCCCAAAAATTATATTAAGATGCGTTTCTTAGAGAATCATGATGTTCCTCGTGCAGCAGAGTACATTTCGGGGACCAAATCTTTGCGTAATATGATAGCATTTAATTTGTTTGAGAAGGGAAGTAGTTTGATATATGCCGGTGAGGAGTTTGGCAATCCGCATTTGCCGAGTCTATTCGACTATGATCCTGTGCAATTGACCGGTCCTTATGATTTTAGCATGCTAATTAAGCGAATTATGGATGTAAAACACGAACAAATAAACTTGTTTACTAAAGGTGCTTATAATGTGACAGCTATCAATGAAGAAATCATCAAATTGAGATACCAGAATTCTATGCAGCAGATTACTGGCTATTTTGCAATACACTCCTTTGAAGGGGGGATAGAAGCTGACTTAGAGAATGGCATATATAAAGATGTCCTATCAGAACGCGACATTGTCGTAAAAAATAACAAGCTGGTATTCAATGGAGAACCAGTTATTATTATTAACTAACTAACACAATAATTTTTTGAAATAATTATTGAGCGGTTTGAAGGTGATTTAAAATCACTGACAAACCGCGTTATTTGTATGAATTATGGCAAATAAGTGTTGGGGCAATTGTTGAATTTTGCAAACGATTGCGTGTTTTACGCATGCTAAAAATAGCCAAATTAGAAGGGTTTATGAAGCTTATGTGAATTTTGTTAGCGATAACATTTCGAAACCACTTGCGTAAGCGCTTACAAAATTGCATAATTAGATTGTTATAAAGGTTGTGTATTTTTAATAAATTTAAGTAGGGGGTTACATTATGACAAACGGATGGAAAAAGTTAGGCGTTTCAGTTTTAGCCGGCGCAATGGCATTAACATTGGTTGGTTGCAGCAATAGCAATTCTTCATCGTCTGACAAGAAAGTTAAGATCACAATTTTTCAGGGGAAAGTAGAATCGAATAAGCAATTTAAACAAATTGCGGCTCGTTATCACAAATTACATCCGAATGTATCTATCTCAGTTTCATCAGTTGGTGGCGGTACTGATTACAGTCCAGTCCTTAAGACGCGGATTTCATCAGGAAATGCACCAACAATCTTTAGTTTGGCTGGCCCAGCCGATGTAAAGCAATTTGCATCTCAGGAGGCAGATCTGTCCAATACTAAAGCTGCTAAAGCGGCACAACCTGGTACTTTATCCGCAGTTAAGTCAAACGGGAAAACTGTTGGGTTACCATTTAATGTTGAAGGCTATGGCTTTGTTTATAATAAAAAGATTTTTAAAGAAGCAGGCATTGATGCAACCAAGTTGACTACCATGTCGAAGTTAACAGCTGCGGTTAAGAAAATTGATTCACAAAAATCCAAACTTGGAATTAAAGGTGTCTTTGCTCTACCAGGCAAGGAAACATGGATTTTATCTGATCACTTAGCCAATCTATATGTTGGGCAACAGTTTAAAGGCAATGCGCTTAAAATGTATAATTCTAAGAGCATGAAATTTACTGCCAATAAAGAAATGAAAGATATGATTGATTTACAAAAGCAGTATTCGGTTGGCCCAGTTATGCAACTAGACTATTCTGCTCAAGTTAACCAAAACTTCTCACAAGGCAAGGTTGCAATGATTCAACAAGGTGATTGGATTTATCCAACTGTTGAACAGATTGATAAGAAGTTTGCCCAAAATGATATTGGTATGATTCCAATTCCAGTTAAGGGCTATGAAAACAAATTGCCTGTTGGAACTTCTCTCTATTGGGGTGTTAACAAAAATAAGTCACAAGCTGAACAGAAGGCAGCAAAGGACTTCCTTGACTGGATGTATACTTCTAAAGAAGGTAAGAAGTTAGTTGTTAATAAACTACACTTTGTACCTGCATATAAAGGTTATAGCAACATGAAGATGAAAGACGCACTGTCCCAAGTTGTCTTTAAATACTCTAAGCAAAACAAGACCATTGGTTGGGCATTTCCAGCGTATACTGGTACTTCGTGGGATCCAAACACGTTCCAACCAAACTTACAAAAGTATCTATCTGGCAAACAAAGCTGGACAACAACTGTTAATAACTCAATTAAAGGCTGGAATGAACAACAAGCTTCCAAGTAGTTTGAGTTAGCGGTTCAAACAGATTTTAAAAGAGGGGATTATTTATGAAGAATCGAAGCTTATCATTCTGGCTCTTTCTGACGCCAACCCTCGTTGCGTTAGCGCTCGTTGTTTTCATTCCAGCTATAATGGGTGTCTTTTACTCGTTCACTGATTGGGATGGCTTGGGCTATACTCAGATTCTCGGTTTTAAAAATTACATCACACTTTTCCATAATGCCGGTTTCTTAGCGGCACTGTGGTTTACCGTTAAATTTGTAATTGTAACCGTTATCTTATTAAACGTAATCGGTCTAGGATTGGCACTGCTTGTAACACAGAAGTTTAAAGGAAATAATTTATTGCGAACCATTTTCTTCATGCCAAACCTAATTGGCGGATTGATTTTAGGGTTCATTTGGCAATTTATCTTTACACAAGCTTTTGATGCACTTGGTAAAGCGTTCCATATGAATTGGTTAACGGGATGGTTAACTGACAGTACAACCGGCTTTTGGGGATTGGTAATTGTGACCGTATGGCAAATGAGTGGTTACATTATGATCATTTATATTGCTTACTTACAAAATATCCCCAGTGAGGTTATTGAAGCAGCTGAAATGGATGGAGCTTCTCCATGGCAACGATTTATTCATATTACGTTCCCAATGATTGCACCTGCATTCACAGTTTGCATGTTCTTGACGTTGTCTAACGGGTTCAAGATTTATGATCAAAACTTATCATTGACGAATGGTGGCCCATACAAGTCAACTGAAATGCTGGCAATGAATATTGTTAACACGGCATATTCGGAGAATAATTTTGCTTTAGCGGAGGCAAAAGCGCTAATTTTCTTCTTGATTGTGGCAGCAATTTCGTTACTACAAGTTTACTATACCCGTAAGCGGGAGGTGGATTTGTAATGAAAAAAACAAGTCGGCTATTACTTGGAATTTTTGGATTGCTCTTAGGGATTGTTTGGATTTTCCCATTTTACATGATTCTAACCAATTCATTTAAAACTCCAAAAGGTATTTTTGCATCAGTATTGAGTTTACCAGTGCAAGCAACGACTGAAAACTATAAGAACTCTTTTAAAGCACTGGATTTTATGAGCTCACTTGGTCATTCGTTCTTGATTACATTGGTATCTGTACTCATCATTGTCTTTTTCTCCTCGATGGCTGCGTATGCGCTACAACGTAATAAGAGCAAATTAAGTGGCGCACTGTTGATGTTATTTGTTTCAGCAATGTTGATTCCTTTCCAAACGGTTATGATTCCCTTGACTGCTAATTTTGGTCATGTCCACATGCTTAATATGTGGGGACTGATGTTTATGTATTTAGGATTTGATGCCAGTTTGTCAATCTTTCTATATCAAGGGACAATGGGAAGTATTCCAATTGCGATGGACGAATCTGCAGAATTAGAGGGTGCAAATAGGTTCCAAATCTTCTTTAAGATTATTTTTCCAATGTTGACACCAATTACTGTAACAGTGGGTATTCTCAATATCATTGCGATTTGGAATGACTACCTATTACCATCACTTGTGTTACCACAGAATCAGTATACGATTCCGCTACAAATGTTCTTCTTCTTTGGGCAGTATACGAAACAATGGCACCTGGCATTAGCAGGACTAACATTGTCGATTATTCCGGTAATTCTATTCTATGCCTTTGCTCAACGCTATATTATCAAAGGGGTTACGGATGGTGCCGTTAAGTAAGTAGTGAAAAATAATTCAGAGGGGAGGATTGCTAGATGTTAAACCTACAAAGTAAATTTGGGTTAAAAATGTTAGCAATTGGTAACTGGATTGCTGCTATAGTGACCATTAACCTTGTTTGGTTTATGATAACGCTACCGGTGTTAATTATGTTAGTCCTAGCATTAAGTTTGCCAATGAATGCAGTTTATGGCATCACAATTCTGGTTACCTGGATTATGCTAACAGCGTTTACAGTTCCTGCAACGTCTGCAGTTTATCAAACGGTTGACTTGTGGCAACGAACAGATAGCGGTTCTTTTATCAAGATAACTTGGCTGAGTTATTTGAAAGCGCTAACGAATTGGCGATTCAACGGGCTGGTAGCACTAGTTATTGGTTGTTGGCTGACTATTTTACGAGTTACAACGGACAATGTTGTACTTCACGTGGCGACACTAGTGATTGGTACTGTACTACTAGCATTATGGAATGGAAAAAATTATAGTCAGGCAATCAATCAGCGCTTTCTTGAGTTAGTTGTGGCGCATCCGTTCAAGTTATTGTTATCAGCGATTATAATGATTGGACTATTTGCGATTAACTTGGAATTACGATTGATATTCTTCATATTGTTATTCAGCATGTCACTTTCGGCGCTAATAACATGCCGTTTGTTCAATTCATATACTAAAACAGATAAGGAAGAAGAGCTGACTGAAAAGAATTAATTGAGGATAAGAGGAGCGTTTGCACGATGGCAGAAATAAAATTAGAACATATCTATAAACGTTATCCCGGGAATGATAAGGATTCTGTAACTGACTTTAATCTTGATATTAAGGACAATGAATTTATCGTTTTTGTTGGTCCATCAGGGTGTGGAAAATCAACGACGCTACGAATGATTGCTGGGCTTGAAGATATCACTAAAGGCGATTTGAAAATTGATGGTGAAGTCATGAATAAAGTCCATCCTAAAGATCGTAACATTGCAATGGTTTTCCAAAACTATGCATTGTATCCACAGATGACGGTTTTTGATAATATGGCTTTCGGGTTGAAAATTCGAAAAATGCCTAAAGATGAGATTAAAAAGCGAGTGGACAATGCGGCAGAGATTCTTGGATTAACCGACTATCTCAATCGTAAGCCAGGAGCATTATCTGGTGGTCAAAGGCAACGGGTAGCGTTAGGCCGAGCGATTGTTCGCGATGCAAAATTGTTTTTGCTCGATGAACCTTTATCTAACTTGGATGCGAAATTGAGGGTTCAAATGCGGACTCAAATTGCACAATTACATCAGCGATTGAAAACAAATATGATTTATGTAACTCATGATCAAGTTGAAGCGATGACGATGGCTGATCGGATTGTTATTATGAATGACGGTAAAGTCCAACAGGTCGGATCGCCGGACGACTTGTACAATCGACCAACAAATAAGTTTGTTGCTGGTTTCATGGGATCACCGTCAATGAACTTCTTTGATGCAGAACTAAAAAATGGCCGAGTTTCGAATGGCCGAGGCTTAGATGTTGCGGTACCTGAAGGTCGCCTTAAAGTTCTACGCGAAAAAGGCTACGATGGTCAAAATATCATTGTGGGAATTCGTCCTGAAGATATTCACACTGAACAAGTAGCTTTGGAAGCAATGTCAGACGCTAAAGTTGAAGCGACTGTTGAAGTTTCTGAGTTCTTAGGGACCGATTCAATGTTATACTCGCGTACTGGTGACACTGAGTTTGTAGCGCAGGTTAACGCACGTGATTACCATAAGCCCGGTGAAGAAGTAGATATGGCGTTTGAAATGAGTAAGGCTCATTTCTTTGATAAAAAAACTGAATTAACGATTGAATAATCATTAGTCAGGGCGGTTATCATAACGGAAAAAGGCTGGTGGCATAATTGTCGCGAGCCTTTTTTACCGCCTGACTGGGAGGAGCAACAACAATGAAACGTATTTTTGAAGTAGATCCGTGGCACGTCATTA
>OMJG01001523.1_pt1 | contig 13257 bp, 7 predicted proteins | sample 1646431 | NCBI WGS metagenome assembly OMJG01 (sample SAMN03771674, study PRJEB25209) | food metagenome | isolation source: Cotija cheese | place: Mexico:Jalisco,Michoacan | collected 2011-12-12 | reverse complement strand
CTGATTATTCAAGTATCTTCTTTGATTATTTAGTGACTGATAAACCAGTTATTTTTTATGCTTGGGATCATGAACTATATAGTAGTTATCGTGGTATGTATTTCGATGACAATGAACTACCTGGTCCAATTTTGGATGATATTGAGACAGTAGGTCATGCATTACAGCATACTGACCAAATTAGCGAACAATATCGCGGTAAATATCAGCAGCTTAAAGAAAAGATTGTGCCTTATGATGACGGTCAGGTCACTGCTCGTCTCATTCAAACAGTCTTTAATCAGCAATTAGTACCAGGTATAAAGCATGTCCAAGCGAGTGGCTTGGATAAGGTAAAATTGCTGATTTATCCTGGTGGTATGGGAAATAATGGGATTACGACCAGTGCCATCAACTTAAGCCACAATATTGATTATGATAAATACGATGTGACGTATTTATTGTGGGATAATGACAACGAAGAAATTATTAATAATGTTGCACAGTTAGATGAGCATGTACGTATTATGTATCGCTTTGGTGTCACTGCCTTAACCCGTCCAGAACACCGGCAAGATCGTTATATCAGTGAACATGGTATCAAACAGTGGTCTGATACCAATATTCCGAAAACTGGGTACAAACGTGAAGCAGATCGATTATTTAATAGTGTTCAATTTGATACGTTGATCGATTTTTCAGGCTACTCATTTAATGGTTCGAAGCTGTTTGCGGTGATGCCTAGAAAGCAGTTAGTTGTTTATCAACATAATGATTTGTATGTCGATTCGCAAAAGGTGATTAACGGTAAGCAGGTTCATGCTAAGAAGTTGGGGGCATTGTTCACGCTCTATCAAGTTTTCGATAAAATTGTTTCTGTTTCGGACACCTTAAAGCAAATCAATGAGAAAAAGTTAGCAAAATATGTGCGCCCAGAGCAAATGGCAGCTGTCCCAAATTCATTGACATTACCTACGGAAGTAGATGAACAAATGTATGATTTGCCTGTTATTGAAGATTATCAAGCAGCTGCAAACATGCGTGTACAAGATACTGAGATGTATATGTCTTTGGCAGATATCGCGCAGGATAATCACATTATTAAAACAGTGAATGATGACGATCATATTCGTATTCTTGGTCGTGCCCGCATTAATCAGCGGACATTTTATAAGCTTGCAATTAATGATTTACCAAGTGGTTGGGTTATTGCAAAGGCGATTGATGTTCACGAAGTCAATGAATTATTGTACCAAGAACCAGTTCATCAAATTGGTTGGGTGTACAACAATAAGAGACGCTTATTCCAGACACCTTATTTAAAGGGGAATGATGCAAATGATGTGATTGGTCAGGCAAAATGGTTAAATCATACTTTTGTTAAAATTGTTGCGCAAGCTGAAACAGGGGATGGTCGTTATTACCAAGTACAGTTACCAAATAGTCAGCAATTAGCTTGGTTAAAGGCATCAAGTATTCTGCCAATGCAGTCTTCATCGAAGTTTGCCTTGTACCAATGGTTATGGAACCGGACGTCTAATAAGGTTACCGAACAGGTATACAATGTTGGTGTCAAGCAATTATTTACGATTGATCATGAAGTTATTTTGACTAACCAACCCTTAGGCTTGAGTAAGCGTGGTATTAAACAGCGACATTTGAAAACAATCAATAAACTTTATTTAGCAACGGCATTTGCCCAAACAATGACGGGTGATTATTTCCGAGTGCAAGTTGGCCAAAAACAATGGTGGCTCGCTGAACAAGATATGAATAAACAATCTATTGATGTCTTACTGACGAATGACTATCATGTCAATTTGAGTGACTATCTAAATATGCCTATTGGTCAGGCGTTAATCTTTAACCAGACTAGTGAACAAATGATTCATTCACAATTTAATACAGTGCCAGATGATTTAGTGATTGTTGCTGGTTATCGAACGGTTCAGTTAGTGGATAATCAACCAGTTTATCAATTATACTCTGAAAAGTTTGATGAGTCGGTGATGGTACCAGTAAATGAGGTATTTGTACTAGACACGATGCACTTTGACGGGGCGTACGCTATTAGCCATAATATCACTGTTAATTATCAAGCAATGCTGCTCAGTCAAACACAACAAGAGATACTGGTAAAAGATAACATTGTTGAATTAGCGCGCGTATGGAATTGGCAAACTAAATCATTTATGATTTATGGTCAGTTAGACAACCAATATGGTTGGTTTGATGAATCGGTATTAACCAATGAATATGTGGCACCACTGTCTGTACAAGAAAAGTTGCTACCTGATGAACAATCTGGCGTTAAGTTAGTGGCAGATGTGTTGCCGGTTGATGAGATTCAACCAGTTGATCAGATTAATAAACCATGGATTACAAGAAAAATTTCTGTATGGGATGGTGATAAACATTACACACAGTTGACTCGACAAAATGGACAAACTATTTTGCTAGCCGATACAGGTGATGCAATATTAGCTGCGGATGCACAACATGCATTTTCAGACTCTTTGTTGTACCAAAATGGTCGTCAGTGGGCAACTTATAATCATTTCGTTTTTGTCGCTGTTGGCCGTTTATCACCTGAAAAAAACCAAACGATGCTATTAGATGCTTTTGCAAAGATTTATGCCAAACATCCGGAAGCCGAATTAATCATTATTGGTGATGGTGTTAGTCGTAACGAATTAGAAAATAAAGCTGTAGAACTGGGCATTGCCAATGTTGTCCTATTTACTGGTCAAATTGATAATCCTGCGGATTATTTGGCACTGGCCGATGTTTTCGTACATCCGTCACTGTATGAGGGTCAGCCGATGGTCTTGTTGGAAGCCTTAATGCAGCAACGGTTAATTGTGGCAACTAATATTGCTGCGAATGTGGGTGTGATAGGTAACCAAAAATACGGTTTGGTAACGCAGGATGTGGCCGCAACCTCATTTGCGCAATTAATGTTGTTTACTATGGAAGAACAAACTAAATTAGAAAAATTTGATATTAACAGTTACCAAGAGCAAGCGCGCCAAGCGTTTAATGCTATACTTAAATAATGAATACTTTAATGCTATACTTAAATAATGAATACTAAGAGGAGTTAGGAACTATGAAGAGAATTATTACTTACGGAACATTTGACATGTTGCACTACGGTCACATCAATCTATTGCGTCGGGCAAAGCAATTAGGTGACTATTTAATTGTTGTGCTGTCATCAGATGAATTTAATTGGGATTCAAAGCAAAAGAAAACGTATTTTTCTTACGAAAAGCGTAAGCAATTACTAGAGGCTATTCGCTATGTTGACCTGGTTATTCCTGAGAATAGTTGGGATCAAAAAGTTTCTGATATGAAAGAATATCATGTCGATACGTTGGTTATGGGGGATGACTGGGCAGGTAAATTTGATTTTATTGAAGAACAAACAGATACAGAAGTTGTGTACTTACCACGTACCCCAGAAATTTCAACGTCACAGATTAAGAATGATTTAAACAAGAAAAAATTAGCAACAAGTGTTGATACATCATTGATTGATGTATCGGGGAACTAGTCTCTAAGTAACCAGTAGTAGGGAAGATAACTCGTATGGCAGTTAACAGCAAAGTAAAACGGTTTTTGAAGTATTTCCATATTGGGAAGTCAACTAATGACTGGAAGAATAAAAGTATCATTGTTTTTGGCGACAGTATTGTTGCCGGTCAAGAGTTAGTACGTGAAGAAACACCATATCGTGATGCGGTATACGCGAAACTGGCATCATATTATTTGCATGCACATAAGTTAGAAAATTTTGCTGAAACTGGTACGGGACAGTTTAAAGGTCAACATAACTTAGATCAATTAGCTGGATGGACGCACAGTTTTGAAGGTAGTATTCAACATTATTGCCAAGAAATTCGTCAGGCTGATGTGGTGCTGGTTGCCTATGGTAATAATGACTGGAAGCAACCTAATCCGGATGGCTCATTACATACGTTAGATGAAGTTAAAGTGAAATTGCGTGAGAATATACAACGGATTAGACGAATTAACCGTCATATTCAACTAGTTGGTGTTTTAGAAACGTTGGCATTTCGTAAGCACAAGCCTGCCTGGCATTTAGAAGGGCCAAATGGCTTTACCTACGAAGAAATGTTATCAGCATTTATTGAAGTGTACCAAGAATGTCAGGTACCAATATTTGATATTCGTGATTATCACTTAGGTAATCATATTGATGAGTATGTTGATGATAGAGATCATTTTACTTTGGCAGTGCATAAACAAATCGCTAAGGCTTTGGTGGATTTTGTACGGCATAGATATAAATCACCTACTCAACGCCTTGGTAATAGGGAAAAAATTGTTTTTCCGGGAGATTTATTTGAAGATTCTATTATAAGACAGAAGTTATTTGAACTAATTAATGATCTAACTAATCAAGGGAAAAAAGTAGAAATTTTATGGTTTAAGTTAGATTTTCATAATCGAGAAGACTTTTCAAATCTTATTGAAAAATATTATTTACCTATAAATTTAACAATAACTAATATTTATCAGTATTATGCATCACCATTGTGTTTTAATGGTTCACTTGAAAAACTATCGATTATAAATGGTCAACTATTTAACAGTGATGGGTTACCATTTATTCAATTTAACAATAAAAAACTATCAGTTTTAGTAAAAGGCAATGAGTGGTCAAAAGAAATGAGCGTTCAAAACTTTAATCAAAATTGGTTAAGTCATTATATCTCATTTAAAGATAACTTTTTTATTTGGAAGAATAATGAATTTCAAAATTCTAATTTAGCAGAAGGAGTTAAAGACTTTAATGGAATTTCTAAATGAACAAGGCAACAAAATAAAGTTGAAAGAGTCAGTTTCGTTACCAGGTTATGAAGTAATGCTTTCCGAGGATGTTATTATAGACTCTGTTGTTGATAATCCTTTTTTTAAAGATATCAATATTTTGCAGTTACCAAAAAAGCTAAAGGGTTTTCGTAATAATCCAGATTTGAGAACATTATTAGAACCGCAGAGATTAAATACAGGAATAAAATTATTGACGTCTAATAAGGAGTTTGTATGGTTTGAACCTAGTGTAGACTTAACAGTAAACAAAAGATTGAATTTTGTTAATCACGCATTTGGTAATGAAGATATTGTGCAACCTCTTTTTATTAATATGGGAATAAAAAAAGTTCATTTACAACAAGGGATAGTAATTGGAACACTTTTGGTTATACCTTCAAACTAGTTCAAATATAATGAATTATTGTAAATTTTTGTGGGAATTTTAATAAAAAACTAACATTAGATAATAATTAGTCTAAGTATTTGGGAGTGAGTGTGAACGTGATGGCGAAAGTGTATAACGTTATTTAGTAATTAAAGGAGTATACAGTTGATGAGTGGATACCAAGGTATGAAAAATTTTTTTGTTTCTAAAATATTCGTGCAAGACTCTTTTAGTTTAACAAAGCGTACTATTAATAGATTTAAATTATTTTATGCGCATTTATTTATGAAAAGGTATAAAAAAATTGTTTCAACTTCAGTAGAAGTAGATAAAAAAAATAAAGAACTATGTATTTTTTTACCGGATGATATACTTACTCAAATTAAAAAAGTAGAATTTTATGACTTTCAAGGATTTTTAGGTAGACATTTTTCATTTAGAGATTACAAAATTTCTGGTAATTATTTAGTAATTAATTTTAGAAAAATGCCTGTAGCAGGGCAAATGGCTATCTTGGTTTCTACAGCTCAAGGTACATTTGTTATAAAATATTGTAATGAAAAATTAGAGTTTGGGCAGTGGAAAATTTTGTCAGGTTTTGGTAATAAGCTCATAGTCACACCAAAAAGTAATGGATTAGTTAGGCCAAAGAGGCAACAAGTATTAATAAAACAATTTTCTATTGATAATGATCTTGTAATGGACATTCCTTCTATTAATATAGATGACATAGCTATTCTAAATAAAAATGTCGGGACTTTTACGAAAATTAATTATGAAATTAAAAAAGGAAGTTTATTTATAGATATAAATAAACTTCCTTTAATAGGTGGCCAGTTATATGAAATACTTATTATAAGCGGCAAAAATCATTATAGAATTTTTCAGCCATCAGGTGTTTTTTTAGATGAGCATAGGCGATATCAGAGAATTAATAATTCAATGAAATATGTTTATATTTCTGATGAGGGATATTTGTATTTTTATTGTCTAAATCAAGAACAAATGAATCGCTTAAGTAGTGCTCAAAAATGGGAAGCAGAAGACATAAGTGTTAGTGGTGATGAAGTACGCTTATCATTTAATGTCATTCCGCTCTTATTAAATGATGATACTGTCGTAGTAAAACGTTATCAAAACATAATTCCATTTAATTATATGATTAATAAGAATGTACTCATTTTAAAGCCAAGACAATCTGATATTAAAATGTTGGGGGACTTTCCTTATACTCTTGCAGTTAGACACGATAATAAAGGTACGATTGACTACACACCGGTGAGATTAAGGCAATCGAGAACAGAAAATATTAATAGTAATGTAACTATTGATAAAATATATTTAACTAATAGTCCGATAGAAGTTGTAAAGTGGGGAGCGTTACCTGTTGTAGGAATTGTTCGAGAAAACCTAGTCTTTGTAAAATCTAATAGTTTAGACGCTACTATTAAAAAAGTACTTGCGGAGTATAAAGAACGTCCAGTATATACAAATATCACTAATGGTATTTCAGAGAAAAAATTACGGAATGCATATAAAAAAATAAGAGTGGTCTATAAGAAACAAGGAGAACTATTAATAAATGATGTTAGTGTTAGCTCAATAGTAGATCATTTAGTTAGGTAGGAAATATATAATGGCGAAAAAAAATTAGCGGTTGTCGTACCAATGTATAATGTTCAAGATTTTTTAAATGATTCATTGGATAGCTTGCTAAGACAAGATGTTAAACAAGATGATCTACAAATTATTTTAATTGATGATGGGTCAACAGATGATACTTTTAAGCTTGCAAATAAATATGTTGAAAGTTACCCCAATTTTTTTGAAATTCATAAGTTTGACAATGCCGGGCTTGGCGCAGCACGTAATAGAGGGACTGTTTTTGCTGATGCTGAATATATTACATATGTAGATCCTGACGATATAGTAGTTGATGGTGCATATAGTAGGGCATTATCTATTCTAGAGCAAACGAGTAGTGATATTTTGGTTGGCGGTACGAAACGATTCAATTCTGCCAAAGTATGGAACTCTTTTATACATGAAAAGGCGGTTAAAGTAAATAAACTTAAAACGAACTTACAAGAAAGCCCAGAACTAATTTGGGATTCCACTTCTTGGAATAAATTATATAATTTATCATATATGCGAAATAATAGGTTTCTTTTCCCCGAACATATGCTATATGAGGATTTACCAGTCGTAACACCAGCTTTAGCAAAGGCCGATACGATAGATGTTATGGCCGATACTATGTATTTATGGAGAGCAAGGGATTATGGAGCACCATCTATAACCCAATTATCATCTAACAACCCTCTAACTATATTGGATCGCTTGAAAGCAAATACATTAGTTATGAATTCATTGAAAGAATTAAATGTTTCGGAAGAGTTAATCTCAATTCAATCCCAAAAGTTTTTAGATTTTGACACTTTAATGATGTTTCGTAGGGATAGATATGATTTATTTTTGCCTGAACAGAAGCAGCTTCTATTTTATAAACTTAAGGAATATTTAGGGCAATTCTCCGATTCTCAAATTTCAAACTCATCATTTGAAAATCAAGTTTATTTTAGAAAAGTATTACAAATAGATGATTTGGTTGATTTTAATAATTTAACTCTTTCATTTTTACGTAATGAAACTAATTATTACGGCCATTGGATAGATGGTATATGGACTTTATCTTCTGATATATCAAATTTGACTAAAACCGCATGCAAGAATGATTTAAAAATTCATACCAAAATTGAAAAAGTTAATTTTGATTTGGAAAATTTAAATATTTCAGGATATTTGTATGCACAGTACAGTGATATGTCAAAAATAGATTATATTCGGGATGCTAAGGTTACACTATATAATTCGGAACATACTAAAATAAATTCTAATGTTGGCGATATAAAGTTTTTTAAAAACAATAAAATAACTTCTAAATTTGGATACAATAAAAATCATTTTATTAAAGATGGAGCCGATTTTAATTATGATTTTTCAGGATATAAATTGACAATTCCTTTAAAGGAATTATTAGTAGATACTGACTATTTAACAATTACCATAGAATTAAAAATTGATAATGTCTTAATTAGTACAGAGCTTTTGAATCCAGTATCTGGATGTGGTCCAAGACCTAGAGTGAAAATTTCAACTGTACTTAGCGCTGCATTTGAAATAGTATATGATTCTAATAGTTGGCTACTTAAGATTAGTCCTAAGTTAAATATACCTATTTTAAAATTTATTTCAGATACTCATTTTAAAGGTAGTAATTTGGGTGAAAATGTTTATATTCAAAATAAATCAACAACGTTACAGTTAGACAAATTGAATAATGAATTCTTCTTGCCTGTTTCTGTGTCAGAAAGATTGTCACACTATGAAAAGGAAGCGCGAGGGGATTGGCAGTTTATTACAGGGAATTCTGAAAAGACTAGGCCTATTTATTTTGTCAATAATTTGCCAATACACTTACCACATGACACACTTTTTAAAACATTATCATCTAAGAAAGGACAAGCTAACTTAGAAATAAGTTGGTATTATCCTAAAACAAAGCAAGTTTTTGTAAAAGGTAATGTTTTAACAATAGACTTTGAATTATTTGGTTGGGAATCAGAGGCATCCATTGTAGAAATTGTTCCGGACTATAGTTTACTTCAGATTGTTTGGAATACGGAAAAGATTGGTAATTCTACATATCGTTTAACATTGCCTCTAACTTTAGATGGCTTTGGTAAGAAAGAATGGTTGAATTTTCGAGTGAAAATGACTTTTATAGATGGATATGAAACATCGCAAATATTGAAGTGGGGTGATGAACATTTTGATTTAGAAGATAGTTTTATATCATCTGATAATGTTAGTTGGGAATTTAGAAGAATATTACGTAATGGGGGAGGTTTTGCAATAAAGCGGACTGCTGATCGTATTTATCGAAAAGAAATAGGATCTTTTGAAAAATTTTTAGAAATTGAATATACAAAATGGCTTAAAGAACCTTTGTTAGATAATACCATTATTTGGTCAGCTTACTGGGGTAGAAATAATAAATTTAATGGTAATCCGCGTGCACTTTATGAATTTGTTGCAAAAAATTACCCAGATTTAAAAAATGTAGTAGTTGTAAAAGATGCTATTTATTCTTTTGAAGAATACTCTCCCAATACAAAAGTTATTTCATTCGGCACAAAAGAGTATTGGTACTATTTAGCAAAAGCAAAATATTTTGTTAACGATGTTAATTTCACACAGGAAGAACGAAAAAAGAGAAAAGGGCAAATAGAAATTCAAACTATGCACGGTACTCCGTTGAAAACAATGGGATTTGATGTACTAGATGAGTGGAAAGATTCAACCTATAATAAAATTCATAAAAGATATAAATCATATGATTACCTAGTTGTTTCTAGTGACTGGGTAGGGGAATATGCTAAACATGCCTTTAATGTAGATCCTAAATTATTGAAGACAGGATATCCACGTAATGATATTTTCTTTAAAAAACATAGCTTAGAGGAAATAAATGAAATAAAAAAGAGCTTAGGACTACCATTAGACAAAAAAATAATTCTTTATACACCTACGTTCCGTATTAAAAACGAAGAGGTAAGTTTAACGCAACGTTTTGAGGATGTGGATAAATTGGTCAAAAGTTTGGGTGAAGACAAGGTTTTGGTTATTAAAAATCATAATTTTGATAAATATAAACCGATTCCCCGAAAGTATAGTAATAAAATTTTTTTGATGAGTCCTTTTGAAAATATAAATAATCTATATATCATTTCAGATGCTCTAATAACAGATTATTCATCCGTTATGTTTGACTATATGTTACTACATAAACCAATGATGTTTTGGGCGTACGACTATGATCAATATATAAATAATCGCGGTATTAATTTTAGTTTAAAAAATGAAGCTCCTGGTCCGTTTATTCAACAACAAAGTGAATTGGAAAAGTGGATCAATGATTATGAGTCTATTCCAACTGCTTTTAGAAAAAATATTCATGATTTTATTTATAAGTTTGGTCAATATGATGTTGGATTAGCAAGTAAACAGATTGCAGAAATTATTTTTGGTAAGAGGTAAAAAAATGAGTAAAGATTTATACTTGGTAGGGGCTGGTGGAGGCCCTAATTTTGGTGATGATTTAATTGGTCGAGTCTGGGTCGAGTATTTATCACAGAAGTATCCAGATAGAACCATTTGGTTGGATACGCGTAATGCGGGTGTCACCGCTGGGTATTTCAGTAAGTATAAGAATGTTAAAGCAGTAGACACTTTTTGGAAATTACGAGAATTGTCTTCAAGTGCTGGGCGAAATATTCAGGATCGTATTGATTGGCTTAACAAAAAAATTAAAAACCTCGGTACGCCAAAATATGACATCCATATAAAAAATATAGAAAAAAATGTTGAAAGCATCCATTTTATTGGAGGTGGATATATTAATTCTATGTGGTCGAATAATTTGTTATTGCTCGCTCAAGCTGCTATTTTAAAAGAAAAAAATTTATCATTGAAAATTTATATGACAGGAGCAGGTTTAACTCCTATAACCGATGATTTTGTCCACATGTTTAAAAAAATTACTAAAACATTTGACTTTATTGAAGGTAGTGATGAACAAACAGTTAAGGACTTAAGAGTAACGAAAGGGATTGACGATGTTTGGATGTCTTTTTCGGATAAATTCGAAGTTAACAGACCAGTATGGGAACGAAATGAAGTTAATCCAGAGATTATGTTATTATTACAAAAGGATTTTAACTCAGGAAAAGAGCAAGACTTATTAGAAACAACAGTTAAAGTAATTCAAAACCAACCTAATTTTAGTAATGCTACAACTATTGGCGTTGCTGAGGCTATACCAGCTAAAGATTATTGGGTCTTTCCGGCTATAAAAAAAGCTTTTCCCGATAATAAGATTTCATTTTATTCTTTTCAGAATTTGTGGGAAAGTGGATTCCCAGCAGGAGAGAAAACTACTTGGATAACTACAAGGTTTCATTATCATTTGATTGGATCATCATTTGGTTCAAAGGGAATTGTTTTAACTACGGGTAGTAAGTATTATGATGTTAAGCACATGTCACTAATAAAAAATGGTACTGGATGGAATGTTATGAATATTAATAATATACCAAATTATCAAGCCACTAAAAATAATAATTGGCGAGAGAATGTTGCTAAACTTAGTGATGAAAAATGGAATTTGGCTGAAAATTTGTATTATTTTGAATAGGAGATATATATGTCTGACATCGTTATTGCCGTAAGAACACATGTTTGGAATGATGCAGTGAATAAAGTGGCTGAAGAAGTTACTAATGTTTTTCACGATAAAAGATTTTCTGTTGTTATTTTAGTGGATGAAACAAATGGGAAACTGAATATTCCTGATCATTTTAAAGTTGTTTCGCATACAAGTAATTTTAGTGATTTTGGGTTACCAGAGGTGCCCGATAATCGTTCTCTTTGGTGGAATGCAGATTACCCAATGTACACTCTACAACAGGCTTTTCCCCAGCATAAATTTTATTTGATGATTGAAAATGATGTTGCGGTTACTCCAGGATTAGATGATTTAATTACTAGCTATGTTGATGACGGTGTTGATTTTATTGGTGAGGATATTAAAAAGTTTACTGGTTATAACGGAATACAAAAGCGGTCTACTTCTAAATGGACAACACATGAGTTATGGAGATCATATATTCAAATATTAGGTCTTTCTAATAAGGCTATAACAGAATTATTACGACAACGAAACAATATTAAGAATACTATATTTGATGGGACTGAAGATACATGGCCATATTGTGAAATTTATATTGCTAGTGCACTTATTGGTAATCCGACAACAACGTTTAAATATAAAGATTTGTTCAAATCTAATTTAAATAAGGCTAACTTCTCAGCTAATATTGCTTCTCCAATATCAGATGGTAGAAACTGGTTACCAAACTCGATTTCTCATCCTGTATTGGGAAATGTGGATACTGTAAAGAAATTGATTAACTCAAATTCTACTATGTTGGGAAAAAGTTTTTCTTCAGTTACAAAATTAAATGTAGCATTAAGTTACATTTTTTCACAAAAAAATGTATCGGAAAATGAAAAAAAAGAGATCGTTAAGTTTATATTGAATGAATTATCAGTGAAATCTCCAGGTAAAATAAGTGAATTTATTGATATGGCAGCACGTGAAAGTTGGATTAATTTTTAAAGATTAAATCTTATGACATGTAGAATTTTAAACTATACACATAGTTAAACAGTATCAAATTACACAGTATCAAATTACTATGAATATAAGTATTAGTGCACAGTAAAATAGACTTTCAATAATAACGATATGAGGATATTAGTGAATATGACTTTAAATGATAAAAATTATGATTACTTAGTTGTTGGAGCCGGTCCGTTTGGAGCAATTTTTGCTTACGAGGCTGCGAAACGTGGTAAGCGTTCACTTATCATCGAAAAGCGCTCACACATCGCCGGAAACACTTATACGCATACTGATCATGGGATTACTGTCCATGATTTTGGGGCTCATATTTTCCATACGGATAATAAAGAAGTTTGGGAATACATTAATCAGTTTGCTGAATTCAATGGTTATCAAAACCAAGTGGTGGCTAACTATAAGGGTGAACTTTATAACTTGCCATTTAACATGAATACCTTTTATGAAATGTGGGGAACGAAGACACCCGCTGAAGCTAAGGCGAAGATTGAAGAACAAAAGCAAGCCGCTTTAGCTGAATTAGGTGATCGTGAGCCACGTAATTTGGAAGAACAGGCGATTTCACTAATTGGTACGGATATCTACCAAAAATTAGTGAAGGGTTATACGGAAAAGCAATGGGGACGTAAGGCAACTGAACTGCCTGCATTCATCATCAAGCGTTTGCCTGTTCGTTTTATCTACGACAATAACTACTTCAACCATCGTTACCAAGGAATTCCGGTAGGTGGGTATACACAAATCTTTGAAAAGATGTTGGACAACGATTTGATCGATGTTCGTGTCA
>OMJG01001522.1_pt1 | contig 13271 bp, 17 predicted proteins | sample 1646431 | NCBI WGS metagenome assembly OMJG01 (sample SAMN03771674, study PRJEB25209) | food metagenome | isolation source: Cotija cheese | place: Mexico:Jalisco,Michoacan | collected 2011-12-12 | reverse complement strand
GTGTATTTAATAATGGCAGTTAAAATTCGTTTAAAACGTATGGGTTCTAAAAAGAAACCTTTTTATCGTATGGTAGTAGCAGATTCTCGTTCACCTCGTGATGGACGTTACATCGAAGTGGTGGGAACTTACAACCCATTAACAGATCCAGCTCAAGTAAAAGTTGAAGAAGACTTAATCTTAGACTGGTTATCAAAAGGAGCTCAACCTTCTGATACAGTACGTAACATTTTATCTCGTGAAGGAATCATGAAAAAACATCACGAAGCTAAATATACTAAAAAATAAGGTGGGCTTATGAATGACTGATGTAAAAGATTTGGTATTAACCATTGTCCGTCCGTTAGTTAGTCAACCCGATTTAGTTCACCTAGATGTAGAAGAATCTGAGGAATTTATGGAGTACAATTTAAAAGTAGCTTCAGAAGATATCGGTCGTATTATTGGAAAACAAGGTCGTGTGGCGAAAGCAATTCGTACAATTGTTTACAGTGTTCGTACGGATCATTCTAAGAGGATTCGTTTAAACATTCTAGATGACAACAATTAAAAAGCAAGTGTTAGAGTTAATCTAACGCTTGCTTTTTTGTCATCTATAAGCAGTAAATCCTTTACCAACAACCTCATGAGCACTTGTAACCACGACAAAGGCTTCTTCGTCGATATCTAGTATTGCTTGTTTTAGTGCGATAAATTGATCTTCCTGAATAACGACCATAATCATTTTCTTCTCTTCAAGATTTAAGCCACCTTCAATAGGAATAAGAGTAGCCCCTAAATCTAAATCAGAAATAATTTGTTCTCGAATTTTTTTATAGTCATTAGAAATAATCATGACATTTTTAGATGATTCAGGACCAACTTGGACGGTGTCAACCATACGGCTAGTTAAATACAATGCAATAAGAGCAAACAAAACCGCCTGTACATCAAACACAAAAAGAGCACTTAAAATAACTAAACCATCACAAATTCCTAAAATAATTCCTAATTTAATTGGAATATATTTTTGGACAATCAATGCAATTAAGGCAGTTCCTCCAGTTGAGCCTTTTCCTAAAAAGACCAAACCAACACCAAGACCAACTGTAATCCCACCAAAAATAGCAGCTAAAATAGGCTCAATATGACTTAGAGCCACACCGTGTAGTAATGACACAAATAATGGCACAAGAAAACTACCTAAAATACTTTTGAAAAAAATTTCTTTCCCTAATAAAAAGAAAGATAGTGTCAGCAACACAAAGTTAACTGAAAATAACACAATACTGGGTGTTAAATGAAGTGTCTCGTATAAAATAATGGTTAATCCATTGATTCCTCCAGACACAATTCGATTGGGCAATAAAAAAGCATTGAAACCAAATGCAACAAAAAGTGTTCCAATGACAATAAATAAGGTATCACTAAAGCGTGTCCCCATCTTTTTTTGTAAAGTTTGTACCATATTGACTCCTCCTTGAAAATATATCGTAACTTATTTCAGAAATTTTTTAAAGTAGTTTTACATTAATTTGTGAATGAACATTCTAATAAAACCTATTAATTATCTATTGATTTTATATATGACGCACTATATAATAAATGATAGGTATTAATAAAAGTTAATTGGAGGTATTGGTGTGTTAAAACAAGTATATCAGTTTGATGAAGGCAATGCAGATATGAAAGACCTATTAGGTGGTAAGGGAGCAAACTTGGCTGAAATGACACGCTTAGGCTTACCAGTCCCACCAGGGTTTACTATTACGACTGAAGCATGTATGTCATTTTTAAATACAACAAAAGAATTATCAGATGAATTAAAAAAAGAAATAGATGAGCATTTGAGTTTGTTAGAAAAGAAAACCAATAAATCATTTGAAGGCGATAACGATTTATTACTTGTTTCTGTTCGCAGTGGAGCAAAATTCTCAATGCCGGGTATGATGGATACGATTTTAAACTTGGGGTTAAATGATGAAACAGTAGAACAACTTGCTTCATTAACAGAGGACGAAGCATTTGCTTACGATTGTTATCGACGTTTGTTACAAATGTTTGGAAACGTTGTCTTTGGGATTGATATGCAGTATTTCGAAAACTATTTAACATTTTACAAACAAAAACACGGGGTAAAATTAGATAGTGAGTTGACTGGTGATGATTTAAAGAGCATTGTAACAGAATTTAAACGCATTATTTTAGAAATTAAAAAGAAACCGTTCCCACAATCAGCTAAAGAACAATTACATTTAGCGATTGAAGCAGTCTTTCATTCTTGGAACAATGAGCGAGCGCATATTTACCGCGAGTTAAACCGTATTCCAGATGATATTGGAACAGCTGTTAATATTCAATTAATGGTCTTTGGAAATAGTGGAGATACCAGTGGAACGGGTGTTGCCTTTACAAGAAACCCAGCGACTGGTGAAAATAAATTATTTGGTGAGTACTTGATGAATGCTCAAGGTGAAGATGTTGTAGCAGGTATTCGAACTCCAGAACCAATCGAACAATTAAAAACGGAGATGCCAAACGTTTATTATGAATTTAAACGTTTTGCTCATTTACTGGAGCAACATTATCGTGACATGCAAGATATCGAGTTTACTGTGGAAAAAGGGAAATTATATATTTTACAAACACGAAATGGAAAACGAACAGCTCAAGCAAGTGTGAAAATTGCAGTTGATTTGGTTGAAGAAGGATTAATTCAAGAAGAAGATGCTTTAATGACATTAAATCCTGATATGATTAGTCATTTACTTCACCCAGAATTTTCAAAAGTAGCATTAGAAAAAGCGGTGAAATTATCTGACGTTGGGTTACCAGCTAGTCCTGGCTCGGCTGTTGGGAAAGTTTGTTTTGATGCAGCAACAGCAAAAGAATGGGCCTCAAAAGGTGAGAAAGTCATTTTAATGCGTCAAGAAACGTCACCTGAGGATATCGAAGGAATGGTAGCAAGTGAGGCCATTGTCACAAGTCGTGGTGGTATGACATCTCACGCAGCAGTTGTTGCTCGTGGAATGGGAACATGTTGTGTCGCTGGATGTAGCGAGTTAGAAATTGATGACTTTTTAAAACGTGTGGTGTATCCGGGAGGTCAATTAAACGAAGGTGACGTGATTTCAGTCGATGGCTCTAATGGTGTTATCTACCTTGGAGAATTAGAAGTGGAAGTAACAGGGACCTCTCACTATTTCGATACAGTTATGGCTTGGGCTAAAAAGTATGCTCGACTTGATGTGAGAATGAATGCTGAAACAGTCAGTGATATCAAAACAGGACTGTATTTTGGTGCAGATGGTATCGGACTGATTCGTACAGAGCATATGTTTTTTGGTGCAGAACGTTTGATTCAAATGAGACGTTTCATTTTATCAAATAGCTATATTGAACGCGAAAAAGCGTTAAAAGTTATTTTAGATTATCAAATGGATGATTTTAAAGAAATATTTGAGACATTAAATGACTTGCCAGGGGTTATACGTTTATTAGACCCACCATTGCATGAGTTTATGCCAACGAAAGAAGAAGATATTGTTCTTTTAGCTCAAGAGATGAATGTGAGTAAAAATGAAATTGAACGTCGTTTGAAAGAATTACATGAAGTGAACCCAATGCTTGGACACCGTGGCTGTCGTTTAGGTATGACGTATCCCGAACTTTACATTATGCAAAGTGAAGCGATTATTCGAAGTGCCATTGCGATGAAACGTGAAACTGGTTTAGACGTAACACCTGAAATTATGATACCATTAGTAGGAACAACAAAAGAGTTAAGTGAACTAAAAGAAAAAATTGAATTGTATCTAGATGCTTTGATGGAAGAAGAAGATATCAATGTCTTTTACCGTATAGGGACAATGATTGAACTACCTAGAGCCTGTTTAATTGCCGATCAACTTGCTACAACTGCGGATTTCTTTAGTTTTGGAACAAATGACTTAACGCAAATGACGTTTGGTTTTTCAAGAGATGATGCAGCAAAATATATTAACGAATATGTTTCAAAAGGCGTGTTACCAGTTGATCCATTCCAAACAATTGATAAAGATGGGGTGGGAGAATTGATTAAGACAGCCGTTGAAAAAGGTCGTTCAACGACACCAACGATAAAAATAGGTGTTTGCGGGGAATTAGGTGGCGACCCAACATCAATCGAATTCTTTGATGATATTAACTTGGATTATGTGTCATGTTCACCATACAGAATTCCGATTGCTTATATTGCAGCAGCTCAAAGTACCATCCGCCGTGCGTCTAATAACGAATAAAAGAGGTGTCTTTGTGGAATTAAGTGAGCGACAAAAAAAGATTATCGAGATTGTCAAAACGAATGAGCCAATTAGTGGAGATAAAATCGCAGAACAATTAGGATTAACTAAACCAACATTAAGAAGTGATTTAGCTGTGTTAACGATGACAGGAATTCTTGATGCCAGACCAAAAGTAGGCTATATCTATTCAGGATTACCATTTGATCCATTATTACAAGAACATTTATTTGATGTCCAAGTGGATGAGGTCATGTCAAATCCTGTCATTATCTATCCTCATACAACAATTAAAGATGCTACCACATCCCTATTTATGTATGATTGTGGGTCACTTTATGTCATTGATGAAGAATCAAAGGACTTAATCGGTTTGGTATCACGAAAAGATTTATTACGAAGCTTGTTAAATAATCAAGATTTAGATTTAGCGATTGCGATTATTATGACTCGTATGCCTAATCTCGTGGTTACTTACCCAGATATGACCATTTTAGAGGCAGGTAGTTTATTGAGCGCCCATGAAATTGATTCACTACCCGTATTAAGCCGAGAAACCAATCAAGTCGTTGGTAAATTATCAAAAACAAAAGTGGTACAGCACTTTATTAAGTTAGGGAGAGAACTAAAACATGAACAACTTTAGAGAGAGTAAATTTAAGCAATTACAACTATTTGTTATATCAGATTCAATTGGAGAAACAGCCCAACGCATTATAAATGCCGTATTAGCACAGTTTCCTAAACTTGAAAACTATGACATTAAAAAATTTCCCTTTGTGGATTCAAAAGAAGTATTAATGCAAATATTAGCTGATGCTTTAAATGAAAAAGCGATTGTGGTGACAACACTAGTTGATAGTGAATTAAATAAAGTTTGTGCCGATTTTGCTAAAAGTACGGGTCTTGAATATGTTGATTACATGACAGAATTAATGACAAAAGTGTCACATAGAACACATATGGAACCAAGTCATGAAAGTGGCTCACTTTATTTAATGGATCAGGAGTATTTTAAACGAATTGAAGCGATTGAATTTGCTGTGAGATATGATGATGGGAAAGATCCAAAAGGGTTTAGAAAAGCAGATTTAGTGATTTTAGGGATTTCACGTACATCTAAAACACCACTAAGCATGTATTTAGCTAATCGTTCGGTCAAAGTCGCAAACTTACCATTGATACCAGAAGTACCAATTCCAAAAGAATTATTCCAATTGAACAAGGTGCCAGTCATAGGCTTAACAGCTAGTCCAGAGTATATTATGCGTGTGAGACAATCACGTTTAGATTCACTTGGACTAAATGGTAGCTCATCTTATGTGGCACTTGATAGAATCAAAGAAGAGTTAAATTTTGCACACGAATTGTACGAATCATTAGGTGCCATAATCATAAATGTTGAAAATCGATCAATTGAAGAATCTGCTCAGTTAATTGAAGAAGCATATAAAAGTCAATAAAAAGAAGCGATACGTGTCAATGCGTATCGCTTTTTCTATATAAAAGATTCAATTTCTTTGTTAACTATTAGGGGACGAGTTCTTAAAATCGAGTGGCCGGTTTTATTTAATACGATTAACTTCGCTTGTTTTAAGGAATCAATAAAAGGGGTGACCTTTTTTAGATCAATGATGTCCCGATCACCAAAAATAAATAAAATGGGCATCTTTAACTTCTCACGATAATTTGAGGTGAGAGGTAGGTTTTTCATGGCTAGACGTAATACCCTAGACTCTTTTTTTAATCTTAGTAAGTATTCACTAACGACTCGCAGTGATTTATAGAGCAGTTGCTTGCTTTTTTTTAGTTGGTCAAAACGAATATTAGGGGAAATTAATACCATTTTTGATACACGTTCTGGGTAATAATTGGCAAATGAGAGGGCAATGTTTGCACCATCGCTAAATCCTACCATAATGGTTTGTTCAATTTGCTCATTTTCCAAGATAGATAGTATATCATCAAAAATGGCTTGAAAATCAAGTTGTTCACTTTGATTTGTTGAGTGGCCATGATCTCTTGTATCCATCAAAATAAGTAGATGGTTTTTTTGAAAGACATCGATTTGTTTTTGAAAAGCTTGATGTGAGCCGCTATTTCCATGAATGAAGAACATGGGTGTCCCTTGTCCTAACACTTTGTAAAAAATATGACTTCCATCAGTTGATGAGACGATTTTTTCCATAAGATTTCCCCCCAGTAATGACTTAGAATTTTAGTTCATATATTTTTGATGGTCGGCCAACACCAGTTGCACGTTCTCCAATTTCAGTAAAGTAAGGTAACATTGCTTTTTTAAAGTTTGAATGATCAATATCTTTAAAGTTGACACCTAAAAATTTAGCATAGACTTTTCTTGCCTCACTAATTGTAAAATCTTTTCCTAAAACACGCAAAACTTGAGGCTCGTGATACATTTTATTGCACACACGGTTAAAGGCTTTAATAATAATTTTGGCATGGTCAAAGGCTAGTGAATTCTCTCCAATTGATTCACCAGTATCTAAATTAACACAGATGTTTGCATCAAGATGATTGGTAAGGTATAACAAATTTCCCTCACGTGTTAAATCGAACCAAGATGCTTTTGCCGCTTCATCTCCTGCAACAAGAGGTTCTTCTCCAATAAAAGCTAAATAACTGACTGTAATCACCCATCCACGTGGATCGCGTCCAGGAGTACTAAAGGTGTGAAGTTGTTCTACGTGTTCACGGGTAATTGTGACGTTGGTTTCTTCTTTTGTTTCTCTAATGCAACTGTCTGCCGTTGCTTCTCCAGGAATAACAAATCCTCCAGGAAGAGCCCATGAGTTTTTGAAAGGGTGAGTACTACGTTTTATAAGCAGTACTTTTAAGGCATCTTGTTCTTTATTGTAACAAAATATGACATTATCAACTGTGACAGATGGCATATCTTGTGTCGGGAAATGCTGCTGTTTATACCAATGTAAATATTCTTTTTCACTAACTTGTGTTTCATAGTAGTGCTGTTCTGTTGTTTTTTTGTCGAAAGTCGACATAATCTAATTACCTCTCTTTATATACTTACTAATCTGTTTCTATTTTATCAGATTCAAATCAATTTGAAAGCTATTTACATTGAAATAGGTAAAAAATACATTAAAAAAGTGAGCAGATTACTTTTCTTTTTATAGGGTAGGGGGTATATTAGTTGTGTAAGACGCAAATATCTAGGAGGAATATATGTTTTTATTTAAGAAAGTGCCAAGTATTTCAGCACAAGAATTACAAGAAAAGTTGAAAAAACCGATTGAATTAATAGATGTGAGAAGTCCAGAAGAATTTGCTCAAGGGCATATACCTAAAGCAAAAAATGTTCCATTGGATACGCTTCAACAATATAAACCAAAAGGAAAAACAGTTTATGTGGTTTGTGCATCAGGTCCTAGAAGTAAACGTGCCACACAATACCTAGTTAGTCAAAAGTATGATGCCTACAATATTGAAGGTGGCATGATGATGTGGAATGGAACATTGAAAGGGGGGTATAAGTAATATGAGAACAATTATTGTCGGTGGCGTTGCAGGAGGAATGTCCGCAGCAACAAGATTAAGACGTTTAGATGAAGAGATGGACATTGTGATTATTGAAAAAGGACCTTATGTATCATTTGCTAATTGTGGATTGCCATACTATGTTTCTGGTGAAATTAGCAATCGTAAGGATTTATTAGTTCAAACTCCTGAAACATTAAAAGCTAGATTTAATTTGGATGTCAAAGTTAAAACAGAAGTGATTTCAGTTGATGCAGATAAAAAAGAAGTGACACTGTTACATAATGGTCAAGAGGAAGTAATGAGCTATGATAAATTAGTTCTCTCACCAGGAGCTAAACCATTTATCCCACCATTAGACGGCATTAATGATGCAACAAACTTATTTACATTAAGAAATGTCCCTGACGTTGATCAAGTAATGACTTATTTAAACAATCACAAACCTGCAAAGGCTGTGGTTATTGGAGCAGGGTTTATTGGCTTAGAGATGGCAGAAAATTTAGTTCATCGTGGATTAGACGTGACCATTATTGAGATGGCACCACACGTTTTACCAACAGTTGATGCAGAAATGGCATCTTTTATCACGAACGAGTTGCGTGATAAAGGGGTGAAAGTTCTAACTAGCCAAGGTGTTGTGGCAATGGAAAATAACGGACAAACGCTTGTATTAAATACTGGTGAAAAAATAGGCACTGATTTAGTCTTGATGTCAGTTGGCGTTCGCCCTGAAAATGGATTAGCTGAATCTGCTGGTATTGAGTTGGGTATGCGTGGGGGTATCTTAGTTAATGATTCTTATGAAACAAATGTTAAAGATATTTATGCAGTAGGTGATGCGATTATCGTTAAAAATCAAATTAATGATGAAGACGCCATGATTGCACTAGCTTCACCTGCCAATCGTCAAGGTCGTCAAGTGGCAGATGTGATTGCTGGTATGCCACGTAAAAATAGAGGCAGTATTGGAACAGCCATTGTTCGAGTATTTGAGCAAACAATAGCGTCAACTGGTTTAACAGAAAAACAAGTAAAAGATTTAGGTTATGAGTATCATGTGGTTCATGTTGATGGAAAAAACCATGCAGGGTACTATCCTGGTGCTAGCATGATTTTCTTAAAGTTGATATTTAACCCAACAACAGGTAAAATCTATGGTGCACAGGCTGTTGGAAAAGATGGAGCCGATAAACGTATTGACGTTTTAGCAACAGCTATTAAAGGTGGTTTGACTGTTGAAGATTTACCAGAATTAGAATTAACTTACGCGCCACCATTTGGTTCGGCAAAAGATATTGTGAATATGGTTGGGTATGCCGCATTAAACATTATTGAACATTTAGCCGAAAATATTCAATTAACTGAATTAGAACAAGTGAAAGCATCAGGAGCAATGTTAGTCGATGTCAGAACACCAGAAGAGTTTGCGCAAGGAACGATTGATGGGTTTATTAATATTCCGCTTAATGATATTCGTCAACGTGCAAACGAATTACCAAAAGACAAAGAAATTATTTTAAGCTGTCAAAGTGGACAAAGAAGTTACATCGCACAACGTATGCTTGCACAAATGGGTTATGACGTGAAAAACTTAGATGGATCATATCTGCTGTATAAGGCGATTAATGGAATTTCATAAATAATAAGGAGTGGTCACAATGGAAGACACAAAAAGAAAAGTTAGTAATCGTTTGAAACGTTCGGAAGGACAAATTAGGGGAGTTCTTAAAATGTTAGATGAGGACAAGAGTTGTCGTGACATTGTGGTTCAGCTATCGGCTATCCGCTCAAGTATCGACCGTGCTATTGGTGTAGTTGTAGCAGAAAATTTAATTGATTGCATAGAGGAAGAATCAATCACTCAAGAAGACCGTGATGAAAAAATCAAAGAAGCCATTGATTTAGTGATAAAAAAATAAAAGTTTGAACCAGCTATTTGTCTTGACGGATAGTTGGTTTTTTACTACTTGTTGGATACCTGATAACGTTAGCTGAGAGTTGATGTGGTACATAAAATAAGTTGGATGCCAATGTATACAGTCAGCAACGATATTGCATTAGTGAAAGATAAAAAACAACCCTATTTTATTACTATCATGACAAGTGGATATGATAATTCATATAGCCAGCAATCCGTTTCAGATTTAGCTGAAATTATTGATAATTATATGTTGCAATTAGATTTATCGAAATAATAGAAAACACATTAAGGTGAGTGGTGTCTTGATGTATTTTTTTATGTTTATTTAATAAAAATGACTCTTTTTTGACAGTTTTATGTATAATAGCACTAAGGATTGCCAATACTATATTTGTAAGGAGATTATTATGGGAAAAGTTAGAATTAATAACATGCTAGTTTATACTTATAATGGTGTAATGGGAGAAGAAAAAGTTCTAGGACAAAAATTAGAATTAGATATAGAGTTGACGTTACCACTAGAAAAAGCAGGTAGAACAGATGATTTGCATCAAACCATTAGCTATGCTGATGTGTATTCAGATGTCAAAACAGCTTTGGAATCTAAATCATTTGATTTGATTGAAGCTGTTACTTACTATGTGCTAGATATATTAGGTGAAAAGTATGGTGATATGCTTGAACATGCACTAGTTAGAACGAGAAAATATCATGTCCCAATTGCCGGTTTTTTTGACAATGTGGAAATAGAGATGGAAAGAGATTATTAAATGATGGAAACTTATTTGGCATTAGGTAGTAACATGGGGGATTCACTTCATTATTTAAAACAAGCAGTGGAACAGTTGGATCAACATAGTGAGATAAGTATTTTAAGGAAGTCAAACATATATGAAACAGAACCATATGGTGACGTGCCACAGGATGATTATTTAAATGCTGTCATAAAAATTGAGACAACATTGTCTCCACATGAGCTATTAAAAACAGTGAATGACATCGAAGCCAATTTAGATAGAAAACGTTTGGTGAGATGGGGACCAAGAACGATAGATATTGACATTGTGTTAATGGGAGAGTTAGAAATTGAAACATCTGATTTAATCATTCCACATAAAGAAATCACGAAACGCTCTTTTGTGTTGATTCCTTTAAAAGATGTTTATACTAAAGAAATGCTTAAAGGAAAATCACTTGACGAATGGATAGAGTTATCAGGAAATGCTGGTGAGGTCAGACAGACAAATGAAAGTTGGGATTAGGATGGAACAAGACAAACAATGGCAGATTGAAGAAGCAGTGAAGACGATTTTGACAGCGATTGGAGAAGACGTTGATCGCGATGGATTGAAAGAAACACCAAAACGTGTAGCAAAAATGTATGCAGAAGTCTTTTCTTCCGTACGAGAAAGGGAATTTACTAATTACAAAGTCTTTCCAAGTTTGAATGAAGATGACATGGTCTTGGTTAAAGATATTGAGTTTTATTCAATGTGTGAGCACCATTTACTTCCCTTTTTTGGAAAAGCACACGTTGCCTATATTCCAAGTGATCATAAAGTATTGGGTCTAAGTAAAGTGGCTCGAATGGTTGAATTTTGTGCGAAACGACCAAATGTTCAAGAAGATTTAACAATCCAAATTGCCAATTTAATCAATGAAAAAGTTAGAACAAAAGGCGTTGCCGTATCGATTGAAGCAGAACACATGTGTATGGCAATGCGTGGCGTAAAAGCTCGCGGTAGTGTGACGAAAACATTCCATTATCAAGGTGTTTTTAAAGAAGATAAGGATGTTAAAAACGAATTTTTACGAGCGTTAGATTAGTCATGCAGTTAATTTTAGCTAGTAATAATAAAAATAAAATACGCGAATTACAACTGGCATTTCCAAGTGAAACGATAGAATCCTATACAACGTATAGTGAACCAATCGATATCGTGGAAAACGGTAAAACCTATGTAGAAAATGCGTTGATTAAGGCTAAGGAAATTGCGACGATTATTCAAAAACCTGTCATAGGAGATGATGGGGGATTAGAATTGTGTGCGTTTCCTGATAAGTTGGGGATTCATACAGCACGTTTTTTTGAAAAGGGATTAACAGACAGGCAAATGAATGAGCAATTATTGAATTTATTAGAATACGAGAGTGACAGACGATTTAAATTGCACGCTTGTTTAGTTTTATATAACCTTGAAGATAAACTAATCATTGTCGAAAAAGTATTAACAGGACGGGTATCAGAGACCATCTGTGAAGGTGGCGGATATGGGTTTGATTCGATTTTAATTCCAACTGGATATACTCAGACTCTTTCGTTACTCAATATGGAGCAACGTGATGAACTTAGCCCAAGAAATCAGGCGTTTAATGAATTAATACGGAGGCGTTAACATGTTTAAAGATAAACCAATTATGGGCATATTAAATGTGACACCAGATTCTTTTTCAGATGGTGGTGACTATACAGATGTTGAAATAGCCGTAAAACATGCAAAAGAGATGATTGCTGAGGGTGTTGATATTATCGACATTGGTGGACAATCGACTCGACCAGGTTATATGGAGATTGGTTTTGATGAAGAGATGAAACGTGTGATACCTGTCATTCAGGCTATTCGCACGTTTAGCGACGTTCCAATCTCAATTGATACCTATTTCCCAGAAGTAGCAAAAGCAGCAATCGAAGCTGGAGCAAATATTGTCAATGATATTAAAGGGATGGATATGGATGGTATGGCAGAAGTAGTGGTGTCCTATAATGTACCAGTCATTATCATGCATTCACGCCCTAGACAAGAAGGGGTATCCATTTTTGATGACTTAGCTCAGTTTTATCAAGAAAAAATGGAACAATGCCAATCATATAATATTCCAAAAGAAAACATTTGTTTTGATCCAGGGATTGGATTTCATAAATCAATGGAAGATAATGAACTCATTTTATCTTACCCAGAAAAATGTCGTTATGAGGATTATCCATTACTTTACGGGGTATCCAGAAAACGGACAATCGCCCATTTAATTAATGAAGATAAACCAAAAGAACGAGATTTTGGAACAGTAGCAGCTTCTCTTTTCTCATTGGAAAAAGGAGTAGAGGTGGTTAGAGTCCATAATGTCAAAGGAATGAGTGATGCGTTAACGGTTTGGAATAAATTAAAACGATAAACAAAAAAGACAAATCTATGATAATAATAGGTTTGTCTTTTATTTAGTGGTTGTAATATCATAATAAGATAGTGTCTGTTTCATATTATCAATTAAATATTTTTGGATATATTTTGGTGAAATTACTTTAACATGAGCACCTTGTTCTAATAACCACATTTTTACACCATAACCATTATTAGCGGGTATTTCAATGCGATGACTCCCATCTTTATTGACTTGTTTTATGACAGAATGGGGGAATCTATCCAGAACATAAGCAGGCTCGTAATAAAAGTCGATAATTAACGTAATTGGGTCACTAAAAAAAGGAAGGGCGGTTTGATTTCTTAAAATACCTCCGTGAAAACGATTTGCTTGTTTTCTTCTTTCATAACAATCTCCTTTTTAGTAGT
>OMJG01001521.1_pt1 | contig 13296 bp, 9 predicted proteins | sample 1646431 | NCBI WGS metagenome assembly OMJG01 (sample SAMN03771674, study PRJEB25209) | food metagenome | isolation source: Cotija cheese | place: Mexico:Jalisco,Michoacan | collected 2011-12-12 | reverse complement strand
TTTGGCATCATCAAAAGATTTTCTTGCATCATTAATTTTTTCTTCTACTTCACCACGAACTTGTTGGGCTTTACCTTTACCTTCTTGCTCTTTATCGCCAGTAACTTTACCGACTGCTTCATTTACTGAACCTTTAATTTTATCGAAAGTACCTTTGTTTTCATTTGACATGATATCATCCTCTTTCTTTAAATTATATAAACATTATAACATATAAGTGTTTACGCTCAAATGAAAGCCCTTATTAATGATAAAATACTCAAAAGCATCTAACCAGATTATACTGACTCATATTTTTTGACATTCTTGTATAATTCGTGATATTATAAAGAGTACATTCACGGGGGTGTTATTGGATTCGACAGGCATGGCCCGGTGTATGACTACTGCTCGGAGGTTACGGCTTCGCAACAACGTTACCAGTTTAAAATTAACTGACAAACAAGAAACAAACACTTTAGCTTTCGCTGCGTAAAAACAGTGAGCTAAGATTCGCCTAGCGTCACCTATGCGCTAGTTCCGAGTCCTATTATAGTAGGTTACGTTCTAAGCTTCCGTCTGGAGCAAGGAAAAGAGATTAATCAGACTAGCAATCTTAGTGGTTTGTTTATTCACCATTAGTGCGCAAATTCGAGAATAAACTATAGTGGTAAAAGTTATACAACCGGAGTGTTTGGACAGGGGTTCAAATCCCCTCACCTCCATATTATTCAACAAAGGCTTCCTAACAGTTGTAAAGGCTGTTAGGGAGTCTTTTTTAATTTTATAGCTTTGCTTACAAATGCTATAAACCATAAAAAGTTTTCATCAAAGACTTATCCATTAAAGATATTCCGAATCGCTCGCCAGATCACATCATAGCCGGCAACAAGGTAAGCGACCACAAACAAACCAAAGGAAAAGGAAGGGGCGACTGATGCAAAATTTGCAATCAGAAGAACTGTAAGTGCAAGGATTAAGCGACCTATAGTTAATTGAATGCCCCAATTATCTGGTTTATTGTGACTCTGCTTTCGAACTGTTTTTTCGGGTTGGAGAACTTTAACTTCTCCTACTTCTTGACCTGTTGCCTTTATAAGGGGGTGATATCAGGTTCTAATTTTTTGATTTTAGTTTTAACCGAAGAAAGTGTTTTTACATCATCTTCTGCGACAAGATCGAAACTCAATGTCTGGGTCATATAATTCACATTACTATTCATGACTCCATCTATTTCAGCCACGCCATTCTCAATCTTGGCGGCACAATTGGCGCAATCTATTCCTTCTATGAGCCACTTATGTGAGCTGTTAACTTCATTCATCATTTTCTTCCTTTCAACAACGAGCCTTATAAACCGAATAGTGTTTGAATGGTCCCGTTTTCTAGCATAATAAAGATTCCTAATCCAATAAATACAATAGGTACAATAATTCGTTCGTACTTCTCTAACGTTTCAGCAACAAAAGAGATTCTTGCTAATCGGTAACTGATATAGCAGAGTACCGCGATGGAGATAGCAAATACAACTAAAACAAGGACAATTTCAGAAACAGATAGAGAGGTAAAGTAAGGAATATAAATCCCTAAATTATCTCCACCGGAAGCGATCGTGATCAGAGCCACGGCCCAGAACAAACGGTTGGACCCTCTGGACTCTAACTTCTCCACGACTTCCTCTTCCTCTGCTTCTTCTTCGGCTCCCATAGCAACTCGGATACCTAAATAAATAGGAATGAGACCCAGAAGTCCGACGATCCAATCTTGAGGGATAAAATTCAGCACATAAGCAGCAAATAAACTAACGGCTACTAAAATGCCGGTCCCAAGATACTGTCCGAAATAAATCTGACGAAGACCTCTTTTGGTCTGGCTTTAAGAAAAAATAATCAGTAAGATAAATAAATAATCGATGCTGGTCGAAATATACACAGCGATCGCTGAAAAAATAGTTTGTAACAAAATGATTTCCTCCAAGCTAAGACGTCAAAGATAAGCTGCTTGGCATGTCTAAAACTGTACGAATAGTGGAAAGGATTTCTTCATTCGCTAACGAGTAGTAGACTTCTTTTCCATCTTTGCGTGATTTCGCCACGCCATGCTTTTTTAAATAGCGCAAATGGTGTGACGTTGTAGCAACACTAGCGTCTAAGATCTCCGCTAAATCGCAGACACACATTTCTTTGAAGGTTTCTAAAGCATAGAATATTTTAATTCTTGAAGGATCACTAAAACATTTTCCTAGCACAAGCAAATCCGACAAGTCTTTATTTTCTAGTTTGTTTTTCACCACATCCACTTTTTCAGGATGTATGATTGTTGTTTGGCAAACTTCAGTCACTTGTTTCACCCCTCATTCAAACGTTCATTTGATTATGATATAAATATTATACCTTCTCCACGAGAAGATAGTCAAACGATTGTTTGATTGTTTTTTTTTGCCTATTTTTCTAGTCCTATTAGAGTTTTGTAACATATTAAATAACTTCTAAACCTACAGTAGAGATCATTAAAAAAATGTAATTTTAGAGGTTTCATTTCGTATTTAAAGTAAATGAGCAGGGGAAAATAGGGCAAGTGGAAAGTGCCCTTTTCTAATGGGCGTTTACAGATAAGTAAACGGACAAGAACCTTACCTTTGATTTGAAATACGCTTCGAATGCTCGCTACAACAGCGAACTAAAAATATTAGTCTAGTTCATAATAATAACGAATCTGAATAATGATTTATCATCTTCAAAGCTTTTTACATTCTCAAAGTTTAATAGATAGTTATCTGTATCTAAAGTATAATAAAAGTAAGAATTTAATAATACAGAGGTGGTTCTGTGAAAGTGAAGAAATTTTACCGTACCCAACGGGAAGTGGCAGCTATAATTAATGAAATAGTGGATGAATATTGGGAAGATAATCTAACGGATGAAGAGTTAGAAGAAAATATAACTATGATTTATAAAAATAACCAGCGTAAAATAATAAAAAACAATGATTTTACTACAATACTTAAGCAGCAATGCGGTAAAAATCGTTTAGCAGTCATTTCAAATATAATAACTAATTGAACAGCTAAGGAGGTGGGCTTTTGAGAGAAAATAATGACTTATCGCTATCAAATATAAATGATTCAGCTATCTTAAGAGAAAATGAATCTCTATTAAGTTTACTACTTAAGGACCAGACTACAGGTAAGAATATAAAGTGGGGAACAGATAGCTACATTAATCATGGTTACTCATTCCAAGAGAATCAAGAAATTAAAATAAATCTTATAACAGAGTGGTACGATGGTTTCATTAGACCAAGGGTAGAGAAGGATTTAGATGATCAACTTAGTCGTCAACGAAACAGAGCTGAAGTATTCACTCCTTCGTGGGTCATTAAGTTACAAGTAGAAGCAGCACTGGAAGATATAGAAGAATTACCATTGATTGATTTTATCCAAACTAAATGGCTTGAGATTACATGTGGAGAAGCTCCATATATGGCAAACCGCTATGATATGGAAACAGGAGATATCATACCTTTAAAAGAGCGATCAGGTTTCATAGATATTAAATTTAAAAAACTGAACCGAGAAATAGGATCAGAGGAAGAGTGGCTCAAGCTAGCTGTTGAAATTTATAAAGCAAGCTATGGCTATGAATATCAGGGAGATTCACTATTACTAGCTAGAGAAAATTTAATTTTAACATTTATCGATAATTATTTTTATATGTTTGGAGCCTTTCCAAAAGAGAAAATACTATTAGAACTTACTAAAATTATTAGTCTTAATGTATTTCAAATGGACGGTTTAACATACGAAGTACCATTTTCAGTTGGTAGCCATGAAGAAATGGGGATTCAACTTAATCTGTTTGAAGATGTTGTAGTAGAAGAAAATATTACTCCTAAATTAGCTAAAATAAAACTTTGGCAGAAAAATAAATTTATAGAAGTTAAGAAGATGTCGGAAAGGGATGATACAGAAATGAAATTTGATGTTGTGATAGGAAATCCTCCTTACCAAGCTAAAACTATTGGAGATAATAAAACTTTTTCTCCCCCAATTTATAATGTGTTTTTGGAAGAAGCTTATAAATTAGCGGATAAAGTTATTATGATTCATCCTGCTAGGTTTCTCTTTAACGCTGGTAGTACGCCGAAAGCGTGGAATGAAAAAATGCTATCTGATCCTCACTTAAAGGTTCTTCATTATACAGAGAATAGCAGAGAAATATTTGATAATACAGATATTAAGGGTGGGATTGCTGTAACCCTTAGAGACAAAAATAAAGAATTTGGTGAGATAGGAGTATTTATTAAAATACCAGAGTTAGATAGTATATATAGGAAAATATCTAAACACGAGTCCACATCTATGAGTGATTTGATACACACTAAAGATTCTTATAGATTTACCCAAGACTTACACGACGACTTCCCTAATGCAAAAGAAAAGTTAAGTAAAAGTCATGAATTTGATGTAGCCTCTAATATTTTTGAAAAATTACCTGAAGTTTTTAGTGAAGAAAGTAAGGATAAGATTAATTATGTTGCAATCCATGGAAGAAAAAATAATGAGAGAACAAGCATGTATATTAAGAGAAATTATATAAAAGAACATCCAAATCTTAATTACTATAAAGTACTTATGCCGGGAGCGAATGGTAGTGGCGAATTTGGAGAGGCTATTACTATGCCGTTTGTTGCAGGACCAGGAGAAGGACACACTGCAACCTATATAAGTGTAGGCTCGTTTCAAACAGAAAATGAAGCAAATAATTTATTGAAATATGTAAAAACAAAATTTGCAAGAGCGATTTTAGGTATTTTAAAAGTAACTCCTAGAAATGGACGTACCTCATGGAAATTAGTACCTACTCAATATTTTTCGAGAAATTTAGACATTGATTGGACAATGTCCATTAATGAAATTGATCAACAACTCTATAATAAATATGATTTATCTCAAGAGGAAATAGATTTCATTGAAACAAATGTGAAGGAGATGGAATAATATGCAAACACCGAATATTAATACAAAGACGCGTATTATTCCAAAAATATATGCTTATAGAACACCAAGCAACTTAGAAAAACAGGGCTGGTTTAAAATTGGTTATACAGAAAGAGACGTAGATAGACGTATTCGTGAACAAACGCATACAGCCGGTATTACTTCTGAAAAATTGTGGGACTATGTCGCACGTTTTAATGATGGTTATTATTTCAATGATCATGATTTCCATGCTTACTTGGTTCGTAAAGGTATTCCTAGAGATAGCGGAACTGAGTGGTTTAATTTTGAGAATGATGTAAATAAGTCAAAGCGAATGGTATCTGCTTTTATGTTAAAAGAAGACATTCATGAGTTAGAAGATTCTATACAATCTGAGAGTTACGTTTTAAGACAAGAACAAAGAGAAGCTGTTGAAATGACTGCTAAATATTTCAGCGAACGTGATTCAGGTGAGTTTTTATGGAATGCGAAACCACGATTTGGAAAAACTTTAACCACTTATGACCTAATCAAAGAAATGGAATTCTCAAATATATTAATTCTTACAAATAGACCAGCAGTCGGTAATTCTTGGGTAGATGATTACGAAAAATTTGTTAAATATGATAAAGAATATAATTATTATTTTGTAAGTGATAGTCCTGCGATTTCAAATAGGGATATATTAAGTCGCGAAGATTATTTGGACAAAGTGATAGACTCTGATAATCCAGCTCAAATTGCCTTTGTAAGTTTACAAGATTTGAAAGGTTCTGAATTTTTTGGAGGAAATATTCCGAAGTTGCGTTGGGTTAAACAGTTACCTTGGGATTTAGTAGTCATTGATGAAGCTCATGAGGCTGTAGATACAAATAAAACTGAGTTTGCTTTAGATAGAATTCAAACGGACTACATATTGCATCTTTCAGGAACACCATTTAAACAAATTGCTAGTGATAAATTTGAATCCAATCAAATATTTAACTGGTCTTATATGGATGAGCAGGAAGCGAAAGCGAACTGGGATGAAAGTGAAACTGATGAACATAATCCATATGAAGAATTACCTACCTTAAACATGTATACATATCAAATGTCGAACATGATTGTTGAACAAATTAAACAGGGTGCAGATTTAGATGAAGAGACGAATGTGGATTATGCGTTTGATCTAAATGAGTTTTTTGCTACTGATGATAAGGGCAATTTAATTTATGAAGCAGATGTATTAAAGTGGCTCGACTCATTAACTAGAAATCAAAAATACCCATTTTCAACACCTGAATTAAGAAACGAATTAAAGCATACTTTGTGGCTATTGAATAGAGTAGATAGTGCCAAAGCACTCGCAAATATTTTAAGAGAACACCCTGTGTTTGGAGATTATGAAATTGTTTCTGTAGCAGGAGATGGAAAACTCGAACAAATTATTGGAGAAGAAATCGGAATAGATGAAGAAAATATTGAGGGACGTAATAGTGCGTTAGAACGAGTTAAAAATGCAATCAGAAATAATGATAAAACAATCACTCTTACAGTTGGCCAATTGACAACAGGTGTAACAGTCCCTGAATGGTCTGGTGTTCTGATGTTGAGCAACGTGAAGTCACCAGCATTATATATGCAGGCAGGCTTCCGTGCACAAAATCCTCATAAATGGGCGGATAGAGATACTGAAGGTAATCCAGTGACTTATCGAAAACAAAATGCCTATATTTTTGACTTTGCCCCTGAAAGAACTTTAGATATTATTGATGAATTTGCAAATAATTTAAACAGTTCAACCTCTGGCGGCAGTGGAACAATGGAAGAACGCGAAGAGAATATTAAGCGTTTATTAAATTTCTTCCCTGTTATAGGAGAAGATACTGACGGTCAAATGACCGAACTAGATGCAAAACAAGTCCTAACGTTACCAAAAAGAATTAAATCACGAGAGGTTGTTCGTCGGGGATTTATGAGTAACCTATTATTTAATAATATAGCGGGTATTTTCCAATCTAAAAAAGCCTTAGATATTATCAATAAGTTTGAAAAAACAGAGCAAGGGAAATTGACGACTGATAAAGATAAAGTAGACCAAAAAGAAATAGACGATTTAAATGTAGATGATGAAGGAAATGCATTTGTAAAAGAAGATGTTGTCGAAGAGAAAAGAGACAGCATTTTCGGTGAAAAGATTTATGAGAGAGTAGAACTAGAAGAGATTGTCCAACCTACAGATATAGGTCTTACAACACATATTCAAGTTCGTGAAAAGTTAAGTGATGCACTAACCAAAGAGTTAGAGCCTAGTTTTAATAAAATGCGTACGGAATATGGACTAACTGTTAACCAACGTAAGCAAAAAGAACGTGCTGCTAAAGAAAAAATTGATAAAGCTACTGAAACTTTTGAAGCGGAATTAAAAGTACGTCAGGCGGATCGAAAAACGCAATTAGAAGATGATGGCGCATTAGAAGACCCTAAAAAAGTTGAAGAAGAAAACCAAATATTTGTTGAGGAAACTTATAATAGTCTTAAAGAAAAAATAGAAGAAATAATTTTAGAAACGACTACAGAAATCATTGAAGAACATGAAGTAAAACAAGAAGAAAAGAAAAAGAATACCGTTGAAGAGGATATTCGATCTAATTTGCGTGGATTTTCTAGAGCCATACCAAGTTTCATTATGGCTTATGGAGATGAGGATTTAAACTTAATGAATTTTGATAAGTACGTCAGTGATGAGGTGTTTTATGATGTTACAGGTGTTACATTAGAAGAGTTCATTTTCTTACGAGATGGTGGTACGTATGTTGATGATGAAGGTGAAGAACAACAATTTAATGGTAACTTGTTTAACGAAGGCGTGTTTAATGAATCAATAGTTGAATTCTTACGGAAAAAATCTGAGTTATCAAATTACTTTGAAGAAACCGAAGAGAATATTTATGACTATATTCCACCTCAAAATACCAATCAAATATATACACCTAAATGGGTTGTTCAAAAGATGGTACAACAACTAGAAGATGAAAATCCAGGCATTTACGATGATTCGTCTAAGACCTTTATTGATTTGTATATGAAGTCAGGTTTATATATCACGGAAGTCGTTAAAAGATTGTATAACAACGAAGTAATCAAGTCTGAGATACCAAATGATCATGAGCGACTGAAACATATACTCGAAAATCAAGTTTATGGATTAGCTCCTACGGAAATTATTTATAGAATTGCGACGAGTTTTATTTTTAGTGAGTTGACTGAAGGCATTAGCCAAAAGAACTTTGCACAATTAGATGCCTATCCATATGCTAAAGAGGGAACCTTAGATGAAAAATTAGATAAAGTGTTTGAATAATTATGTATGACGACTCCCATATCCACCAGTGAAGGATATGGGGTTTTCTAAAAAGGAGAGTTGTTTTAGTTATGAAGCCAAAAATTATGGATGAAATGATAACATCTGATCGAGAAGATTTAATTATGAAAGCGGTTATAAAATCTTTGAATGACTTAGGTGGAATTGCAGAACGAAAAGATATAAAGCGCGATATATATGATAATTCTAAACTAATTCCTGAAGATTATATTGACTTTACAAGACAGTCTAAGAAAACAGGAGCAAAATATAAACCATTCAATTATCAATTTAATTTTGCAATTAAACATCTGATGCTAGCTGATTTTGTACGGTACCCTAAAAAAGGTGAGGTGGAACTTACTGAAAAAGGTAGAAAAGTAGATTTAGACACCTTTGATCCTCTAACAGAAGTACGTGTTTTATCTGAGCCAGCTATGAAAAAAGAGTCTGAAAAAAGGAAGGCGAAGAAAGCGATAGCTGAAACCACAGAAATAGAACCAGAAGGGGAAGTATTAGATTCAGAAGGAATAGAAGAAGTCTGGCGAGCTCAACTTAATGAAGCCCTCAAGAAGATGTCTCCTGATAAATTTGAGATGTTTGCAAGAGGTTTAATGAAACGAATGGGGATAGAATTAGATAAGGAAATAGGTATTCAAACGACAGCTGATGGAGGTCTTGATGGATTTGGGTACATTACTGCAGATGACTTTAGAACGACTCGAGTTGCACTACAAGCTAAACGTTGGGAAGGTAAAGTCAGCTCTCCTGAGATTGATAAGTTCCGTGGAGCTATGGATAAATATAATGCAGAATATGGTATATTCATAACGACCTCGGACTATACAAGATCTGCAATTGAAGCATCAAGAATTGGAACACGAGTGATTACTCTAATCAACGGTGAAGATATATGTGACTTAGTAGCTAAGTATGAGTTTTATGTAACTCCTGTCACTACATATGAGTTAAATAATTTTTATTTTGAAGAAGAGTAATTATTAATACTTATAAATAACCGACACCAGAATTTTATAAAATTATGCAAAACTTTATGAAAATCACTAATTTTTAGAAGTGTGAATTTTCAAATCGGAGAGATACTATTGGTTGATAAATTTCAAGACACCCCTTCTGTTAAAGAAACAGAGGAATTGTTTAAAGGATTATATTTATTCAAAGGTTTACTCAGTAAAGAAGAACAACAAGAATATAAGGAATTAGAACCTCAATTCCAAGAAATAGTTAATACAATCGATATATATAATGATACGTTTTCAGAACAGTTTTGGATTGCACACGAATCAATATCTTTAGATACTATGAAAGAAGCAATTGAGATTAATAGAATTGAAGGCATGAATGTTGCCGAAGAATACTTGTCTAGATATTACAGAGAATTGTTTGATAAAAGACATAAAATGATTGTCAAAACTAGGTATTTTCGTATGAGAAAAGAATTACTAACAAAAGCATACATTGATTATCAAGATAGACGCTTTTATTCATCTATCCCATTATATTTAATGCTTAGTGATGGTATTGTAAGTGACTTAAAAGGAACAGGATTAGCAGCAGGAAAAACAGATTATGATGTGTGGGATAGTATTTCAGGGTTAGATAGCGGAATGAAAAAGATTGCTCAAATATATAATAGTATGCGTACTAAAACAAATGATGAACCTATTTATTTACCTTATAGAAATGGAATTCTTCACGGTAGGGATTTGAATTACGATAATAATCTTTTAGCGACTAAATGTTTAGCATTAATTTTGTACCTTCATGATTGGATTAGACAGGTAGAAGATGAAGATTATAGAAAGGGTAAGTTCGATCAAGCTAAGATTAAAAGTGAGGAACTGACTATGAGTAATTTAATCCAGATGGTTACAGAGCACAACTTTAAGATGAAGAATCACGATGTACTTACAAAAAAATGGGAAAAAGGACGTAGAAGTAATTTTATAATCAATAATACTGCCTTAGAAAATCTTGAAGAAAATACACCAGAGCACGCTATTACAGAATTTATTAAATATATTAGTGAAAAAAATTTTGGTGCTCCTACAAAATTTTTACCAAGTATTGTAAAAAAAGATAGTTCTAAAGGGAAACTAGCCGGATATTTGAGAGAATGGTTTGAAGAAATTAGAAATATTCAAATTTTGAGAATGGCAATAAATGATATTGGTTCGGCTAAAAGTGATATAGAAGTTATAATAAAATATGAGTACAACAAAATTGTATATCAATATGAAGAAAAATTGACAGTCATTTATGAAATTAATGGTGTACCTGATAATAGACTTGTAGAAGGCGGGCAATGGGTGATTATGCATCTTGGAGGACTATCTACAAAAATGAAGTTACAGGGAATAAAAATCTAGAGATATTTATATGTTAGTAGTTAGAACTTAGAATTTTAAAATAAACGAATAAAAATTTAGGTACAATTTTAACCTAATCTAGTTGTATTAGATATCAGTACAAAAATGTATATAGTATATCATAATATGTTAATAATCTTTTGTTTAACCCAAGTTTGTATCCCATCAGTGATGCAGAAATTTAGGGGAATGTTTTTCTCAGAACAGATGTCTGTATGAATAAATTTAATTTATAATCTATTACGAAAATGCACAATAAATTCAGTATATACATAAATGACTTTTATTAAAATATTTATCAATAGATAGGAGTGTATGAAATGTCATTAAATGCCAGCAAACAATCAGGGTACATTTATGTACTTTCCAATAAATCTTTTCCAGACTTATATAAAGTTGGATATACTACTAGAGAATTAAATATGCGAGTTGCTGAATTATCAGGAAGTACAGGTGTTCCGACACCTTTTATTATTGAATATTCACTGCATTTCAATAACTGTATTGAAGCTGAGAAAGTGATTCATTCTATGTTAGACATTCACGGTGGAAGAGTCGCTAGTAATAGAGAATTCTTTAAACTTTCTTTAGAAAGTGTGATTGATACGGTTAAATATGTGAAAAAGGTTTTAGATAAAAATGGAGAAGGTTCTGTCGTTGAAGAAAAGGTGCTTCCTATTGAGAAAATATACATAAAAGAAGCAAAAGAAATAATTGATCGTGAACGTATTTTAGGTGGGGAGAAGAAAGCAGAAAAGAAACTCATAGAAGCTGCTAGTTTAGGGGATAGAGAAGCTTATTTTCTTTTGGGAAAATTATACAAAGAAGAGTCTTTCGAAACTACATATAGCATTGATAAAGCAATAAAAATGTATCATCAAGTAATTAAAATGGAAAGTGAAACAGACAAGAAATATTCTGAAGAAAGTCTAAGGATCGTAACTACGTTGTTAAAAACAGAACTAAGAAGATTGATTAATGAAAAATCATCTGTAAAATCTCAAACTAAAAAAAGTAGACAATTACGATCTAGAATAAATAACCTTCAAACTATATTAAAAAATATATGGAAAGATTATTTATCTTCTTTTGAAACCAAACATCTTCTAAGTATGTCGTTGGATGATATTTTTGATATTCTATCACAAGTAATCAATTTTAATTGGAAGTATTATATTACTTCTACTACATATGGTTGGATTCCGTCAAATAGAAATGTTTTAAATGCGATTATTTATCAGGTCAGGGACTACCATCTAGAAAATGAAATGCCACATATAAACACTAAACTAAAACTACAAGAAAAACATATGATTAAAAGCATGTATGTAGATATGTATAGTAAACTACAATTATTAAGGAGACCTAAATTTGATATCTTATCAATTGAGTCAAATACTAAACTAACTTATAGTTTAGTACAAATAAAAGTGCTGAATGACACAATTCAAACGGAAGATGTTTTAACAATTATAAATAAGAATAATGAAAATCAACATAATACTCTATATGTTGTAGAAAGTATTACTGTTAACAATAATAATGTCAAAATGATAGAAGAAAATGAAATAGGTATAATTAAACTTGTTCATTCTATCGAAGAGAATGATTATATCAATCTGAGAAACGGCACAGGATCTTTAGTAGTCACTGGTAATTGCTCCAATGGATTACCTATGATAAGTAAAAAGAAGATAGAAGCATATGGACGAATTGCAAACGTCTTTCATCAAATAGAGGTGAAAAAAGAGAAAGAGATTGGAGGTGATGCTTCCGAAATTGAGAAAGACAAAATGAATTTAAAAGATGAAACTATTTATAATGATTCTATCTCTATTGCTGATAATTTAATAGATATTGGAGAAGACCTAATTGATAAACATTTAATTGATAGTGGTAGTGATTTAATCAATAATCCTAATAATCTAATTAGTAATGATTCTATTAATAATGATAAAAATCTAAGTGATAACGATCCCATGGATAATGAACCCATTGTTAATGAACCAATTTATATTGATAAGGATTCAGTTGATCCTCCTTTTGAAATGAAATGGTACTATTGGCCCACGGCTATTATTTTAATAATAGGTAGTCTAGAGATAATTAAATATATTTTGAATATACCAGTTATCGGAATCTTTGTTTTTATGATAATAGTCTTTGTTTTGATGGAAGCTATAGCACAATTATTAATCTATTTAGCTAGACATGCTGGAGAAGGATCGGACCTTTCAGATGCTTTAACTATGATAGCTTTAATTTTCGTAGCTCCAAGTAGAATTACTTTATGGGCTATAGAAAGAATTATTGGAATAGTTAACAGTATTATCGCCGAAAATAAAAAATAGTGCCAAGTTTTCTGATAAAATGTAAAATATTACGTTAGTATAAAGAAGCTAGCGGAATATATCTAAATAAAAAAGGAGTTTTTTTAAGTACATCTTAAAGGAAACTTTCTTAGAATTTCTTATGGAATTTGGAACGAGACTGTTAGTAGTTATTTTAAAGTTCCGAAGATTATAAAAAATATTATACACTTAATTGAAACCCTACCGTTAAACTGAACAAATAAAAAAAGAGAGTTACGCTACCCACAA
>OMJG01001518.1_pt1 | contig 13335 bp, 10 predicted proteins | sample 1646431 | NCBI WGS metagenome assembly OMJG01 (sample SAMN03771674, study PRJEB25209) | food metagenome | isolation source: Cotija cheese | place: Mexico:Jalisco,Michoacan | collected 2011-12-12 | reverse complement strand
TTAAACCATATTTTTCTCTCTCTTCGTTAGTAAATGCGGTGCCCTTGTTTTTGAAGGGATCGTTTAAAATATTTTGTGCATTTTCCATGATAAAACCTCCTATTATAAAACAGAGTGGAGTGAACTGGGAGAAAGTGAGCACTATCATAGTCTAACCTTTAATGCGTCTTTAGCATTGAAGGTTGGAGTGAGATAGGCGGAGCTTTCTGGTTCACGCAGCTCGACTATGAAAACAGAGTGGAGTGAACAGGGAGAAAGTGAGCACTATCATAGTCTAACCTTTAATGCGTTTTTAGCATTGAAGGTTAGAGTGAGATAGGCGGAGCTTTCTGGTTCACGCAACTCGACTATAAAAACAGAGTGGAACAACTTGTTTAGAGGATGAGCATTATCTGACATCAGGCTTATAGCGCGGGTCTCAGCGCTGTGAGCTTGAGGTGTGATAAGCGGAATCTTCTGAGTTGCGCAGCTCAACTATAAAAACAAAGCGAAACACCCAACTTGACTCAGTAACCTAAGTTGACTAAAAATTAGCTCCTATTTGTTAAAACTTAAAAGGTTAATTTGTTGTTCTCAACCTTTTGAACGATTCTTAGTATAGTAGTGTGTTAAAATTATAGTCAAATCTTAAGTTACTTATAAAAAATGTTAATAGGCAGCAGAAAAAAGCTGATATGGAGGGGCTAAAATGAATGTGAAAGATCTAGAATATTTTGTAGCAGTTTTTGATGAAAAAAATTTTTCTAAGGCCGCTATGGAAAAGAACGTTTCACAACCAACCATTACTTTGGCGATCAAACGGTTAGAAAACGAATTTGGTGCTAGGTTATTTATTCGTGATCATTCGCATCAAAGATTGGAACCTACTAGGCAAGGTTCACAATTATTGATCCATGCACAAAATATGTTGACTGAATTAGGAATAGCCAAAAAAGAATTGGCTTAAATGACATCTGGTAAAGTCAGATTGGGTTTACCGCCAATAATTGGTAATTATTATTTTCCTAAGATATCGCCAGATTTATTTCGCAGTAAATTGATCAACAAGATCGAAACTGTCGAAGCTGGATCTGCTGATTTACGCCTGCGTTTAGAAAAAGGAGATTTAGATATAGCCTTACTGAGCTCGCTGTCTCCTGTTATTGATGATGTTTTAAAGGTCGAGCTGTTTGACGAGTCGAAATTTAAGATCATTGTTTCTAAAAACAATCCTTTAGCACAAAAGGATGAAATCAATTTTAGCGAATTGAAAAATGAGAATTTTATAGTTTTGGACAAAGGCTTTGTGCATGGTAAGGCATTAAAGCAGGTCAGTCACCATGCGCATTATCGACCGCACATTGTTTATCCGACGACTGATATTCATATTTTGAAGTCATTAGTGGCCGAAAACGTCGGCATTGGTTTTTTGACAGAATCAGCTATTTCCAAAACGGATCAAGTACATTCATTGACCCTATTAGATGATGATCAGCCTACTTTTTATATGTCAACTGCATATCGTAAAAATAAGATATTGTCAGATGATGAACAGAGTATTGTAGATTTGTTGCAGAAGGAGTTATCACGCTCGTCATAGAATTTTTGTTTTATATTGTTTAAAGTTGTTAATAAATAAACATTTATTTAGAAAAAACGTTTACAAACTGTTTGGTTTAGTTTATACTAAGACGTGGATATTAAATGGATTGTTACTATTAAATTAGGCATGACCATAGGAGATGGGGGTCAGTTCATATAGAACTGTCAACTGCTCTTGTGGCCTTTTTTTGTCCAAATGTATGAAAGGGGGTATTTTCTTGCTAGGAATCGTCCAAGTTTTAAATAATAATTGTGCAATCGTAGATTTAGGAAAAGGTCGCCAAGCGCTGGTCAAAGGTCGAGGGGTCGCTTATCAAAAAAGAAAGGGTGACCAACTTGATAATGAGCGGATCGAAAAAGTAATGTATTTGGCAACTAAGGAATCTCAGCAAAACTTGGCATTCTTGTTGAAGGATATTCCGATCAATATTGTAACAACAACATACGAAATAGTTGATAATGCTAAAAGCAAATATCATTATAATTTAGCTGATTTTGTGTATGTTACTTTAGCTGATCATATTAATGGAATGTATAAGCATTTGCAAAATAATACCTATCAACGTACTCCGGTTCCTGATATGCAAGAACAATACCCCACTGAATACCATATTGCTGCTGATGGTTTAAAAATCATTAACGCGAATTTAAAAGTCTACTTTCCTAAAGATGAGATCAAGAGTATCGCGCTGCACTTTATCAACGGCCGTAGTGAGGGCGAAGATGTTTCGGCAGGAAATGAGACGTCGCAGATCACTTCAGATCTGAATGATCTGGTACAAAGTATCTTGCAGAAAAATATGGTACTTAGAAATGGCTCTAATCAGAATTTTTATGACAGATTGATGATTCATCTCGGTTATTTGGCAGAACGATTATCACAACATCAGCCAAGCAATGAGCGTGCGATAGTGAAGATAGAAGAAGAAATGAAAACCTCATATCCACATTCCTATAAAATAGCTCACGAGATCTATGAAGCGATTTGCAGTGAATTAGATGCTGATTTAGGTATAAATGAAGAGTTGTATTTATTGATTCACATTCAAAGGATCATTAATGAGAAAGACAATGAAAGCGGTTTGAAGTCTAGTGAAACTAATTACTGACGACGAACTATTTAATGAGAAGGTTAATGGGAGGAATTACTAATGGCTACAAAAAATGATATTTCAATGGTAGGCTTTGCAATTGTTGCTTACGCTGGTGATGCAAAATCAGACTTGATCGAAGCTTTAAATCAGGCACGTAATGGAAACTTTGCTAAAGCACGCGAACTAGTCGAGTCTGCAAACAAAAACATCGTTGAAGCACATAATGAACAAACTGGTTTACTGACAAAAGAGGCCGGCGGTGCTGATATGGACGTTACATTTATCATGGTTCATGGTCAGGATACTTTAATGACAACAATGATGTTGAAAGATCAAGTTGAATACTTTATCAACGAATACGAAAGGATCGCTAAGATCGAAGAACGCTTAGATAAGGCAGGTCTTTAATTTATGAGCTTATTAAATAGAGTAAAAAGTTTACCAAATGGCTTTGTTTGGGGTGGCGCAACTGCCGCTTATCAGGTAGAGGGCAGTACTAAAGTTGCAGGTAAAGGTAAAACGATGTGGGATGATTACTTGAAGGCTCAAGGTCGTTTTTCGCCTGATCCAGCCAGTGATTTTTATAATCGTTATCCAGAAGATATTGCTCTTTCCAAGAAATATGGTTTGAATTCTATTCGTGTTTCGATTGCTTGGACGCGAATCTTTCCTAAGGGGTATGGTGAACCGAACCAAGAAGGTGTTGCTTATTATCATCGTTTGTTTAAGGAATGCTTAGATCGAGGATTAGAGCCGTACGTCAGTTTGCACCATTTTGACAGTCCGCAAACATTATTTGAAGATGGTGACTGGTTAAATCGTAAAAATATTGATTACTTTGTGGACTATGCTGAATTTTGCTTTAAAGAATTCACAGAAGTGAAGAATTGGTTTACGATCAACGAATTGATTTCTTTGGCATATTCACAATACATTCAAGGAAACTTCCCACCTAATCATCATTTTGATGTAACAAGCGGGATCCAAGCACAACACAATGAGCTAGTTGCCCATGCTCGTGTTGTCAATTTGTACAAGAAGTTAGGCTTGCCTGGCCGGATCGGTTTGATTCATGTGATCCAACCAATTTATCCGATCGATAATGCACCAGAAAATGTGCATGCTGCTAAATTACAGGATGCGTTCATGAATAAGTTCTTACTTGATGGGACATTCTTAGGCTATTATTCAGATGACACGATGGAGTCGATCAACGAGATCTTACGTTTAAATGACGCTCATTTAGAGATCGAAGATGGCGATTTGGATATTTTAGCAGAAGCTGCACCGCAAAATGATTTCTTTGGAATGAATTATTATCAAAACCAGTTTATCAAAGCATACCACGGCGAAAGCACTAATAGTTTTAATGGGAATGGTGAAAAAGGGACCTCTTCTTTCAAGTTTAAAGGTGTCGGTGAAGCTGTTAAAAAGGAAGGTATTCCCACGACTGACTGGGACTGGAATATTTATCCGGAAGGATTATATGATTCATTGAAACGTGTTTCGCAAGATTACCCTAATTGCAAAACCATTTATATTACCGAAAATGGTTTAGGCCTTAAAGAAGAAAAGCCAGCAGAAGGCGAAGTCTTAGAAGATGACAAACGTATCGATTATATTGACCAACATATTGAGGCGATTTTAAAAGCTAGAGACGAAGGTGTCGATGTTCAAGGATACTTTGTCTGGTCATTACAAGATCAATTCTCTTGGGCTAATGGATATAACAAACGTTATGGGTTGTTCTTTATCGATTTTGAAACCCAAAAGCGTTATATCAAGAAAAGTGCGTTGTGGTTCAAAGAATTAGCAGATACGATGAAGTAAAAAAAGAAGCGGAGCAAGCTCGGAGAAATTGGGCATTAACGGACTTCAGCATTATACTGTCGCATTTTACGATATGACGGCGAAGTTAGTTAAGCAAAAAGTTCTTAGCTTGTGCAACTCGACTAATACTCAGTGAAAGTAAGCAAGCAACACGTGGAAGGGTCAGCATTGGCTGCCTTTCATAGCATGTTGCCCACAGTCAAAATGTTATGAAAGGCAGCTAATGCCTAAACTTCCTAAGTATTAATTTTTATGGCCTGGGCGGACTGCCGCCGCTCAGGATCATAAAAGTTTTTGTTCAATAATATCCCCTTATGGCGGATCGTTACTATTTAATTAGGCGTGACCGCAGCCGGGAAAGTACTGAAAGCAAGAAGTGATCTTCTTGTTTGTGTATTTTTTTGGCTGCGGTTTTTAATTAAGTGTATTATTATAAAAATTTTCTAAAAGGAGTGAGGTTCTTTGAATGGTATTATTAAAGCAATAGAAAAGCATCAATCTACGTTTGAAAAGATTTCGCGTAATATCTATTTGCAAGCTATCAAAGATGGTTTCTTAGCCGCAATGCCGGTTATTTTGTTCTCAAGTATTTTTCTCTTGTGTGCATCCTTGCCGAGCGTTTTCGGGGTGGATCTACCGACTGGTTTATCTGACTGGTTAAATAAAATTTACAATTACACGATGGGTGTAGTTGGGATGTTAGTTGCAGGTACTACTGCACGTTGTTTAGCAGGTTCCATGAACCGCAATAAGATGCCCGCTGGTAAGGCCATTAGTGAAGTGTCAGTTATGATCGCTTCGATCTGTGGTTTCTTATTACTCGCTGTTACTCAACAAAAAGATGGTTCATTTGTGACATCTAACATGGGTACAAATGGTATTTTGTCAGCCTTTGTTTCTGCTTTCTTAACAGTAAATGTATATCGTTTTTGTATTATTAAAGATATTACGATCCGTATGCCAAAAGAAGTTCCTGGTACAATTGCAGCAAACTTCCGTGATATCTTCGCATATTCATTTTCAGTTCTAGGTTGTGCTCTTATTGATTTCTTAGCACGTTTCTTTGTTAAAGTGCCCTTTGCTGAAGTTATTGCTAAATTGTTCCAACCACTGTTCAATGGTGCAGAATCATATCTAGGTATGGCCTTTATCTGGTTCCTGATCCCATTGTTCTGGTTTGTTGGGGTGCATGGTCCTTCTGTTGTCAAACCAGCTATCGAAGCTCCATTGTTTGGTAATACAACATTAAACTTGGCTTTACAAAAGGCCGGGGAGCATCCTTCACATGCGTTGACAGAAAACTTTGGTAACTTCGTTGGCGAACTTGGTGGTACCGGTGCTACTTTTGTCGTACCATTTATTTTCATGATCGCAATGCGTTCAAAACAGTTAAGAGCTGTTGGTAAAGCATCCTTTATTCCGGTTATGTTCGCTGTTAACGAACCTTTGCTGTTCGCTGCTCCGATGATCTTGAACCCATACATGTTCGTACCGTTTGTCTTGGCACCAGTTGTCAACGTTTTGATCGGTAAAGCATTTATTCAATTCTTAGGAATGAATGGGTTTATGTACGTCTTGCCATGGGCAACTCCAGGTCCAATTGGGACATTCTTGGCTACTGGTTTCCAGCCGTTATCCCTAGTATTTGTCCTAGTATTATTGGCAGTTGATGTTTTAATTTATCTGCCATTCTGTCGTGCCTATGATAAAGAATTATGTGATCAAGAAGCTGCTAACTTAGCAGAAGAAACAGCTGCAGGTGATGTAGCAGTTGAGACTGTTCCAGCAGCTGGTACTGCAACTGTCGCAGCAGAATCAGAAGTAGTTGAACCAACAGAAGCTTCAGAAACAAAAGATGAATCAATTGAAAGTATCAGTGATGATCCAGACGATCCAACTAAAGTGTTAGTCCTTTGTGCCGGTGCCGGAACGAGTGAATTACTTGCTAATGCGCTTAAAGAAGGTGCAGAAGAATATAATGTTAATTTAACTGCCAGAGCAGGCGCTTATGGCTCTCATTACGATATCTTACCTAATTTTGATGTTGTTGTGTTAGCTCCACAGGTCAAGACATATTACGACGATATTAAGAAAGATACCGATAAATATGGGATCAAGTTGATCAAAACACAAGGTAAGCAATACATTGATCTAACTCGTGCTCCAAAAGAAGCAATTGAGTTTGTGATGAGTAAGTTACATGAAGACGATTCAGTAGAAGAATAAGTATAATAAAGCAGTATATTCGCCTAATAATTGTGAATATACTGTTTTTTTGCTCTTGATTTTAAAATTCAAGTAAAACACTAGGGTAAATAAAAACTGACCCATAACGAAGCGGCGTATAATGTAGTTTGACAAGAATCTACAGAACGCAAGGTGTCAGGTTATTTAAGTATTACCCAGAAATAAAAAAATACCGGCCTGCTAAATGAGGGGGCCGGTATTTATTATCTATAAATTTAATTGCTGCTAAAGATTTACAGTATCTATTCCTAGCTAGCGAATCAGTCACTGCTCTCACGGAAACTGATCGAAGTCCCGATGATCGTTCTTTCGGCAACATCAGCGTCAGCAGTGATAATTTGCAGTAGCATCTCAACTCCGCGTTTTGCCATCAGTGGTAAATCAACTTTGACAGATGTTAAAGACGGTTTCGCTGTTTCAGCAAGTTGTGAATCGTTAAAACTAACTACGGATACTTGTTGTGGTACCTTGATTTCATTTTCTGTGAAGAAATCTAGGGCTCCTAATGCCAAAATATCACTGGTTACAAAAAGAGCATTGGGAAAATCTTTGCCTAGTTTGCGGTAGGCGGTTTGAATCCCATTATAACCAGCTTTTCTAGAAACTTCAGCGATAGAAAAGACATTTTCGGCGCGATATAGATGCTTAGAGCGTAGGTAATGACGGTAATCTACTAAACGTCGGTCATAGATTTTTTCCAAATCATCACTAGTGCGTCCTTCTGCAATTAGGATGCCAATGTTTTCACGACTGTGGTCAATAAAATCCTGTAACACACGCTTGACTCCAACTTCGTTATCACTGGTTACGCAGCTGATATCATTTTCTAGAGAATTATCACCAATGATCACTAGGGATGGATTCAATGCCTTAAGTCGAAGCTGTTGGGCAGTACTGAAACGACCGATGGCTATCACTCCCATACAACGTCTGACATTAGTCCAAGGTGAATCGCCAAAGATTGAGACGGATTTATAGCCCTGTTTTTTTAATTCTTTTTCGGCTGACAAACGCAATGTTAGGTAGTAGGGATCATTTTTTTCTTGTTCTTCGGTGAACCATGTTACGATCCCGATAGTAGCTGACCTGGGCTTTTTTTTATTTGGTTTGTAATTCATCTCATTCGCGATTTTTTCAACTCGTTGGCGAGTCTCATCTGCAACAGATAAAGAACTATCTTGATTTAGAATGCGTGATACGGTGGTGATCGAAACACCTGCTTGTAATGCGATATCTTTTAAACTCACTGGCGTGGCCTCCTTTATAACAGGGTGGAGAAAGCGGAATAAAGACTGAATACCCTGATTTTTTAAGTGAACTATCAATGCGGATCTTTGAACTTCCATAATCATCTTGAAGAGTATATCAAGCAAAGTCAGGCTAATATTTAAAAGAAAAATTGCATTTAAAAATGTTTAATGCACAATATGAAAGCGATTGTTTTTAAGCAAAAAGCAACATGTAATAGAACTACGGTTCGAAATATTGAGTAGCTCTCAATGTTCCAGCTTAGCAGGCAGCGTGGCGTACCCCCTCAACGATCCTGACTATGGAGGTGGAGGTCATGCGACTAAGGAAAAGACTGGGGGTTGAGTCATTAAACTAGCGTTGATTATTATTGCGGCAGGACAGTTTATAATGGTTATTGCCAAGTCCTATGCAATAATAAAAAAAGCTAATCACTATTATGATTAGCTAAGCTTCTAGTCACCCTGACTGTGTTTGGAGCTAGCGATCACGACTCGCCGGCTCCTTTTCATACTTAATAATATAACCTCTTTTGAGAAGGATTTCAAGTAAAATCGAAGGAGTGTAAAAGTATTCTGGACAATACTAACTAAAAAGTTTTATCTGGCGTGTTTTAGTCGAGCTATTTAAGCCAGCCTTTCTGCTTACCCAATTTTCACCCCACAGCGCCAAAAACAGCTATGAAGCGAAAAGTGAGTAATGCTCGAAGTCTACTCGTTGTGCTCCAAACCGTTTTTTTATTAATAATGATTCGTTCTTAGAAAAGCGAATACTACCTACTTTAATTCATGACTAGCAGTCAGTTCTTTAAACCAGTAAGCACTCTTCTTTGGCAAGCGTTCTTGTGTTTCAAAGTCGACAAAGAACAAACCATAGCGTTTAGAATATCCGTTTGTCCAAGAGAACATATCCTGTAAAGACCAAACGAAATATCCTTTAACATTGATCCCGTTGTTAATTGCACGTAAAACTTCTTGCAAGTGAAGTCTGATATAGTCGATCCGTTTTTGATCATCTAAAATCTCACCGGCAGCTGGTCTTTCTTCCTTGAGTCCTAGACCATTTTCAGTAATATAAATATCTTGAACTTTAGGATAGTTTGTATGGATTCGATCCAGCTGATCATATAGTCCTTGCGGATTGATCGGCCAGTCCCAATCTGTCATTTCGATCCCGTCTGGAACACCAGATTCGCCAACTCCTTGAAGACGAGAAATAGATGAGCCTTTTTTACCGGTACCATTATGGATCGTTTCAGAAATGCCATGGTATTCTTTCATGTATTTGCTAAAGTAATAGTTGACCCCAACAAAATCCAGCTGGTCCGCAGCTTTTTTAAGTTCTTCTATTTCACTGGCAGTAATTTTAATTTGTTCCTGCTGGTTAGCAGCTAAGATCTCATTCATCAAGTCCAATGTTTCTTGACTGTACTCGCCGCCCAAAGTTCCGTCTAAGAACAGTCGGTTATCTAAGACATCCTGCAGCTTTGCTGCATGTTGATCACCTTTATTTGTTGGATCAAATGGATAAACTGTTTGTAAAGCATGCACGACTCCGATTTGTCCGTTAATGTTTAATTCTCTAAAAGCATTCACAACTCGGGCATGAGCCAGGTTTAAATTGTGCTCAGCTTGGAATGTTTTGTGGAAATTGTACTTTTCACCGGGAGGGAAGGTCCCTGTGGTATATTGCTGCACAGCCATTGAAGTTGGTTCATTGATCGTGATCCAGTAATTGATCTCGCTAAATTCTTGGAAGCAGAATTTAGCGTAATCCACGAATTTAGTAATGTTTTCTTCGTTTAACCAGTCACCTGTTTGGTGCAGAGTTTCTGGTGTGTCGAAGTGATGTAAGGTCACAAAAGGTTCGATCCCATTTTTACGGCATTCGGCGAACATGTGATGGTAATAAGCAATACCTGCTTGTTCAGGCTTGCCACTGCCGGTTGGAAAGATCCGTGTCCAGGCAATTGAAATGCGGATCGAGTTGAGACCAAAGTCAGCGGATAGCTTTAAATCTTCTGGATAGCGATGGAAAAAATCACAGGCGGGTTCTGGATCAAAACGACCTTGTTTTTTCAAATAAGGTTCCCACAAAACTTCACCTTTGTTGCCTTCTTTGACTGCTCCTTCGGTTTGAAAAGCGGCAGTTGCACCGCCAAAATAAAAGTCTGTTGGAAATTTCATGATAATTTCTCCTCTCATTTTCTCTTTGTCCCAGCTATTTTTAACTTTTAGTTATTGGAAAGCTGCTCTGAAACGAAGGCCAATGCTTTATCGCCGTCGCGTGTCAGTTCAACGTATTGCTTACCACTTGTAGACACCATTTTTACTCCATATTTGTCAGTGATCTTCTTTAAATTGTTCTTCATACTGTCCATTTGTGGAGCTAAGATCACTAAGTCCATGTCTTGGATCAGATCCATATCCTGGCCATAAGCTCGGGCAGCGGCTGACAAACTCAGGCCTCTTTCGGTCGCTAATTTGTTCAAAGCATTAGCTAAAATTCCGCTGGTACCTCCACCTGCACATAAGACGAGAACTGTACTGTTTTCTGGGATAGCTTGATTGTCAGCAGTTTGCAGCTCATGGTCTGCAGAAGCAGCGATCACTATGCCACCATTTTCTTCAGTTGTTTCGACGTTTTCTTCTTTAGCGACCTCTTCAGCCAACAAGGATTTATCATAGGCTCTGAAAAATGGCCAGTAAACTAAGATATCTAAGACGATGATCAAAGCAACATAAACGAATGAAAGTGGGGCAAAACCGGTTGAAACAGGAATACCGATAAAGCCGGGCAGAGTCCATGGCATTGTGTACATGATCGAGTTCATCCCCAAAACATCAACGAAGAACTTGAACATGCAGACGTTCACGATCGGTGTCAAAATGAATGGGAAGAAGAACATTGGATTCATAATGATCGGGGTCCCGAACAAAATAGGCTCATTAACTGAGAAAGTTCCCGGGATAAATGATGCTGAACCGACAGCTTTCAACTGTTTTGATTTGGCAAAGAACATAAAAATGTATGCTAAAACCAAAGTCGAACCTGTCCCACCAAAGTTCATAACGTAATCCATAGTATTCATGGCTAAAACGTGTGAGGCTTGGTGACCTGCTTGATACATCTGCAAGTTGGCTGCGGTGTTAGCGATCATGATCGGAACAACAGCAGGCTGAACGATCGATGGGCCCTGGACACCACAGAACCAGAAGAAGGCCATAGCTCCGGCAATGATCGACAAACCAAGATATGTTTCACTTGCACTAAAGAGTGGCGATAAGAGCTGAATGATAAATTTAGGTAAGTTAACACCGGTCAATTCTTTGAAGGCTAAATCAACGGCCCAAAAGATAGTGACTGTCGATGCCATAGGAATGACATCTTTGAAAGTTTGAGCAATGTTTTGCGGTACTTGTGGCGGTAATTTAATGGTGACATTATTTTTGATACATACGTAATAGATATTGGGTGTGATCAGACCAACGATATAAGCGGCAATCAAGCCTTGTGTACCCATGTATGTCAAGTCAACGCCATTTTTCAATGGAACGATCGCAAGAATAATAAATGAAATTTCCGCTGCCATAATGACAGAGATTGGATTGACTTGATTAGTTTTCGGCAAACTCAAATTTTTTGAATCTGTCAGATTTTTGGCAGTTGTTCCAGTAACGAACAAAGCTAAAAGCCCCATTGAGTAATTGTATGCGATAAGCAAACTGTTGGTAACTTTGTCTGACCAGTAAAATCCCCATGCATTAGGAACATAGGCGATCATTAAGAAAATACTTGAGAATAAAATAATTGGCATTGCTGCAATAAACCCATCACGAATTGCGGCAATGTATTGATTGGAAGCAATTTTTTCGAATAATGGCTTGAACTTTTCCATTTTCTTTTGAATACCAGTACTCATAATAGTAAAACCCTCCTTTAGGGACTTAAAAAATGTATTCTTTTAAGCAACAACCCCTAAAGCCTCGAATGCGTTTTCATCTAACATCTTAATTATATTTTTTATTTAGTAAAAGTCAATATTAATTTTACTTTATTTTTACTTAAATCCACTTTGATATAGGAATTTTTACAAATTAAATATCATAAAATATGAAATATATTTACTTAATTTATGAAAATATAGGAAGTGTTATCCTTGAGATGGTCAAAAAGTAAGATGGTTTTAGTTTATAGAGAAATAGTTTAAAATGTGGATATGTTAAAAATAGAAGGGCAGGATGTTTAATGAAAATTGCATTGATCGCACATGATAAAAAGAAGCCCGATATGAAGAAGCTATCTTTGGCTTATCAGAAAATATTAGAGAAGCATGAGTTATTTGCCACCGGACATACAGGAAAAATTGTTGCTGAAGCCACGGGATTGGATGTAAAGTGCTTTAACTCCGGTCCTTTAGGCGGTGACCAAGAGGTGGGAGCATTGATCGCACAAAACAAAATCGATGCTGTTATCTTTTTGCGTGATCCATTGACAGCTCAGCCGCATGAGCCAGACGTTAATGCGTTGATCAGGCTCTCAGATGTGTACAATATTCCATTAGCTACTAATTTTGGGACAGCAGAAGTGATTTTACGCGGCCTGGATAATGGTTATCTTGATTTCCGCAGTTTAGTTAACGGCAATGAAAATAAGCACGAAAAGTACTAAGTAAAGAAGAGTGTTTCACGTGAAACACTCTTCTTTGATATAGGATAAAAATGCTTTTAAGGACCTGTAATAAGGTATTTTTCTTACAGCTTTAAAAAATTATCTTGAAGTAGTGTAAAGAGGCAAAAGGAGATAGGCAATGAAGCAATTATTTATACCAGAAGATAAGTTACCAAAAAATCAACCTCATATAGTATATATGAGTAAAGTTGATGTCCAGGACAGCGGATATCCAAGAACTATGCATTCTCATGCGGATATAGTTGAATTAATTTTGCTCACCTCAGGAAAAGGAAATGTATTTATTGGCGAGCAATATTTTCCGGCAATGAAAGGTGACTTACTTGTTTATAATAGTCAAGTTTTACATGATGAACTTTTTAAAAATGACTCAGTTTCCTTATATTGCATCGGGATCGCTGGTTTAAAAGAAAAACATATACGAGCAAATGCTTTGATTACAGATGACGAGCAGCCTGTGATTACCACTCATAAGTATTATGAACCGCTATTTAATTTGTTTAAGACTTGTTATGAACTTTTAGAAGATAGATGTGTGAACTTGGCAGATTGCAAGAAATAACTTGAACAAATTTAGTAACGCAGATTACGCAAAAAGATCTCAATCGGTGTTCGCCAATTTAAACATTTGAGTGGTCGGGAA
>OMJG01001516.1_pt1 | contig 13339 bp, 14 predicted proteins | sample 1646431 | NCBI WGS metagenome assembly OMJG01 (sample SAMN03771674, study PRJEB25209) | food metagenome | isolation source: Cotija cheese | place: Mexico:Jalisco,Michoacan | collected 2011-12-12 | reverse complement strand
CTTTATGGGTTTTTGTGTCCACTAGTGTTCGGTTATATTTTACAATCTGCCATATCATTAAAAACAATCATTTGGTCATTTTTACTGTGAATTTCGCAAACAATTTCCCAAGTGTGGTTATGTTGCTTGCCTTCGCCGTTTTCCCAGCGCATGGCGTGACTGGCGTTGACGTAATACTTGATTTTGTAAGTGTGGAATTGATATCTCATCATGATTAGTAGTTTTTTTCTCCTTCATTCGAAAGTCATTTTTCACAATTGTAGTTACTTTATTCCATTCTTCTTTGAAAGGTACTGAGTTCCAACCGGATTTAGTGGTCATACTATTGATAACCCCAATCAAACGAATACCAGCACAGATGAAATTGTAAAATGGCAAAGTCAAAGCGACCCACCATTGCTTCTTGTAAAAGGTTTGATCATTGGGGAAATCCTCTAAAAGTTGAATCACACAAATATAGTTTAATACTTCTACTAAAATATATAACAAATAAATAATGAAATATGACATTCCCATCATAATCGGTGAGTAACGGAAAAATAACAAAACGATACTGGCACAAAGCCAAATCATTCGAGGAAATAGGAAAGTGTGGTCAATTAATAATCGTCTGATCATGAAATTCTCGAAAAATTCATTCATTTCCAAATTGTTGGCATATTCTTGAATGACTTCAACTTCACCACGTTGCCAACGTTGTCTTTGCGTGTAAAGTTCGGATAAATCTTTGATTGGTTCGATGTAGAAGAAAGCATTAGCACAGAGTCCAACTTTTCGTTTCATCCGTTGTCTAATTTGGAAAGTCATATCGGTATCTTCACCAATCGTGTTGATATCGTATAAGAAACTCTTCATAACAGCTTCCTTACGAAAAGCTGAAAAGGCTCCAGACATCGTGAATAGTTGGTTTTTATGTGATTCCATTACTCGACCTGAAAGAAAGGCTTGGGCGTATTCGAAGTATTCGTTATAACGTAATAACGAACCATTTTTCTTTAGCATTAAGCGATTAGGTAAGATACTACCAGTCAAAGCTGATACTTCATAATCGTTTTCAAAACGTAAAACCATATTCATCAAGGCATTTTTTTCTAGCACGCCATCGCTATCGATGTTGATAATATAAGTTCCAATAGCTCCGTATAACGCTGCATTTAGAGCTTGAGCTTTACCAGCAGCGGTGTGGATCAAACGAAGATTCATATCAGAAAAGGTATTTTGAGCATGGGCGAAGACTTGGAAACTGTTGTCGGTACTATTGTTGTCAGCTAAAATAACTTGAATCAGTTTAGTTGGATAAGTTGAATCGTGGATCGATTGGATACAAGCAAATAGGGTATCTTCAGAGTTGTGGACGGGAACCAAAACGGAGATCATTGGCATTTTTGCAGGCATAACCATTTTTTTAGGATGGCGGTTGCTGATCATGATACGCACACTGGAAATAATGGAAGGGATGATTTCAACTAGAATCGGAATCAAGGCCCAAGTCAGCCAGAATCCCATTTTAAACAAGGTTAGGTCTAACCAATAACTCATTTTTATCCCTCCTTGCTAAAACTTTTCTTAATTCTCGTAATAAATCGCCGGAAATTTTGATAGAGACTATGAGAAATCTGTGAATAGGTGAAGACGTTGTAGTACAAAGCGATGACTAAGATGTAAAAGACCATTCTTCCGACAATGGAGTGTCCGATAAAGAAGGCACCACCACCAGCAAAGTGGACTATCACTATAATTAAAGCCAATCTGAACACATTTGCCAAGTAAATCCAGACGATTCCAAAAATTCCAAAGAAAGTTTTTTCATAACGGTTAAAAATAGGGAAGAAAACTACGATACTGATGTAAGCCATCGTCTCGATAATCCCTGAACATTCGTAATCAATCGTCATCGTCAACGGTTGAGTGGCATTGTTGATGCTGATCAGGCCATAACGATTCATAACTTCACTCATATTAGTGAGATTTCCAAACCATTTAACACCATTGATAACTGAATGAGTGAAAAACCAGACCCAATAAGGATCACTGAAGCCAATCAGAATAAAAAAGAGCCCGCCAGTTCCGATCAGAAAGAAGAATGCTGGAACGTGAGCTCTTTTTAAAACGGAGAGTAAGTATATCCAAACAACGATACCGATTACTAAATAAATACTCATAGTGTTCTCCGTTTCTTAAAACTGAATCCCGAGTATTTCAAAACAGCAATTATAGCGATAACGAATCCGGTACTTGCTAAAACAATTGGTCCTGTACTACCACCGGTTACTTGAAGCGTACCTGACCAGAGGTTAGTATTTGCAAGAGTAATATTTTGCCCCTCTGTATTAGAGATTCCTTTGAGATACTTGAAAGGTATTTTAGCTTCGAAAACATATCCTTTACCCTTAAAAGTGGTGGAACCGGTACCTACGTGTTGAGTAATGTATTGTCGAGAAACACAAACGAGATTGTCATAACTAGTAGTTTGATTATTGATTTTATTGTAAATTTCTAAAGGCACCATTTTCTTTTCGCCAATTGCTAAGTTACTAACATCTACATAATCTTTTTTGAAATCCTTTTTATTAAGGGTGATGTCAAACTCTTTTCCACCAATATTTAAAACATATCCGTAAGGTTGAAAATTAGTATATCCCCAACTCCAGAATGGTTTCATCAATATGTATAAGTATAAATTATTCTTGTCAGCCAAAAAAGAAGTGTACTTTATATCATTATCGTCTCCTGTAACTTTCATGGGCTGTTTAGTTTTGTCGGCCCAGTCGTCAAAGTTTCCATCGATAGTAATCCCCAAATCACCACTTTCATTATTATTGGGTGTTAAATTATCAGATGCAGCTTGAACAACTGTTCCAAAACTAGCAAAAAAACATAAGGCACTCATTAAAATAATGATGAATCTTTTCATAACTGGTCCTCCTTTTTATAAAATATAAATATATTAATTCTCACCTTCATTATAGTTCCTTTTTAGTTAGAAGTTCATACCCATCTAAAAAGATTTTCTAATTCTTTTTTTGTGAATGAGAAGTTTAGAGTAGCCAATATTATAAATACAGGTAAAACTTGAATTAAGTATCGACTTCTCCCGCCTTCAAAAATCAATAGAAAGATAAAACATCCGATTAAGGACAAACGCATAACTTGAGTAAATTTTTGATTATCATGCCAAGCAAAGAAGATAATTCCTAACCAAATGCACCACCAAATTTGAACAAGGAAACGAAAGTCACCGACGTTATTGCCATATAAATAAAAGAAATTTTCGAGTTTGCCTTTAAATCCATGCTTGGAGGGTGAGTGTTGCATCGGGATGAAATCACCATCTCGTAACCAGGCAAAGGTACCATCGGAAGTGTTATTATTATGCTTTTTGAAGAGAAAAGTTAAATAGCCTGTTGGTCCCATTTTCTTTAATCGTTTATGGATTGAATTTATTGAATAATCAATACGGTCTTTTTTATTAACTAAAGTTACCATTTTAAATGAATCTTTAGCGTTATAACCTCCATCTCCAGATAGTCCCATATTGATGAAATGAACCATTGGCTTAGCTCGAAAATAATTTACTCTAATATAAGATTGATTTTTGATGGTTTGGTTCATGTAATGAAAGCTGCCTATTGAACTAAGGCACATTAAAATAGTAAATATAAGTGTACTAATTTTATGCCGCTTTTTTAATAAATCAAGAAATTCAATGAGTACAATAGCAATTGCAGGGATTATTGCAGAAGGTTTGATAAAGTAGGCTCCACTCAAAGCAAATCCAAAACCCAGTGAGGCCATCAATTTAATTATTTTTGGAAAATGAGAATAAGAAATCACACAATAACAGAAAATATACATAGCTACAAATTCAATTGCCCATGTATCTGTATAAGGCACAATAATAGCCGGGAAAGTGATGAGCCAACAAGATTCAAGGTACATTCCAAGAGGAACTTTTGTTTTATCAATAATTGCAATGCTACCTAAGTTAAAAGCAGCCGATAGATCGACTAGAAAAAGTGTCACAAAATCAAAGAATAACCATGAAGTATTATGAAAAATATTAGCAAACCACTGTTGAAATAGAAAAATACCAAGATTATTAGTGTTGACACTGAAATAGCCAATTATGTTTACATCTTTTGGCATCAGCATACCTTGATGAACACCACTAACATCAAATCCAATTCCAGAGTGTATTAAAGAAACAAAAATAATTTGAATAGCTATTGCTAAACTTAGACAAATACTGGCAGTGACAATTCTTTTTTTTATAAATAACCAGTAGAAAAATTTTCTAGTCCCTGAGCTGACATATAGAGTGAGTATAAATACGCCTAAACTGAGTAATACTACGGTAGTAAATGCAGTTGTTCCTATTTTTGTTATCTGATTATCTCCTAGAATTAAGTTTGAAGAAGTCAGAGCAAATAATAGTGTTAACGTAAAGAAAAAATAAAAAAGGTACTTTATAATCCTATGGTTAAAATAAAATAATTTTCTCAAAATTTATCCCCTATAAAAAAACTTAATATAAGGATTATTATAAAATTTTAATTTTACTTATAAAAGTGATTATTTTCTAATGCTTACATTTTTGTGTACAATAGAGGTTTGAAAGGGGGTATATTTATGGCAATGAAACCCCAAAAAATCGTTAAAATATTACGATAACATGGTTTTGTTAAGAAGTCACAGAACGGATCACACTTGAAAATGTATAATCCGGAGACGAATGTGACTTTGCCAGTTCCAATTCATCATGATAAAGAATTAGAACATGGAATTGAAAGTAAAATATTGAAACAAGCAGGTATTAAAGTTACTGATATCTAAAAAAGACTATGTAATAAGCATTTTGTTTGATGACAGATTGTTTATTACATAGGCTTTATTTTTTTGTATAATAGACTAATCTTGTTCTAGGAGTTAATTAATGAAGAAACTTAATCTATTATTTGTTTATGAATTGGCAATTTTGGGAGTATTATACTTTACCTTAGTGACATTTCAAATTATGCCTAAAGATGTCAATGGTTGGTTGATTTTAATTGGATTGATAATTTTATACTTGGTTGATTGGGCTTACTTTCGCTTTGTGAAATCTAACATGTAGCTGGCGGCCTCAGATAAGGTTTTTAAATTGTGTTGTTTTCTGACTTCTTCTAATTTTGCTTGAGCTTTGGGACTTAATTTAGAAACGTCAAATTCTTCTTTACTCAAAAAATATACCTTCTTTATGTAATCTAATTGTCTATTATCCACAATCTACTATGGAAAAGAAAGCAAAAAGCATAAACAAAATCATTGTTTCCGCTTCCAGATTACGACATAATATACAAAAGAGGGTGAAATAAATGGCACCAATTTATAAGTTTAAGGAAACAGAAATGAATGGTTTTACAATTGACTTTAATGATTATCAAGGTAAAGTCCTTTTAATAGTCAATACTGCTAGTAAATGTGGTCTAGCACCTCAACTAAAAGGTATCGAAGAACTTTATCAGAAGTATCACGACCAAGGATTTGAAGTTTTGGGATTGCCAAGTAATCAATTTCACCAAGAATTAGATGATGATAAAGCCACGAGTGATTATTGTCAGATGCACTATGGTGTAACTTTCCCAATGACTAAGAAAATTATGGTCAATGGTAGTGAGGAAGATCCATTATTCACTTATTTGAAAAATGAATCTGGACATGGTCGTATCAAGTGGAACTTTACTAAGTTTTTGATTGATAAAAATGGTCAGTTAATTGAGCGATTTGCGCCAGTAACCAAGCCAGAAAAGATGGAAGAAACAATCATTTCAGCTTTGCAGTAAATCGATTGTTTTAGAAATTATTCCATGTTATACTTTGCTTGCCCATAAAGGTAGGCACATAAAAACACCAAAACCCGAAACGATTGCACTCGTTTCGGGTTTTTTAGTGGGCTAAAATTGCCTTTTTCTTTTACTTGCGGTGTCTATAAAACGTAAAAAATTTCCCACTTAGTTGTGAGAAACTTTTTTTATTCGGTAACACTGTCAAGATGAAATAAGGATGCCGTGTTTTTAAAAATATGTTTAGCAGTATCGGCTTTGTTCATCGTATATAAGTGAACGCCGGAGACGTCGTTTGTTACTAAGTCAACAATTTGATCAACTGCATAGGCGATACCAGCTTCTTTTAAAGAAACGGGATTATCTTTGTATTTGTCCAAAATATTGATGAATTTTTTAGGCAATCTAGCGGCACAGTTTTCGATAACGTGAAGAGCCTGCTTGCGATTAACGATAGGCATGATTCCGGCCAAAATTGGGACGTTGATGTCAGCAATGGCGCATTCTTCTTGGAACCGATAAAATTGCTCATTGTCATAAAATAATTGAGTGATTAATTGATCGCATCCAGAATCAACTTTGTCCTTGAGATGTCTGATGTCGTCAACTCTGTTTTTTGAATCAGGATGAACTTCAGGGTAGCAGGCGCCAGAGACTGTGAAATCAGGCTTTTCTTGTTTAATGAATTGAGTTAGATCACTGGCATATTTGAAGTCTTTTTCAGGAATGTAACCTTCGACAATATCGCCACGTAAAGCTAGAACCTGATGGATATTCATTTTTTCTAGACGGTTCAAAATCGATCTGACTTCAGTTTTGGTGACATAGGCTGCTGGCATATGGACCATCGTATGACAGTGTAAATTATCTTTGACATATTTGGCGAGATTGATAGTTGTTTCTTCGTAGTTTAGTTTATGATTGCTGGCAGTAACGCTGATAAAACTAGGATTCAATCCTTTTAATTGATCCAAAGTGTCAGTCAAATTGTTCACGCCAACTTGAGAATTAGGAGGGAAGACTTCAAATGATAAGGTGGGATTAGTTTCTGTCATGTATCAACAACTCCTCTCTAACTTCTTTGGCAGCAGTTGTGAGATTTTCAACACTAGCTTTGGCTTCTTTAATGCCACGAGTTTTCAGACCACAGTCAGGATTGATCCAAACTTTTTCTTGAGGGACTTTTTGCAAAATTTTGTGGATAGTAGCTTTAATTTCTTCAACTGATGGAATACGTGGTGAGTGGATATCGTAAACCCCAGGTCCGACTTGAAGCTGGAAATTTTCTTTTTGAAGAGCATCAAGGATTTCTAGATTAGAACGAGAAGCCTCAAATGAGATAACATCAGCGTCCATATTTTGAATAGCAGGGATGATATCAGTAAATTCGGAATAGCACATGTGAGTGTGAATTTGTGTTGTTGGTTGAACCTTACTGTGAACTAGTCGGAAGGCAGGAATGGCCCAGTCGAGATATTCAGAATACCAGTCGGTTTTACGAAGTGGTAATTTTTCTCTTAGAGCGGCCTCGTCGATTTGAATGATCTTGATACCATTTTTCTCGAGATCTAGTACTTCATCTTGGATAGCCAAAGCAATTTGGATAGTCGATTCTTTAACAGAAATATCTTCGCGAGGGAAGGACCAGTTCAAAATTGTAACGGGACCAGTCAACATTCCTTTGACGATTTTATCGGTTTGACTTTGAGCAAATTTGGACCATTTAACAGTGATAGGTTTATTTCTAGCTACGTCGCTCCAGATGATTGGTGGTTTAACGCCACGAGTTCCGTATGATTGCACCCAACCATTTTTACTGAACAAGTAGCCATCAAGATTTTGTCCGAAGTATTCCACCATGTCGTTACGTTCAAATTCGCCATGAACTAAAACATCGATACCGATTTCTTCTTGCCAATCTAGCCATTCTTTGATGTGATTAGCGATGAATTCGTCATATTCTTGTTGTGAAATTTCATTGTGTCTGAATTGAGCACGAATTTTTTTGACGGCTTTAGTCTGTGGAAAGGATCCGATAGTCGTTGTTGGCAAAAGTGGGAGTTGGAATTCTTGTTTTTGAATAGTGGCTCGTTCTTTTAGATCGGGATGTCTGACGAATGAATCAGCAGTCAAACTATCGACGCGTTTTCTAACTGATTCATTAGGTTGAACACGAGGTTTATCGAAAAGTTGTTGATTTTTATTGATGAGTTTTGTGTCACCATTGAGAATTGCTTGTAAATCAACTAGTTCAGATAGTTTTTCCTTGGCAAAAGCAAAGTGTTGTTTGATTTCAGGAGCAAAAGTTTCATTTTCAATTGTGAAAGGTACGTGGAGTAGTGAACAAGATGTTGAAATAACTAGGTTTTTAACAGATAAACTATTGATCAAATCGATAGTTTTTTGATAGTGATTGCGCCAGATATTTTTACCATTGACTACGCCAGCAAAAAGAATTTTGTCATCAGGAAAGCCACTTTGGACTAATTGGGCCGTTTTTCGACCTTCATGAAAATCTAAACCGATACCTTCGATATCTAAATTAATCAAATCTTGATAAACATCACGCACGTCACCGAAATAAGTTTGAACTAGGACTTTAAGATTAGACTTATTTTGCAAGAGTTTTTGGTAAATATTCTCGAACAAAATCTTCTTTTCACCCGTGACATCTTTGACCAATTCTGGTTCATCTAGTTGAATCCATTGCGCACCTTGGTCGGATAATTTTTCAAAGACTTCTTGATAGGCGTTAACTAATTGGTCGACAAAATCATCTGCTGTTACACTATGAAATTCACTCAAACTCAAGAGTGTGAAGGGACCAACGATAACGGGACGTGTTTGGATTCCCGAATCTTTAGCTTCTTGATATTCATCGAAAATTTTTTCATCATTTAACTTGATGTCAGTTGCTTTTGTGAATTGTGGTACTAAATAGTGGTAGTTAGTGTTGTACCATTTCTTCATAGGGAGAGCCTTTAGGTCACCTTTTTCTCCTTGATAACCGCGAGCCAATGCAAAATAACGATCGAGATTTGATAAATCTAATTTTTTGGCAGCATCTGGAATGATATTAAATAGGTAGGCAGTGTCTAAAGTTGTATCGAAAAATGAAAAATCATTGCTAGGAATTTCATCGATACCAGCTTGTTTGATCAGTTGCCAGTGTTTGAGACGTAAATCTTTGGCAAAGTTTAATAACTCTGTTTCGGATATTTCATTGCGCCAGTATTTTTCAGTGTTAAATTTTAGTTCACGGTTTTCGCCGATACGTGGAAAACCAATAATTGTTGTTGTCATAAATAAGTCCCCTTTGTGGTAGTTATTGACTATTAATCTATCATCTAAAGTGGGTATTGGATAACTGATAATAATAATGATGGGTTATAGTTTAAAACTATAAGTTGGACTATAATAATAAAAAAACTGGAGTAAGCCAATGAGAATTCAACAATTAGAATACTTAGAAACAATCGTCAAAACTGGTTCTTTCAATGAAGCTGCTAAACAACTGTATCTAACTCAGCCCAGTCTTTCTAATGCTATTAAAGAATTGGAATCAGAAATGGGGATTCAAATTCTATTGCGTAGTAAATTAGGTGTGACCTTGACTGATGATGGACGAGAATTTATGATTTATGCTCGGCAAGTTTTGGACCAAGTACAATTGTTGAAGGGTCGCTATGAGAAAAGTCCGGTTCGTAAACAGGCTTTTTCAGTCTCAGCGCAACATTATGCCTTCGTTGTCCACGCTTTTGTAGAACTGATCAAAACAGTCTCGGCTGATGAATATCAGTTTACTCTGCGTGAAACCGAAACGGAAAATATCTTGACTGACTTGTCGAGTTTTAAGAGTGAAATTGGAATTTTGTATTTGAATAACTTCAATAAACACGTATTAAATAAGTTGTTTAAGGAATATGATCTAGAATTCATGCCTTTATTCAAAGCTTCACCGCACGTATTCGTTGGTCGGCAGAATCCCTTGACGAAAAAGAAACGCGTAACCTTGGCTGATTTAGCAGATTATCCGTATCTGTCTTATGAGCAAGGTGACAATAATTCATTTTATTTTTCAGAAGAGATTTTAAGTACTCTGGATCGTAAGAAAAATATCAAAGTTAGTGATCGAGCAACGATTTTTAATTTGATGGTCGGGTTGAACGGCTATACTATCAGCTCAGGTATTATTAGTAATAAATTAAATGATGACAAAATTGTGGCGATTCCATTAGACGTTGATGACTCGATGACTTTGGGCTGGTTGAAACACAGTCAATTGGAACTTAGTCCGATTGCTAAAAGATATTTAGAGATGTTGAAGGAACATATCAGAGGATATGGCTTTGATATTATAGATGAAAAAACAGATCACGCAAATTAATGTGTGGTCTGTTTTAGTGTAGTGATTTGATAAAAAATCCATCCATAGCGTCGCTATGCAAACTCTCTTCGATTGGTCCAGCAAGTTTGGTAAAGCCAGCTTTGGGATAGACGTGTAACGCCGCTTTTAAATTGTGATGAGTCTCCAGATATAATTTATCGTAACCAGCTTCTTTAGCAGCTTGTTCGACTAGAGAAATCAATTGATAACTTAGACGATGTCCTTGGGCTGACTTAGCTAAGTACAGTTTTTGTAGTTCGGCGATATTTTTCTCCAGATCAAATTCAGCAAATCCAGCTCCACCGACGACTTCTTGAAAATCATTAACGACAACAAAATAACCACGGCGAGCTTTTTCATAAAATTGACTAAGGGTATCGAGATTTTTGTCAAAATAGGCTGTACCAGGGATATCTAAGTGAGCAGCTTTTAAATCAGATTGTAAAATATGCTTAATAGCTTGGTTGTCACCAACTTGAATTGGACGAATGTTCATAACAAGCACCTTCTTTGTGGTAGTTAATTTCATATAATAGCACAAAAAAATTCACCTGCAAGATTATGCAAGTGATTTTTGTCATTCGTTGGGAATCGATTCGGCAACATTCCAAGTCAAAGTCCCAGTGTATTGACCAGCAGGAGAGATGTTGAGTTGTTTTAAAAGTAGTCCTGTGTCTTTGGTCCATGTATCAGCAATATTTTCTGTAACGTTAGTATCATGAGAAGTATCTTCTTGGTCGATAACGGTCGGCTCATCACTTAAAGTGGTGAAAGAATCATCGTTATATTGACGGTAGACCAAAGCTAGATTGTTGTTTAATGTTTTGTTATTTGAATATAGACCATTAGTTGTAACGGTCAATTGCCAAGGAGATCTTAGACTAGTGACGCTTAGATCAAAGTCATTTTTTCGTGCTAAATATTTTGTCGTATCACCGTAGTTAACATCTTGAAACCGCAATGATTTGGAAACTTCAAGACTGAGCATTTTGTTAGGTTTGGTCGTTATATTATACGTAACGGTATTAGAGATTAATCCATTGGTCTGATCGATTGCTTTAACAGTGACTTTTTGCGTGGAGTTAAGAGTAAAGAGATTCCAGAAATCATCGTCGTTTATTAGTGATTTGAGATCAATCGTTTGCTTAAAAATATTCCCAGACGCCGTTGTACCAACGTTATACGTTTTATTTCCAGCAGTGATTTGGTAAATAATATTAGTTGTAGAGTCGTCGTCACCAAAACTATGATTATCACTGTAAGTAAGTGTGTTTTCAAGATTCAATGTGGCGTTATCAGATTTATAGAACAAGTCAATGTTAGAATTATCAGTTGATAAATCAAGCGTATATTGCTTAGGAGCTAGAATAGTAAATTCAGGACTATTAGTGGAAGAAATTTGATTAGAACCATTGAATGTAGCGACCGCTTTATTGACGTCTATATCACTAGTTGTATCATTATTGGCTGTGGCTGAAATAGTAATCTTGGCGGTTGTTCCAGCACTTCCAGTTTTATTTCCAAGTGTCTTAGCTAAAGTATGTTGTAACGTTTGGTCAGCTAGTTCACTTTGATTGATAGCTTCTTTAGTACCGTCAGCGTAAGTGATATAGGCAATATTACCGTCATCATCAGGAGTTAAAGTTACGTGATTGGGAATTTTGATTTTAGCCACAATATCTTCCCAGTTGACGTTACCTTGAAGATAATTCAATTGATAGTTAAGAGCTAATTCATCACCATTAGCAACAGTTTTGTCAGTGGAATCAGCATTGATAGTCTTATTCAAAGTGGTATCGGTAATTGAAGCATCAGCATCAGCGTAAAGTAAGTCTGGAATGGAATCAAGAGCTACTAATTTACTAGCGACTGAATCCGATGGCCCATTGGCAGCAGTGAATCCCCAGCGGACTTTGTCATCAGTTGAATTTAACTTAGTCGTATCGACTTTGATAGTATCAGTAGCAGGTTTGTAATCGCCTTTAGTTGCTGTGTTGTCAGAGTAATCCAAATTTTTATCGTTAAAATAATAAGTCAATGTCGCGTCGTTACTACCTTCAGCAGCAGGTGTCCACTTGATGGTTACGTGATGCCAATAAATAGGATTATTTTGTTCATCGTAAGCATCAATTAAGTAATTAGCTTGAGGACTGATATGAACTAATCCAAAACCTGTTTTAAAAGGTAGAAAATTGCTGTAACTGGAAATATCGCCTGATTGATAACTGTCAGCTAGTCCAGGATAAGTTAAAGCGATGTGACCGTAAGTACCACCGGAACCATAGCGGGCAGTATCTGGGAAGCCAAGAGCTGTTAAATTGGAAGTTGAATTACCAAATTGAGTATCAAAACCATTAAGGGAATAATAACTTAAAATTGAAGGAAAACTTACACCGTTATTATTAAGCGGTTTATTACTGGAATTATAGAAATTATTTTTATCAGTATCAAATTCCAAGGCGACACTATTTTGAATGGCAGTATTTTTGATATAACTTTGATCGGCGTCGGTACCAGCAATAAGGTTTACTCTAGAAGCATCATAACCATAGACACCGATACCTTCTAGTCCAGCACCTAAAGCAGCAATCCCATCAGAATCATTTTGGAGAACAAAGGTGATTCCTTCGCTATTAACATCAGAAGATCCATCACCACTACCAAAATAAAGCCAAGCGGAGATAGTCTGTTCTTTGTTGATGTCAAAACTTTTATCGCTTGACCACATTGAACCATAAGTGTTTTTTCCACTTGCTAAGGCGATAACATTTCCGTTAGTGGAATTATTACCTGAATGGTCCACGATTTGTGCGGAGTTGGTATCGTAAATATCCTTTGAATCGTAGGTATTAGGTTTGGCGTTGGACATGTAATTACTGATGCCAATACCATTGGGAGCATTGTTTAAAACGGCTAAATCAGTATCATCAGTTAAAGCAGCCTTGATATTTGTAGCTGGCAAGCTAATGAAAATAGCCACAATGATAATTAAACCTTTGAAAATTTGCTTTAATTTCATAATAAAAACTCCTCCCTCAAGTATTTTGTTTTATAAGTTGTATTATATCGGGTTATATATGGCAGATTGTAAAATATAACCGAACACTAGTGGACACAAAAACCCATAAAG
>OMJG01001515.1_pt1 | contig 13346 bp, 10 predicted proteins | sample 1646431 | NCBI WGS metagenome assembly OMJG01 (sample SAMN03771674, study PRJEB25209) | food metagenome | isolation source: Cotija cheese | place: Mexico:Jalisco,Michoacan | collected 2011-12-12 | reverse complement strand
AACCATAACGTAGCTACTGAACTGGGTTCTGACTACGGAACTTCTGCAGAAAATGCCGTGTACAACGGACCATTTGAAGTGAGCGACTGGAATTCAACAGAAATTGAATGGACATTAGCGAAAAATGACGAGTACTGGGACGCTGACAATGTTGATTTAGATCAAATCGACTGGGTAATGTCTAAAGAAAACTCAACAAACGTAAACTTGTTTGAAGGTGGCGAACTCCAATTCACTGAAATTACTACTCCTTACGTTCAAGAATACCAAGACACTGACGTATTACATATTGAACCTAAAGGGATGATTGGTTACATGGAATTCAATACCCAATCAAGCCCTACGAATAACGTTCACTTCCGTCGTGCCATCAGCCAAGCCTACGACAAAGAAGCCTTTGTTGACGTTATCCTTGACGACGGTTCACAAGCAGCAGGTGGTTGGATTCCATCAGATTTTGGTTCTGACCCAGAATCAGGCATCGACTTCCGTGAAGAAAACGGTGATCTAATGACCTTTGATTTAGAAGCTGCCCAAGAAGAATGGGCCTTAGCCTTAGAAGAATTAGGTACAGACACAGTTGAAATTGAATTGTTAACTTCTGATACAGACACATCTAAAGCAACTTCAGAATACTTACAAGCCCAACTTCAAACCAACCTACCTGGTTTAACCGTAACTGTTCGAAACGTACCTTTAAAATCTCGTCAAGCAATCACTGGAACTGGAGAATTTGATATCGTATACGGTACCTATAACCCGTCTTACGCCGATCCAACTGCCTTCCTTGATTACTTTGTAACAGGTTCATCACTATCATCAGGTGACTTCTCAGACGCTACTTACGATGAATTAATGACCGAAGGCAAAATAACTAACGCCCTTGACCCATCAGCACGTTGGGACAACTTCCTAGCCGCTGAAAAATACCTAGTAGAAGATGCTGCAGCAGTCAGCCCTATCTACCAAGGAGCATACGCAAACCTAATTGACCCAGCCTTGGAAAATGTCATCAACCAACCAAACGGGGTTGCGCAATACTACCGCGCAGCCACATACAACGTCACTGAATAACGTATTTGAACAACATACAACAACACACAAAATCCCTAGATCTAATCACACATAGATCTAGGGATTTTTGAATTTGTCTATTTAATCGAGGTAAACAAAATGAATAATAAGTGGTGAATTATTGAGTAAAGCGATCGAACAATATTACTTGGTATCATAGTCTAGGTTTGCATACGTACCCTTCAAAATTTAAATAACTCAAGTTTAGAAGTAATTAATTTTACTGAGCATCCTATTCGTATACAAAGCCAAATTAAATGGCAGTTATGTAATACCTAGTATGCCGAAGGTTTCTATTTTTACATTTACTCTGCTGCTTTATTGACACTTTTAGCAACAATTTTAGAAACATTTGGATTGAAAGCATTTGGAATAATATTTTCAACTGATAATTCATCATCTGGGATAATGCTAGCGATACCACGTGCTGCCGCAATTTGCATTTCTTCAGTAATGTCACTTGCTCGTGCATCCAAAGCACCACGGAAGATACCAGGGAATGCTAAGACATTATTGATTTGGTTAGGAAAATCACTACGTCCAGTTGCAACGATAAATGCGCCACCTTCTTTAGCTTCATCAGGCATAATTTCTGGTGTAGGGTTTGCCATTGCAAAGATAATCGCTTTTTCATTCATCGTTTGGATCCATTCTTTTTTGAAGACATTTGGCGCAGATACACCGATAAAGACATCCGCATCTTTCACAACTTATTTCTGAAGTTACGCGGGTCTGACATTTGAAGGCCGATTAAAGGTGAGAGAGCCGATTACAAGATACGGCACAAAATATTCATAACTTACTCCAAAAATGAGGTCAGAATCATTCGACAACGATTCTGACCTCTATCTTTTTAAATTAAAATATTGTACGCAAATTTATTCAATTATAAAAATCAATGTAACCATTGATTTAATCGCATTATAGAGTGAATGTTAAGCCATTAAGTGTCAAAGCTTATCTGTACCTGCAAATGCCTGATTGCATGCATTCTAAAAATGGCACCCAAAATATATCAATCTCACCAAAGGGGAAAATCACTGATATAACAATATTTAAAATGCATCTTTCCTACACTAACTGTCAAACGAAAAAGGAAGCTCTTGCGGTTAATCACCACAATCACTTCCTTTATTATTTACCTTCTATTTAGCATAGCGACTTTCTTTGAAGTCCAAGCCCAAGTGGTCACGTAATGTGTCCCCTTCATATTCGTATGAGTAGTAGCCACGTTCTGCAATTTTAGACAATACATTGTCGAAGAATTCGTCGTAAGCATCCCCAAATACTTGCTCATTCAACATGAAACCGTCTGCTGCGTCATTTTCCAACCAGTAGATTAATTTGTCCGCTAATTCATCATATGTACCGTAAAAGTTTCCTTTTGGTGTAGCCGTTTGTAGGGCTACTTCACGTAAGGTTAAGTTCTCTTCTTTGGCTTGCGCTTTGATCGCGTCACTTGTTGAACGGAATCCGTCAGATCCCACTTCTCCTAAATCTGGGAATGGTGCATCCGGATCGTATTGTTTGAAGTCGTGGTGGTCGAAGAAGCGTGCTAAGTAATCTAGCGCTTCATCCAAGCTGATTAATTGTTGTAATTTCTCATAGTTAGCAGCAACTTCTTCTTCTGTCTCACCAGTAATTGGTGATAATGATGGCAAAATAACCACTTTTTCTGGGTCACGACCGTTGGCTTTTACAGCGTCTTTAACAGCTTTGTAGTACTCTTGTGCTTTTTCCAAGGTGCCAGCTGCATTAAAGATCACTTCACCATGCTTAGCCGCAAATTCAATCCCTTTAGGACTTGCACCTGCTTGGAAAATAATCGGTTGGCCTTGCGGAGTACGTTGGATGTTTAAAGGTCCTTTTGAATTGAAGAATTCACCTTTATGGTTTAAAACATGTACTTTGTCTTTATCGTAGAAGACACCTGTTTCACGGTCACGAACAAAGGCGTCATCATCAAATGAATCCCATAATCCTTTAGTGACTTCTAAGTATTCGTTGGCCATATCATAACGTAAGTCATGCTCTGGGTGATTACCCTTGTTGTAGTTGCCTGCAGACCCTTGTAATGGTGAAGTTACCACATTCCAACCAGCACGACCCTTAGAAATAATATCTAATGACGCGAATTGGCGGGCTACGTTATAAGGCTCAGAATAAGTGGTTGATAAAGTCCCAACTAAACCAATTTTCGAAGTGATTGGCGCTAGAGCTGATAATAAAGCAATAGGTTCAAAACGGTTTACAAAGTGAGGAATTGATTTTTCATCGATGTATAAACCATCTGCGATGAAGACGAATTCCGCCCCATTTTTCTCAGCTTTTTTCGTTAAGTTGACATAGTGGTCGAAGTCGATTGACGCGTCAGGCGCAACATCTTCAGCTTTCCAAGAATTCATATGAGCACCAGCACCGAATAATAATACCCCTAGTTTTAATTGTTTTTTAGTCATGAAAATCTTACTTTCCTCCTATATAAATGTCTTATAAAATAACTTGATGAATCAATAATGCTATTCTGCTTCTTTAGACTGGGTAATGTCTAACCCGAAGTATTCATTTGAAATCTCTGCCAAAGTCCCGTCTTCACTTAAAGTTTGAAGGGCTGCATTAAAGTCCGCAATAATTTGTTGGTTTTCTTCCGAATCTTTGAATGGGAAGCCGACTGGTTTTTCACCAAAAGTTTCATCAATCATCCGTAAATCAAGGTCGCGGTTTTTAATTTGCGCAGTCAATTCTTCGTAGCCATTGACATAACCTTTCACCTTGCCTGATTGAATATTGGCAACCGCCACCGCCATACTTTCAACATATTCAAGACCAATTTGGTCGTCAGTATCGTATTCTTCTAATACTTCCGCATAGTTAGACCCAACAACTGCATTCACAGATTCGCCCGCCAAGTCTTCAAGGGTGTTGGTTTCCGTATCATCAGATGCTACTGCAATCCCGGTAGACGCATAGAAGTAGTTATCTGTATACACATAAGACTCCCGACGTTCCGGCGTATTGGCGAAGTTAACAGCGGTATCTGCCTTTCCGGCTTGCAGTGCTGCAACAACACCAGACCAGTCAGACAAGGCCCATTCAATTTCGTAGCCCGCTTCCTCTGCTACTGCTTCAGCAACCTCTACAGAGAAACCTTTCAGTTCATCCCCTTCTTGATAGTGTTGCGGATACCCATCTGGAGATGCTGCAATTGTCACTGTTTTATCTGCGTCCCCACTTTCTGAACTCGTCGCTTCTTCCTCTGCAGATGTCCCGCACGCCGCTAAGACCAAGGCCGAGGCTAATCCAATACCCAATAACTTAAACTTTTTCATCGTTTTTCCTCCTCTTATCTGGTATATGGTACTGCTAAGCGTTTCTCATACCAGTTTTGTAATAGTGAATATAGAATGGTGAGGGCCCAGTATATCAAGGCCACTGCGAAATAGGCTTCAAAGAACTTCAATGAATTCGAGGCGAATAATTTCCCTTGGGCAAGCAACTCGACGACCCCAATAGTGAAGGCCAATGACGAATTTTTTAGTAAGCCGACAAAGGTATTCCCAGTCCCCGGGATGGCGTTTCGAACGGCTTGTGGTAAGACAATCCCTCGCAATGTTTGCCCGTAAGTCAAGCCCACCGTCATCGCCGCTTCCACCTGACCCTCGTCTACAGAAACCAAGGCTGCCCGAAATACTTCAGCTAAGTAGGCTGCTGTATTCAAGGAGAAAGTCAGAATTGACGCCGTTTCAGCCGACATCCCTGTTGCAATCGGTAGAATCTGTGGTAACCCAAAGTAAAACAATAATAACTGGACAATGGGTGGCGTCCCTCGGAAAAAGGACATGATCACTTGGATAATCTGGGTCAGTACGGGCACTTTATTGACTAAAACCACCGAAAATAGTCCCCCAATGATAACGGCAATCGCCATCGAAGCCAATGTTAGATACAAGGTAATGGGCAAATAGCCAAGTAAATCTGGTAATATTTCCATCATATAAGCAAAATCAAAGGTCATGTTAGCCACCTATCCGAACAGCGTTACGTTGTAAAAATTGAACAGTCCGTTCATGTTGCGGATTTTCTAAGACGGCTTCAGGTTCGCCTGATTCAACAATGTAACCGTCTGACATGAAGACGACTTTATCCGCAACTTCTTTAGCGAAATTCATTTCATGGGTCACGATAATCATCGTTGCTTGCTCGTCTCTGGCAATGTCAGAAATAACCTGTAGTACTTCAGCTACCCATTCCGGATCAAGCGATGAAGTTGGTTCGTCGAATAAAATAGCTTTTGGATTGACCGCAACCGCTCGGGCAATACCCACACGTTGTTGCTGGCCTCCAGATAAAGTGACTGGATATTTGTCTGCCTTGTCTGCCAAACCTACTTTTTCAAGAAAAGCCAACCCTTTTTCCTTAGCGAAATCTTTTGAAAATCCTTGCGCCACTTCAAGGGCATAAGTCACGTTTTCAAGCACTGTTTTATTTTTAAATAAGTTGTAGTGCTGGAAGACCATCGAAGTTTGTTTTCTCAATTCAGCCACAGATTTTTTCGTCGCCTTCTTAGTATCCACGGCCACATCTCCAATGCGAATAACCCCACCATTCGGTTGTTCTAGGTAGTTTAAGCATCTAAGCAAGGTCGATTTCCCTGACCCTGATGGTCCGATAATGGCCACAACTTCGCCGGCTGCAACTTCAAAGGATATATCCTTTAAGATCTGGGTCCCAGAAAAGTCCTTTTGTAAGTGTTCAATTTCAATCATATTGTTACTATTATTGTTAGTCATATGTCGCTCATCCTCATTATTGTGTTCACTTTATCTTTGCTTATGTTGACAGTTTAAAATCCTTTTTTGAGTAAAATAAAAACCCCTCCCAATAGGCAATAGTCCTATCAAGAAGGGATGACTGGTCAACAATCATGGTTCCACCCTTTTTCATATTGTCCTCGCAGACAATATCTCAGTCAGTAAATACTGACAGGCATAACGGCCCCACCCGTCCAACCAGCTTTCACTGGTAGGATGCTCCAAGCGCACTTTCATTACCTGTATCCATCTGCTCTCATCAACACAGACTTTCTGTCAAATACATGAGTAATTACTCTTCTCTTCATCGCATTTCGTGATTAAAAAAATGTCTTTTGCTTGAAGTCAATTTAACAAACCCGAACACCTTAGACAAGATTACTGCCTAGGGAAAACAAGTTTCGTTTTGCATTTTTATTTTTAAATCTAGATAAAAATGCGTCTTAAAAGCTGATATTTAGCGGATTCTAACCAAGTACACATAGACTTATAATCGTAAATAACTATCAAAAATGATTAAAAAGCTAGTCAAATGATCACGAATTCAATTGTATTTCAATACAATATTTGTATTAAATCCGTGAATGTAAGCCTTTAAAACAAGCGCATCCTTTTTTCATTCCAACAAAAAACGAAACTACCCTAGTCTTTACCAGCAGTAGTTCCGTCAGTTTGTATTGGTTTTATGCAATCACAATGAGCACATTTTCAAAGGAATTGCCCTTTTGCCATTAAGGGATAATAGGCACCCCAATTTGTTCACGTAAGGTCGTACCAGGGTATTCGGTTCTGTAAATACCACGGTCTTGAAGGATTGGCACGACTTCATTGACGAACCGTTCAAAGGCACCTGGAATATCGCCAGCGATGATAAAGCCGTCAACGGCATCCGCTTCAACCCAGCGTTGGATTTCATCAGCGATGTCTTCAGCTGTCCCAATAAAGTTTGGACGAGTCACCGCTTGTTCCAAGGCTACTTGACGTAAGGTTTGGTTTTCTTCCTTAGCGCGTTTCTTGATGTAGTCTGTTGTCGAACGGAAGGCGTCTTTTCCGATATCTCCTAAATCCGGGAACGGTGCATCTAGGTCATAACCGGAGAAGTCGTAGTCATCGAAGTAGCGGGCTAGGTATTTCACTGCATTCTCAATTGGAATCAAGCTGGCAAATTCAGTGTAAGCTGCTTCAGCATCTTCTAAAGTATCCCCAACAAGTGGGTTGATGCCAGGATAAACCTTGACCTCTTCAGGATTACGGCCAGCTGCTTTAGCCCGTGCTTTAATGTCATCATAGAAGGCTTTTACTTCTTCTAAAGAATTGGCATGGGTGAAAATCGCTTCCGCGTTCTCTGCCGCAAAGGCCCGCCCAGAATCTGATGATCCTGCTTGGAAAACGAGTGGTTCCCCTTGAGGTGAACGGCCAATGTTTAAGGGACCAGCTACTTGGAAATACTCTCCTTCATAGTTTAAACGGTGCAGTTTTTCCGGATCAAAGTATTGGCCTGTTTCCTTGTTTCTAGGGAAGGCATCCGGTTCCCAAGACCGCCATAAACCACGCACAACGTCTAAATGTTCTTGTGCGATTTTATAGCGTTCACCGTGAGGCGGTAGCGTCCGGTTGTTGAAGTTCTCAGCTACCCCTGCTTGTGGTGTCGTCACCAAGTTCCACCCAGCACGGCCATTAGACAAGTGGTCTAGCGATAGCAATTGACGTGAAATAGTGAAAGGATCTGTATAGGTTGTTGAGAAAGTCCCCACTAAACCAATATTTTCAGTCACAGCTGCTAAACTAGACAATAAGGTAATCGGTTCAAAACGGTTTAAGAAATGAGGAATTGACTTCTCAGAAATATATAAACCATCTGCGATAAAGACGAAATCAAATAGTCCTTTCTCTGCTAATTGCGCCCGAGTCTTATAAAAGTTTAAGTTGGTGCTGGCTGTTTCATCTACTTGCGGATGACGCCAACCATCTGTTGTGCCACCGATACCATGTAAAATCGCCCCAAAATGTACTTGTTTAGTCATATTACTTCACTCCTACTCCGGCTGCTTTTAGCCCATTCACCACATGTTCCAACCCTAAATCAATAATACCTTGGTATTGCTTGCTGTCTTTTTGACCAATTTCAACTACCGGCACATAAGAGACCCCGTATTTGGCATTCAAAATGTCTCTGAATTGGTCGTTTTCTGTCACGTCAATCAATTCATATGAAAGGTTTTCCTCTTGTAAGTAATCTTTGATTTCCTGGCAATAATGACAACCTTGCTTGGCCCATAAAACGATATTTGCTGCTTGTTGTTTGTCTGACATTCTTATCCTATCCTCCTTTAATTTCCTCTGCTAAGGCTTCAATAATCTCGAATTTCTTAGCGTAGGGGATGCCGATCGTATGAATCACAAAGTGGTCGGTATTAAATCTCTTTGAAAAATCATCTAGTTGCGCTTTTACCTGACTGTCTGTACCAACAAAGGCGCCGACTTGTTTTTCAACGATTTTGGCATCTTCAGCTTGGTATAGGTCAGCATATTCTTCAGCGGCTGCTTGTTTGTTGAAGTTGACCCTTTTGCCAGAATTCAAGACCACCGTATAGGCAGCTTGTTCAGCAAGATAGGCTTTACCTTCATCCGGGTCGTCCGTGATATAAACAATGACGGCAATTTTAAAGTCACCTGATCCTTGATAAGCGGCTCTCGTTTTGCCAAGCGCTTCAAGATCTGCATTGGCAAAGTAGGGATAGACTAGGCCGGTATCCTGAGTGGTCGCTAAATTGGCACTTTCTTGACTACCCCCAAGCAACTCGATGGTAAAGTCTGAACTAATTGCCGGTTGTAAGTCATAGTTTTCAGCCGCATAGGGATGGTCGGTCGGGAAATTATTGCGGATAAAACGGGTGACCTCGATAAATTTGTCATTGAAAGACTGGACCGGTTTGATAAAGTCTCGTTGTAGGACCTCAACCGCCTCATCCTTACCACCTTGTGCCTTACCCAGCCCTAAAATTACCCGACCTGGCGCTAGTTGGTGGAGGAGACTGAACGACTCCGCCACTTTATAAGGGACATAATGTTGCAACATGACCCCACCAGATCCTACGCGAATCTTGTCCGTCTTGGCTAAGATGTAACCTACCAAAATTTCTGGTACCGCACTAGCAATCTCTTTAGTGAAATGGTGTTCCGCCACCACAAAGCTGTCATAGCCCAACGCTTCTGCTCTCTGGGCAAACGCAACCGTCTTCTTCAGCGTCGACTGAGCGGTTTCACCTTCGTAAATAATGTTTTGATCTAATAAACTTAAACTTAAAGCCATTCACTTACCCCCAATTCTTTCCAACTATCACCGTGTGTCCTTTTTTTGAAAAATAAAAGCCCCTCCCTAATAAACAGTCTTGTCTATTAAGAAGGGGCGAAGAGTCAACGTTCGCGGTGCCACCCTTGTTCAAACTGCCCTCGCGAGCAATTTCTCATCCAGTAAATACTGAAAAATTTAACGGTTCCACCCGTCTAACCAGCTTTCACTGGCTAGATGCTCAAAGGTCATTTTCATTACTGGTAAGCATCTGCTCTCATCAACTACAGACTTTCTGTGCCTTACCCCCATAATTACTCTACTCATCCACGCACTAGTTTATTTGAATATTTGCTTATATTTACTTATATTTACTTATATTTGCTTTTATTGCTATCTGTACTTGCAATAAATTTGCTTGCACTCAATCTAACAAATTCCACTCACTAGCATCAACCTTACCGCCTAGCCCTAAAATTTCCAGATCTCTTTTTGGACAAAATGACGACACATCAAAAAATCTAGGGAAAACCTTTGATCATCAAGCTTTTCACATAAATTTAATTTTTCCATAATCGCTAACCACTATCATCATTGATATGGAAGTAGGACAGGCACAGACAGAAAATAAGAATTTTAAATACAATCTTTGTACAAAACGCCATTTCTCATCAAATCGAAAATTCTAACAATGTGATTAAATCAGCCTTTCTAATCAAATCAATTTAAACACGGCCCTAACCCTCCAGATATCATTTGACCGATTTTGATTTCCTGCATACAAATATTGCCTTTTGCTGTTATCACTTTTTTCGATAACCATTGATTGATAAATGCTTGAGCAAATTCCCCCACTAGAACCGTCTACTCAGTTACAATTCTCTTTAATGATTATGCAATTATTTAATATAGATACATAAACTAATCAACCAATTTCTAGAAATGAGGATGTCAGATGCGAATTGCCATAGTAGGTTTTGGGATTGCGGGTGCTAGCACCCTAATCCAATTAAGTAAACGGTTTGATTTAAATGCCGCTACCGACCAAGTAGATGTCTATGAAACACGCCCACGTTTAGGTGCAGGTGCCCCATATGCGGAGGATGATGATGCCACAGTCATTAATTCCTTCCCGCGGTCATTGTCCCTTGATGACGATAACAACGAGGACTTTATCAACTGGACCAAGGTCAACTATCCGGCAATCGATATCGATAATGTCTTTGCCGCGCGAACCATTTACGGTGAATACGTGGAAGCATACCTCAAACCCTATTTAGCTAAGGATTACGTCCGTCATATCCAAGCCAAAGTCACCGATTTTCAAGTCGTAGACGCAGACGGGACACCCCTTTACCAGCGACCAATCGAAGATGGCTTAGCTTATCAAGTCTTTACGTCCGAAAATGGTTGGTCTCAGATTTACGACGCGGTCTTTTTTGCCATTGGCCACCCGCCCTATCAAGACCCATATCAATTGGACGGCCAAGCCAACTACATTCAAGACCCTTACCCATTGGGGGAGAAATTGGAGGCAACTAAAGGCAAGCGTCGAATTGGGATTGTGGGCTCTGGTTTAACGACTATCGACTTGATCAATTACTGCAACAAGTACGATTTATTTGCCGACCAAGAAGTGACGGTCTACTTTCGCCACGAACCCTTCCGGTCAGTGATCCAACCTGACGCTAACGAAGACTATATCCAGTCCATCGACGATGAATGGATTGAGACACAAAGAGCAGTCAATAAAGGGGCTATCCCGATTCAAGTCGTCATCAACCAAGTCAAGGCCGACTTAAAGGCCAACGGTATTGACTACAGCCGGGTATGGGCCAACTTCAATACAGGTTCAGTCGCTACCGTCACCAAGGCCATCCGCCAAGATGACCCTGACTACCGTCGTTTCCAAGGATTTTTCCGAGCTTTCTACCCAGTTCTCCACCAAATGATGGGTGCCCTAGATGCTGCCGGTAAAGACTATTTCTACAAGAATCTGGGCGCCTTCTTCCGCATGCTGTATTCACAAGCCCCAGTTGCTTCCATCAGCATGATTTTAGACTTAGTAGCCCAAGGCAAACTGAAATTAGTTTCTGGCTTATCTGATATCCAACCCTTGGAAAATACCCAGTTCCACCTTTACGCTAACGGAATCCGCCACAAGGCAGATGTCTTAATCAACGCCACTGGCTTCAATAGTCGTTTAAGTCAGGCAAAAGACACTGACCCGTTACTGGGTAATTTGATCCGCCGTAATTTAATCCTGCCTGACAACCGGGACAATATTTTAGCGGCTTACCCAAGCGCAAAGCCATTAAACCCTAACTACCAAATCCTAGACAATGTCTACTTCCTAGGTAGCTGGATTGCTTCAACCCAGGGACCTAATACGTCCGTTGCCTTGGCCAAGAAACAAACCCAAATCGCCGTTACCGACTTTCACCAACAAGTCAATAAGCACAAGTAATTGACTATTTTTCCATGCAAAAAGGACTTGCACCCTCAAGCTAAGTGAGCGGCGCAAGTCCTTTTATTGTGTTTCATATTTTATTCAGATTAGTCGGTTTTACTAACCTAGCTTATTAGTCAACCATTGCGAACAAGTCATTCAATCCTTCAGCTAAAGTAGGATGGGTATAGATTTGGTCACGTAAAGTTGTGTATGGTAAGCGGGCATTCATGGCAACGGTAATGATATTGATGATTTCATGGGCACCTTCACCAAATAAACGAACCCCTAGAATTTCATTGGTTTTCGCATCGATGACCGCTTTAAATACGCCAGTAGTTCGGCTGATTACTTTCGCTTTTGGAATATTCACCACTGGTAACGAGGCCACTTTCACCTCATAACCAGCTTCCTTAGCCGCCGTTTCAGTTATACCAGCTGATGCAAATGATGGTTCAATAAAGGTTGCTGTTGGAATCACTGAACGACTTTCAAGGTTGTAGCTACCGTTCCCAAAGATGAAGTCTTTCAAAATCCGGTTATCATCTAGTGAAACATAGGTAAATTGGGGTCCACCCTTAACGTCACCAACCGCGAAGATGTGGTCTTTGGTCGTTTGTAAGTGTTTATTGACCTGGATTTCACCACGATTATTCACTTCAACGCCCGCTTTATCCAATTGTAGACTTGCCGTATTGGCGTGACGGCCAACAGATACTAGGACTGCTTCAGATTGGATGCTTTCTTCTTTTCCATCTAGTTCAACTGTCAAAATGGCTTGGTCACCCTCAACTTGAGCAGCAGTTGTATTAGCATTAAAGACGAATTCAATCCCTTGATCTTGTAAAGCTTCTAAGACTACGTTCGCTACGTCACGGTCTTCAGATTTTAAGAAAGTGGATGCATCGCCGTTAGATAAGACTTTCACTTTAGCACCAAATTGGTTAAACATAGAAGCAAATTCTAAGCCAATAAAACCGTCTCCAATAATAGTTAAGCTTGCTGGGTAGTCTTCTTGGTCCATCAAGGTTTCAGAAGTATAGAAAGGTGCACCAGCTTCTAATAAGTTGCCTAAACCGTCAATATTACCTGGTACATTTGGCCGCGCACCAGTGTTCACAATAATGCGGTCAGCTGATAATTGAATCGTTTGACCATCGTCACCCTTAATTTCAACAGTATGTTCATCAACGAAATAGGCCGTACCATCGATCACTTGAACATTTTCTAAGTCAGCGACTTTATGGTAGTTAGCATTATTCAACTTACTGATTAAGTCTTTTTTCGCTTGGACTGCACTTCCATAATAAGTCCTATTATCTGCGTCTTTTGGTTTACGTTCTGCTGCTGTAATAAGATGTTTAGATGGCAAGCAGGCTACATTGATACAGGTACCACCGTACATTTTAGGTGAAGATTCAATCAAGGCTACAGTTTCCCCAGACTTGGCTAAGGTACCAGCAATCGTTTTGCCTGCTTTACCAAAACCAATAATGATGTTATCAAATTTTTCCATCTATAAATCTTCCTTTCGATTGGACACTTTTATATATTCTAGTATATGATTTTTGACATTTTTTTCAAAACGATATGCACTAGGTTAAAACAATCACTGGCAATTAAATTTTACTTTTTGCAAATAAATCGCTATCATTATCTCATATGCATACAAAAAACGCCCGATGCACATAGATGGGCTTAAACAATGAAATAAGGGAGT
>OMJG01001514.1_pt1 | contig 13351 bp, 10 predicted proteins | sample 1646431 | NCBI WGS metagenome assembly OMJG01 (sample SAMN03771674, study PRJEB25209) | food metagenome | isolation source: Cotija cheese | place: Mexico:Jalisco,Michoacan | collected 2011-12-12 | reverse complement strand
TACCCGCCAGCCACCTCCACCCGACCAGCCCACCCACACCAAACAGCGAAAAGCCCATCATTTTTTCGGAAAGAAAAACCACCCCGCGATACACATATTGCATGACACAACATGATAAAATTATTACTAAACACGTTTAGTCATCAGATTGCAAGGAGGTAGGTTTCCATGGCTACGATCAGGGAGATCGCGGAAAAGACGGGCTTGTCCCAAGCGACCGTATCGAGAGTGCTCAGCGACGATCCGACATTCTCGGTGAAGGAAACCACCCGGCAGAAGATTCTGAGTGCCAGCTTGGAAATGGGCTACGAGAGCGTGCCCCAATACCAGCGCATCACCATACCCCAGCGCATCGCCATACTGAACAACGTTATTCCGGACAAGGGATTGCAGGACGCATACTTCGACGAGCTCAGATCGTCGTTGTACAGATACGCCGAGGACGAACGCATGAGCGTGACCGAATACCACGAGGTGAGCGATCTGATCGATGAGCGGACCAAGTACGCGGGCTTCATCTCGATTGGTCCCGCCCCGTTCGAAGGGGACCTGCTGCGTCGGCTGCATGCGGCTCTCCCCCATTGCGTGTTCATCGACATCAATCCGGCACCGAACCTGTTCGATTCCGTCCAGCCGGATCTGGAACAGACCATCCTGGACGCGCTGGACGCACTGATGGATGCCGGGAACCGCCGTATCGGCTTCATCGGCGGGTCCGGCAACATCATGGGAGACCATGAATACCCCGAGGATCCGCGCGCATTCGCGTTCCGCAGTTGGGCCGTCCGGCTCGGTCTTGATATCGACGGCCTTGTCCTGGACGAGGGGCCATTCACCATGGATAACGGCCGCATGCTGGGAGAAAGGCTCGCAAGCGAGCATGCCAACGATCTTCCCGACGCTCTAATCGTTGCGGCCGATCCACTCGCAGTAGGGGTCCTACAGGCGTTCTCCGCAGCCGGAATCCTTGTTCCGCGGGACATTCGGTTGATCAGCATCAACAACCAGGAAATCGCGAAATACACATCACCGGCGCTTTCCTCGTACGATATCGACAAGGATGAACTGGCCAAGGCGGCCGTGTTCATGCTTTCGGAGGCGTTGTCGACGACGCACGTCGTAAACCGGCATATGAGGATTTCGACCAAACTAGTCGTCAGGGACAGCTTCGTGCCGTCCAAGCACTGACATGGCGCAATGATGGGAAAGGCCGTGGATTCCCGCTCCGGGGGATCCACGGCCTTTCGCTTCCTGATATGAAGAAGGGGCATGGTGGCTGGAAACATGCGAAATGACGTCATGCCCCTTCAAGACACCGCCGTAGGCATGCACCAGCGCCTTGTGGCAGTGTCTTTCCCGACATCGCGCGAAGGAGATGCGCGGCGTCGGGAAAGAGTTGGTCCGGCCCGTCGCGCAAGGACCGCCGTCAGATCAGTTCGAGATCAACGTCGAGGCTGATCGGCCGGTCGGCGGGAATCTGGTATTGCGGGTGTACCGGCGACATCCAGGAATCGTCGCCGCCAACGCCCATCTGGGCGGCGAGCACGCGCAGGAACATATGCTTCGGCACGGGCAGCTCGTCCTGATGCTGCGCCTCCTCGAGCATGAAGCTCGAATACGGCTGCAGGCTCATCGCGAACGGGTCCGCCCCGGCCGCGCGGTTTACGCGCAGGCCATGGCCATGCCCGTCGGTGATCTCCGCCCAACGTACCTCTTCATGATTGCCGGTCTCCTGCGGCATGAGGTACGGCGCGTGGTCGGCGAACGCGTCGGTGCTCCAGATGCCCAGCTTGGCGTGCTTGCGATCCCGGTACGTCTCCTCCGGACCGACACCGAAGAAACGCAGCCTGGAGTATTCGACCGGCAGCGCCCATTCGATGCCGAAGGCCGGCATGGTCGGCAGTTCGCCTTCTTTGCCCGGATAGTTGACGCGCAGGTTCACACGGCCGGTGGTGTCGGCGGTGTAGGCAACCGTCACCCGGGTGCGTTGCGGGGTGGCCAGCTCGTACACGTAGGTCGCCTTCAACGTATCGTCGTCGACCTGTTCGATCTCGTTGCCCACGCAACGGGCGTAACGGCCGGCGCCCAGCCACTGGACGCGTTCGAAGCCGTGGCCGGCGCCGCGGTCGTTGTCGGTGAGCGCGCGGAACGTGGTAATCGTCGGACGGCGAAGCACGAATTCACGGCCGTCGAAGGCGTAGGAGACCATGCCGCCCTGGGTGCGGGAGAACAGCATTTCGCGACCGGAACCCTGCACGCCGGCGTTCCAACGTCCGACGGTCACGACGCCGTCTATGGGCTTCTTGGCTTCCGCCATCGGTCTCATACCGTCGATGACGGCCTGTCCGAACGACAGCTCGTAGCCCGCCGGGGCCCAATCGGTCGGCTCGGCGAGACGTTGCGAGACCTCAAGCACCAGCTCCTTGGCATCCGCGCGATACTGGTCTACAGGCCAGTCGATTGCGAAGGATGCTGTCTCGTTCGCGGGGACATCGAAACGGCGGTCGGACTGCCATACCGGTTCGCCATCGGCCAGCACGCGCAACGCGAACACGTAGCCACCTGTCGAAGTGAACAGGTTGTCGTTCCTGACGACCACGCCGCTCTCGGTTACGTCCAAGTGCACGTTGGCGTACAGCTGCTTGACTTCCTGCGCTTTCGGCGTGGGACGGCGGTCGGCGAACACCAGGCCGTCACCGGAGAACTCGTAGTCGCTCGGCCTGTCGCCGAAGTCACCGCCGTAGCACAGACGCTCGGTGCCGTCCGACTGCCTGGCGAGAATCGCCTGATCGATGAAGTCCCAGATGAATCCGCCCTGATAGTGCGGGTAGCGTTCGAGTGCGGTGTATTCGTCCATGTTGCCCACGGAGTTGCCCATCGCGTGCATGTATTCGCACAACAAGTACGGTTTCTTCGGATCGTTCTTCAAATATTCCTCGACCGCGTCGGCATGCACGTACATGTGGGTTTCGATGTCGCTCACGTCATCGTAGTCACGGTTGTGGGTCACGCCTTCGTAGTGCACCGGACGGTTCGGATCGATGTCGTGCGCGTGCCGGTACATGGCGCGGAACACGTCTCCCGCATACGATTCGTTGCCCAGCGACCAGATCAGGACGCTCGGATGGTTGTAGTCACGGCGCATCATGCTGTTGACGCGGTCCACGCAGGCGCCTTCCCACTGCGGTTTGCTGCCCGGAACGGCGGTCTCCTCGGTCAGTACATCGCCCGGCAGGCACCAGCTGCCGTGGGTCTCGAGATTGGTCTCGTCAATCAGGTAGATGCCGTATTCGTCGCACAATTCGTACCAATAATCCTGGTTCGGATAGTGCGATGTGCGGATGGCGTTGATGTTGTGCCGCTTGCAGAACATCACGTCGTCGATCATGTCCTGCTTGGTGATGGCGCGACCTCGTTTGGCGTCGAATTCATGGCGGTCGGCGCCCTTGAAGACGATGCGCCTGCCGTTGATGGTCATGATGCCGTCTTCGATGCGGAAACGACGGAAGCCGATTCTCTGCACTGCCACTTCGGCGATGTTGCCGGCATGGTCGATGATGATGACATCAAGCTCGTAGAGAGCCGGATTCTCGGCGCTCCACGGAGTGAGGTCCTGCAAGGAGCCTGAAGAAATCGAGGTCCGTCCGTCGACGCAGTGGGCGGTCTGCCAGACCACGTCGCCATCGGCGTCCTTCAGGGTCGCGGAGATGGTGGCCGCGTCGGCGGCGTTGCGCAAAGACAGAACGGCGTCGAAGGAGGCCGTACCGGTCTTGGCGTCGTAGTCCGTCTCGATCTGCATGTTGTCGATGTGCACGTGCGGCTGTGCGGCGAGTTCCACGGAACGGAACAAGCCGTGCAGCCGCCAGAAGTCCTGGTCCTCCAGCCAGGAGGCACTTGAATACTCGTAGCAGGCCACCGCCACGACGTTCTCGCCGTCGTGCAACAGGTCAGTGACGTCGAATTCGTTCGGCGTGAACCCGTCCTCGCCATAGCCGGCGAACAGGCCGTTGACCCACACGTAGATTGCGGTCGCCATGCCATGGAACACGATGGAGACGGTGCCGCCTGCGGCCTTGGCGCCGGCCAGTCGGTCGGAGACCGTGAATTTCCTGCGGTAGAGCGCCACATGGTTGCTTTCCGGCACGTTCGGTTCGAGCGGGTTCTCGTGGCCGTCCCACGGGTACTGGACGTTCACGTACTTGTGGTTCATCAGACCAGCCGTCTGCAGGTGTCCCGGAACCTGGATGCGTTCGAATGCGGAGTCGTCGAAGTTTTCGGCCACGAACAGCTCCTCATGGAAGTCGATGTCGGAGGCCTGCACCACCTCCACCCGCCATTCGCCGTCGAGGCTCTGCCTGAGATCCGAACGTTCATCGCCCTGCGGCATATGCGCGTAATAGCGATGTTCCGAATGTGCCGGCACGCGGTTGACCGCGAAGATGGTGGGGTCGGTGAGCCAAGCTTCCGAGGCGTTCCCCACGCAGGTCTCTTCTGTCATGATTCCTGCTTTCCTTTAAACATTACGTCGTTGTCAATGTATCCAAGAGCGCTAAACTCTTTTACTTGGATAATAAACCTTTATTACTCGTAATGCAAATCATGTTTTAGCTTTATCTTACTGACAATATTCAAACGATTGCATGTCAGGACAGTTTCCCTTTCCGTCATATCACATCAGTCGCAACACACTTTCGATACGCCGCGAAAGGCAAACGTTACTAATGTTTTTTACTTTTTTCCGTAAACATCGTATACTCTAGTCTCGAGGTCAATGGGTGATCTTCACTCCGACTCTTCTAAGGAGAAAAGCAATGAGCAATGCAACCACCACAGCGGACGATGAGGTCCGTCGCGGAAAGCTCGGCCAACGCATCTCATACGCATGCGGCAACCTCGGCCAGTCCGCCTTCTACAACGCGCTCAGCACATACTTCATCGTGTATGTGACCAGCTGCCTGTTTTCCGATGTCGACAAGGCCGTTGCGGCTAAACTCATCGGCATCATCACCAGCCTCGTCGTGATCATCCGCATCGCGGAGATCTTCATCGATCCGCTGTTGGGCAATATCGTCGACAACACCACCACCAAGTGGGGCCGTTTCCGCCCATGGCAATTCATCGGAGGCCTGGTTTCGTCCGTGCTGCTTGTCGTGATCTTCTCCGGCATGTTCGGCCTGGTCAACGTGGACCAGACTTGGTTCATCGTGCTGTTCGTCATCACGTTCATCGTGCTCGACGTGTTCTACTCGCTGCGCGACATCTCATACTGGGGCATGATCCCGGCACTGTCCTCCGACTCGCACGAGCGCTCCACCTATACCGCGCTCGGCACTTTCACCGGCTCCATTGGCTACAACGGCATCACCGTCGTCGTGATTCCGATCGTCACCTATTTCAGCTGGATGTTCACCGGCTCCCACACGGGAAACCAAAGCGGCTGGACTTCCTTCGGCATCATCGTGGCGCTGCTCGGCATCCTGACCGCGTGGACCGTCGCGTTCGGCACCAAGGAGAGCCAGAGCACCTTGCGCTCCAAGGCCCAGGATAACGGCGGCCCTCTCAAGGCGTTCAAGGCCCTATTCCAGAACGATCAGCTGCTGTGGGTCGCCCTGAGCTACCTGCTGTACGCCATCGCCAACGTGGCCACTACCGGCGTGCTGATCTTCCTGTTCAAGTTCGTGCTCGACAATCAGGCGGCCTACTCGGTCACCGGCATCATCGCACTGGTCGCCGGCCTGATCATGGCCCCGCTGTATCCGATTCTGAACAAGCGCATTCCGCGCCGCTGTCTGTACATCGGCGGCATGACCTCCATGATCATCGGTTACATCCTGCTTGGCATCTTCGACGATAACATGATTATGGCGTTCGTCGCGCTCGTCCTTTTATACGTGCCGAGCACGCTCATTCAGACGACCGCCATCCTGTCCCTGACCGACTCCATCGAATACGGCCAGCTGAAGAACGGCAAGCGCAACGAGGCGGTCACCCTGTCCGTGCGACCGATGTTAGACAAGATCGGCGGCGCGATGTCCAACGGCATCGTCAGCTTCGTCGCCATCGCCGCAGGTATGACCGGGAACGCCACCGCGGCCGACATGACCTCCTCCAATATCACCACCTTCAAGACTTGCGCCTTCTATGTGCCCTTGGCCCTCATCGTCCTAAGCCTGCTGGTGTTCTGCTTCAAGGTCAAGATCGATGAGAAGATGCACGCCAAGATCGTCAAGGAACTCGAGACCAAGATCGCCTCCGGCGAGATCGTCGACGAGGAAGCGCGGACCGCGGAAATCGTCGAAGCCATTGACGAAGAGACGAAACCCATCAAGGAATGACGGAATGGTGCGATAGAGACCCCACCTCTATCGCAGTAGGAGAAGGCCCGTCCAAGGTCCAACAAGACCTTGGACGGGCCTTCTTCGTTATCCGATCGCGAGGATCTCGTCAAAAAACTCCGACAATCCGAAAGCTTCCATCGCTCCTCGAAGACATGCCGTGCCGAATCTCGCCTTCAACACTTCACGGTTCCGCCGGATTCCCGTGTCCGGCAGCTGATCTCGTTCGCCTTTCCGGTATAGAGGGGTTTCTCGCCGCCTGTGCGGATAAACCCAACTCGTCGATTTCCTACTTCTTTCTGTCCGGCACAGTCATTACACCCAAAAGAAAGTCAGTAGATATGTTGAGGGCTTTTGCGATGCGGATGATATTTTCCTCGCAGGGTTCGTCTGTTTTTCCGCTCGGAAAACGACTGAGAAGGCTGTCCTTGCAGCCGATTTTGTTGGGCAAGTTCCATCCGGGAAACATTGCAACGCTTCATCAAATCGGAAAGCCTTTGCCGGACATTGCCGGGTAGGAATACAGTCTCCATCCATCAGGCGAATATTCGACGATCTTCGAACATCTCCTCAATCTGCTTCGCGATCCATTCGGGCAATAGTGGTTCCTTCTTTTCCGCATCAGGACGTTGACCCACGGAAAGGACCGGCGGCTTCCCGGTCAGGTGTACCTCACGATTCGCATCCCGAATCGGAGCCGGCTTGAATGCGGTCGCGGAATGGAGCAGAGATTCCAGTTCCTTCGCGAAAGGCGCGTCGCTGACCCTGTACTTGCGCACAAGCCTAGACACGTACATGCGAAAATCATTCGGTTCCCCGTCAAGTCCGAATTTGACGAGCTGGACAATTCCATTGCTGGATTCCGGATACTGTTCCGTGATGTTCAATCATCATGCATTGGTATTTCAGGACATGGGGAAACCCGTGGCACGTTTTTCTTTCGCTCAGACGAAAAATGTGCCGGACCGATAGGTCGCCCCTATGATCGTCGGCATCCCCCCCGCCAGATGAACCTACGCAATCACCGTCGATGGTTCGTGCCGGAGTATGTTTCGTATCAGGGCGCTCATGTCGCAGACCGGCAGATAGCGGGTGACGATGGTCCAGATGATCGCAACCTCGATCAGTCCGACGACGACGGTCACGGTTCCCCATACAAGTTGCATCCACAGTCGTGGGCCCATAGCCGCCCGACCGGTCACGCCGGCGATCACGACGAGGACGATGAGCGCCGATGTCAGTAGTGTGATGTCCCAATCGTGGAACCATTGGCTTGCCAGGACGAGCCAATGCGTGAGTGATCCGAGCAATCCGGTGATGGTTGCCATGTCCGCCGTCCTTTCCGGTTTCCGAGGTCCTTTCCTCCCCTTCCACATGCTTTACGGCCGATGCCGGCCGATTCGCGTCTACGTGGCCCGCTTAACAAGGAGACTGGCGGCTGGACGTTGCGGCATGGACGACGTGGACATCCCCGGATCATCGGGCTTATATCCGCAACCCGTTACGCGGCTTGTCGGAAGGCCTCCGTGATGGCTGCCATGCCGTTGTCTCTTCCGGTCTCGTCGACGTTTCCTCCGCATGATTGATGGCCGACATGTCCCGGCCTGCCGATGGCCGGTGCCGTCTGCCGGGGTTGACGACGCCGTCGGTGTGGTTGATCCGCCCGTCGAGGTTGGCCCAATGCTGTTCCTGCCTCCGCTTGACGTGGGCGGTCGCTCCCCCAGCGGATCATCTTCCTCGTCGACCTGCCACATGGCCCGGTAGACGACGACGTCGCGGAACAGGGTCGGGTCGTCGGCCGATGCTTCGAGTATCCGTCCGGTCCATGGCTGGTTTGAGGCTTGTGCGTCGCGGACGAGTTCGCCCACTTTCAGTTCGATGAGTCGTTCGTTCTGTCTTACGATGTCGAGTTCGCTGCCGTGCCGGCTGGCCCGGATGCGCGGGATGACGCCGGCACACCATTCCTCGTGGACGGTGCCGTTCACCCGGTCGAGCAGTCCGGCGTTGAGCCGTCCCGCGATGGTGGCGGCCCAGTCGGGTTCCACGGGCCGGCTTTGCCCTCTCATGCCGGGATTCTCCTTGAGGATCCTTCCCTCTTCCCTGCGTAGTTCACGCCATTGGGGGAACAGGCTCTGGTCGAAGCCCTTGACCGGCTGGCACAGGCCGTCGAGTATGGTCTTGACCGCGGGGATGCAGGAATGGTCCACGTCGATGGTGATCGCCTTGCCGTCGAGCGTGTCGGCGAGAGCGTAGGGAATGTCGCTGCGTTCGAGGATCTCCGTGACGTATCGCGCCTGTTCGGAGTCCCTGCTGACGTCCATGTCGATACGGTATGTGGTATCGTCCATCCGGTCGGGATGCAGAACCCTGGCGATTCGCGCTATCTTCCCGACGAGCTGGTCGAGGTCAAGCCGACGGCCTTTGAGACGGTCGGGGTCGAGCGGCTGGCCGATGATCGCGAAGGCGCGTTTCGCGTCGGTCATGTAGGCGCGTGACCAGACGCCGCGGAGCCATTCGTAGCTTGGGCTGCGGGTGATTTTGTCGACGGTTTTGGGATCGTGGCGTCTGGCGAGCATGGCGTTGAGGTGAGGGCCGGAGATGAGGCCGGCGGCGTAGTCGTGTTCGCACATGAGCCGTTTGAGGTTCATGCGGTCCGTCCGTTCACGTTCCAGGGTTTCGGTGGCGGTCGCAGCGTCGGGATGGTTGAGCAGGCTTGCTTTCATACGCGACATGGCGATGGCCTTGGGGTCCGTCTCGACGCCGGAGAGTTGGTGTCTGATCTTGCGTTGCTCCTCGTCCGGGCAGGCGTAGTAGAAGTGGTTCTCCTCCTTGCCTCTGCTGCCTGCGACGTATTGCAGGTTGCATGGGGTGTTCGCGTCGGACGGGAACAGTACCGCGCAACGGTCCACGGTCATGCCCTGGCAGCGGTGTACGGTGCAGGCGTATCCGGCTTCGCATCCCGTTTCGAGGAATTCCCGCGGGATCTCCCAACGGCTGCCGTCGGCCAGGCTTACGCATGAGACGTCCCGCCGTCCGACGTTTTCGATGCGGAACGTCATGCCGTTTTCTATCGTCCGGCCGTCATGGGATGTGACGTCGTCTTCGTTCTTCCTGCACACTATCTGGTCTCCTCGGCCGACGTCCAGGCCGTCGCGGAGCGCGAAGGTTTTGGCGGGGTCGGCTTCGCTTTGCCCTTTGGAACGTCGTTCGAGGATGAACCGTCTGTTGATGTCCCTGACCTGATCCCTGGTGCCGGCGATGAGCAGGGTGCTTTTGCCCTGGTCCTGCCATTCGATGCACTGGACGTAGGACTCCTCCTCCAATTGCACGTCCTCTCCCCAGTGGAGCCGGTCGTGGTCCACGTACCGTTGCACGAGCCGTTCGCATGAGGCGACGCTTTCGGGATCGGCGCGGTCGCCGCCTTTCCTGAGTTCGAGCGTCGCCCGTCCCTCGCCTTCCCATCTGCGGATGGAGTCCCTTCCGCCGTGGGGTCCCCGTCCCATTTGTCGGCCTTGGAGGTGAACCGCCACAGGCTTGAGAGCATCTGATACATGCCGTGCCGTTCCATCCAGCCGAGCATGCCGCCGACTCCGGAGACGCTGTCGAGTTGGAGCGGGTCTCCGGTCAGGGTGACCTTGGCTCCCATGAGTTCGGCCATTCTTGATATCTGGGCCATGTGCCTGGTGTCGACCATGCCGGCCTCGTCGATGATCACGAGCTGATTCGGCCGGATGGAGTAGGTGCTTTCCTCGGCGAGGATCCGGCTCAGCCGCATGCGGCAGGCGAGTCTTTGGACCGGGTCGGGCGTCGACCGGATCTGCTGGTCGAGCACGGCGATGTCGCGTCGGTGTCGCTCGATCTGGTCGATGTCGTTGTGGTAGAGGAGTTTGGCGATGGTGATGCTGTTGCATCCAATGCTGTTCCTCAGTTCGCCGACGGCCCTGCGGCTGGTCGCCAGTCCCAGGACGCTGTCGGGACCGTATTTGGCGCGCCATGCGTCCGCCACCGCTCGCATGGTGGTCGTCTTTCCCGTGCCTGCCGGTCCGATGACCGCGCCGACCATCCTGGGATTGGACAATGCGTAGACAGCGGCTTCGAACTGGTCGGCGGCCAGCGGGTATCCTCCGTTCCGCCTGGCCTGCTCGTTCCATCCTTGCAGCCATATGCGGGCCTCGTCCACGGTGAATCCGGTGACGGCCGGCTTCCCGGCCTGTCCGATCATATAATGTTCGGCGTCGAGGATCTCCTGGCTGGTGTATAGGTCGAGCTTGTCGTCGTCGAACACGCTTACGCCGTTGCCGTTGGTGAGGGTGGGACTGTCCTTGGCGTCCTGCGGGATCCGGTATCTGCCGGGTGTGAATTTGACGCATCGTGCGAGGGCGAGGTCCGCGATCCGGTTGGCGACGATGATCCGCTGTTCGGGGTCGATGCGGACGCTTCTGAGGAGTCGTTCGGCTTCGGCCCTCACGTTGGTCTTCTTCCATGTGGTCCGGCCTTTGGATACGTTGCGGTAGGACAGGTCGACGAGTTCCCGTTCGAGTTGGAGGCCGTTCTTGCCCGTCCGGCTCATGTCGGCGATCTGGTCGAGCGGAGCCGGCTGATGTCCTCCTGGCAGGTGGAGTCGATGTGCAGCATGCTGGTCTTGCGGGAGTTGACGGTGTCCCACACGTGCCGGATGTCGATGTCGGGCGCCGTCTGCCCGAGTTTCTTCCACCAGTGTCGTTGTTTTTCCGCGAGGCTGGGTTGGATTTCCGGTTTCGCCTTCCTGGTGGCCTGCCATGCTTCCAGGTCGATCTGCGCGCGTCGTTGGAAGCTGACGGGCCGTCCGGTCTGGGCCTCTTCCTGTTGGACCCGCTGCTCGACCTGTTTCGCGATCTCACTGTGACGGCCGCCGAATGCCTCGATGAGTTCGGCGGGTACCCCGTCCACCTCGTTGATGACGGATTTGGTTCCCTGTTCGTTGACCTTGGTGGTCCAGGTCCATCCGAATCGTTGGGTGAGCAGGTCCTGGAGGAGGTTCTCGTGGATTTCGGAGATCTCGACCATGCTGGAGTACAGTTTCCTGCCGTCGAGCGCGGTCCATACCCCGTCAGAGCTTCTGCGCACGCGGTTGGATATGGTGATGTGCTTGTGCGGTTGCGGGTCGCCGTCACGGGTGTCGAAATGGTCGAACACGAATCCGGCGACGCCGTCGCATGCCACGGATGCGACCCCGCCTTGCCCCGCCCGCGTCGAAGCGTATTCGTCTTCGAGGTAGGCGATGGTCATGTCCGTGGCTTTCTGGAGGCATTCGTCGATGCCCCTGCGTGTTTCCGCGTCGCCGAACGCCCATAGGATGCTGACGCTTTTCGGCTGTCTGGTGGTGTAGTCCCAGCCGGCGACCGGCGGTTCGCCGTCGTCGCCCTTGGTGAGTTTCACGTCGCCCAGGAATCTTCCCGTTGACGGGTCACGACTGTCGTTGATGAGGCTGCGGACCGTTTTCGACGATGCCGTCCGTCCGACGGAGCCTCCCAGGAGTTCGGCGCCGGAACCTATCCACCGTCCGGGCGGGTTGCCCTTCGCGGTGTAGTATCCGCTTGGTCCCGTGCCGACCGTAGCCCCGTCCGCGTCGAGTGCCTCCATGATGTCGTGCAGCGTGTATTCCGCGTTCGCGAGTTTGGTGAGGTTCATTGCCATGTCGTTTCCTCTTTGCGCAGTTCGTCGATGTAGCCTCCCTTGGGCGCGTCGTCGATCAGATCCCTGTCCGACGTTGCGGCCAGTCTGAGCAGGAGGTCCGCATTGTCGCGGAACGTCTGTTTGAGCCTGCCGGCCTGTTCGCCCAGGGTTCTTTCGTGTTCCTTGCATGCCCTGATGCGTGTCCTGAGGTCCTTCGTCTCCTTCTTCAGCCGTTGGAGATGCTCCATGCCGGCCCGCTGCCGGCCGGCCTCCCGCACGTTCCTTCTCTCACGGTACCGTCGCTGCCGGCATCGGCGGCTGCAGTATCGCGGCACGGGTCCCCTCCTGGGCTTGCACACGGGCCTGCCGCACACCTCGCATACGCCCGCGATGGTCCTGTCGCCGGCACGCCACGCGCCGCGACGGCATTTGCCCGAACAGTATCCGTCCTCCCATACCTGCGTATGCTTCCCGCAATGCCTGCAGATCCCGTCTATCCGATGTACCGCCATCTGTCCTCCCTTCGAATCCGGATCCTTGCCGTGTCGTCACTTGAACCGCCACGGGCCCGGATCCCATTGTCCTCCGACATGGTCCTCGGCCCATAGCCGCTGCAGCGCCTTGACGTCCGAGAACGTCCGCCGGCCCCGACCGTCCTCATGATCCAGATCGTCGCGGTACTCGTCCTCCATGCCCTCCATCGGCAGGGCCCATTCCCCGGCGCCCACGCGGGTCAGCGTGCCGTCCTCACTGCATTCGGGATCATGCTCCCAGAATGCGGTGTGGGTCCAGCCGTCACGTCGGGCGATGAGCGCCACTGTCCGTCGGCCCAGCATCCGGGTCAGGTCCACGGCCCATGGCTCCCGATATTGGATGAGCGCGGACGGCATGACGTTCATGGCGGCGATCATGCACCGGTACGACACGAGCAGCGTGGCGGCCAGGACCCGGTCGTGCTCGTCCGCGAGCTCGTTGCGGTTCTCGATCTGCCACCGCCACTGGTTCGCGGCCCGTTTGCGGTCCTCCAACGCTTCGAGGAACATGGCCTCGACACGCTCCTCGTTCTCCTCGGCCGCACGCCTGCGCCTGATGGTCCGGATCCGGTCCTTGCACCCTCGATGGCTCTTCAGCCATGCCCCGTTCACCTTGCTGCGCTCCGTCACGGGCCTGCCGCAGGCCTCGCACACGGGCGGTTTTTCACTGTCATCCATGCCCATCCCACGCGGATTCCCATACGGTTTGTCGCGATATCGGGCGAAAACCCATCTAAACACGTCACACGACCTATGAACGACGCCGTTCCCGGTGATATGGACTGGGTTTTGTTCCTGATTTCCCCCAGATAAGGAATGATGGAATTA
>OMJG01001513.1_pt1 | contig 13356 bp, 14 predicted proteins | sample 1646431 | NCBI WGS metagenome assembly OMJG01 (sample SAMN03771674, study PRJEB25209) | food metagenome | isolation source: Cotija cheese | place: Mexico:Jalisco,Michoacan | collected 2011-12-12 | reverse complement strand
CGTACGTACGGTGGTGTGGGAGGTCGATAGTGTGAACTATCTCCTACCCGATTCTTAAATTGTCAAATTAAATGTAAGGTTGCACCAAATAAACCTCATAATGTGACTTAAGGATACTTGTGAGAAATTAATTCTTGAAACATAGAGAATTAAAGTTCATCCTGAATTATTCATATTTTTTTCCTCGGTACTGTTTCTTGTTACTGCAATACATTTGACAGCTTTCTTCTTTTTCATCTGTTGGGTGTTGTGCTATTGTTAAGTCGACCAAAACCACAAAGAACAGGAGTGATCCTTATATTGACTTTACATCATGAACGATTTTTATTCAATAAACAAATCAAAATTTCTAATGACGGTGGTGAATTAGCGAACGATGCTAGAACTCTATTACTGGCTGAGTTCCTCCATCAACTCAACTTTGACCAGTTTTTACAGTCTAACATACATTTTAAAGATGATCGCAAGTCTTAGACTTTCTTCGCAAACAATTTATTCAAGTAGCTGCTGTTTCAATTGTTAGTGGGTACCCCCAAGATCAGCCCGCTACTGCTTTTGATACCTTATCGGGCTGCTTATTGAATGCTTAATTACGGCCCGATAATCGTTATACGTCGCAAGGTGTAACTAATTTCTTATTCCGGAGCTTACGGGTCTATGATGAATCTTCTGTGGATATCTTAGTGCAGGAAAATTCTGGTTTCGCAGCTCCGGGGATCTACCATGCCTGTGATAAAAAGCAGGTCAAGTTTGTGATCTGTTTGAAAACAATCCACTAGCTCCAAAGTCGGTTTGAGCGCTTAATCCAAGTGGGCATGTCCTGAGCGATTAACGTCCAAAAAGTTGGTCACGTTCTTATCGTGTGCTTATTAGATCGACTCGGCCGGCCGGAAACTTGTTGTCTGACCATGAGTTTATTGTGACTAACTTGGAAGAATTGAGTGGCCCGCAAGTTTTCGCTCTCTACCAACAACGAGGGTCGATGGAAGTCCTGATCAAAGAAGTTAAACACGGCTTTACCATCTAGACTTAAACACGCTCAAGTTGACACTATCCGCTTTAAGTTACTACATCTAACAGCTAAGGTCACACACCATGCACATCAGATCTGGATCCATTTATCCCGGACTAATGTGTTCGAGAAATTATTCTGGCAGACATTGTTTAAGATTCAAGAGCTAAAAATATATCCGCTGTGAACTCACAAATTATAAAGGTACTTCTTAGGAAAGTTGTTCTTAATGAAGGTAATTGCTAATGTGATAATAAAGCGTCAAGTTTTTTTGGAAGTAGTATGTTTTGGAATAGTTGAAAGGACGCTCGTTTTTTAGATAATTGATCTCTTCAATTTTTAAAGTCGCCTCATTTACCGAACGTCCCGATTCAACGGCTTCCTGTTCTGTTAGTTGATGAATTTTAACGTATTCATCGGCGTTGACGATCTCAATATTGTAGTTATCCATGATAAACTTGAAAATCGAAGTTGAACAAATTTTTTTGTTTAAGTACGGGACAACGCTACGTAAATAGTAAGCTTCTTCTAAACTGAGTAGATTGTCTTTAGAGCGTCGCAATCGTTTGACGTAATAAACTGGATCATCAACATTACAATGTAAAAACTTAGCGACTTCCCGACCCGCCAGTCTACTTTCAAAAGCCAAGATCTTTGAAGATACAGGTGCTTCATTAGATAAGGCATTCATTCCGACTTTATTTGCTAAATTCATTAAATTATCTTCGGTATGTAAGGGTTCATTAACAAAGTACCCACTTCCCTGGATCCGACTGATCAGACCTTGGTTATATAAAACATCAATGGCATTGCGGACTGTATTACGGCTCACTAAATACATGCCCATTAATTCAGATTCGCTAGGCAATTTTTTTTGGAATGTCTGGTTGGCAATTTTTTGTGCGATATCTTGAGCAATTTCCTTGTATTTTAGACCCATAAACCTGTCCTCCTTAATTCATTTAAAGGTACTTGTAAAATTGATACCAATATGGTATAAATATATTGTAATAGAAAGCGCTTTATTTAGCAAGGGCTAAAAATTGACTACGCTAACAAGGCGAAATAATAAAAAGTAAAGATGGAGGTCTTTATTATGGCAAAAAAGACGATCATGTTATGTTGTGCAGCTGGTATGAGTACTAGCTTGTTGGTGACGAAGATGCAAAAAGCTGCTGAAGCAGAAGGTAAAGATGTTGAAGTATTTGCTGTCCCAGCCGCTGAGGCAGATTCACAATTGGAAAGTAAAGATATCAACTGTGTGTTACTCGGACCTCAGGTTAGATACATGGAAGCAGATTTCCATAAAAAATTGGATGACAAGAAAATCCCTGTTGCAGTGATCGATATGCAAGCATACGGGATGATGCAAGGCGATAAGGTTATCAAACAAGCCTACGATTTGATGGGCGAATAAAAGCACTTGATTTTATAACGTAATGAAAACAGGAGGTTCAAGATGGCCGAAGAAGAAAAACAAACACAATCGTCTGCAGAGGAGCAACAATTACAAACAACGATGGGTTTGATCGTTAATGCAGGAAATGCTAAGTCCTTTGCTGTAGAAGCAATCAAAGCTGCCAAGGAAGCTAATTTCACTGAAGCCCATAATAAATTAGACGAAGCACAAAAAGCACTGGTTGAGGCACATAATACTCAGACGGGAATGTTGACTAAAGAGGCACAAGGTGAACACGCAAAAGTAACATTATTGATGGTTCATTCCCAAGACCATTTAATGACTGCGATCACCTTTGTTGATTTAGCAACAAACTTTGTTGACGTGTATGAACAGCTTGACGAACTAAAAAAATAATAGGGTAAGTTAAAGCCGCTTAAGACATGATTATTATCATATGTGTATGCTATAGCTTGTTTTTCAGAGATGGAACACATATATCAGATAAGCGGAAGGCCTTGGTTAGAGACCCCGACTAATAACAGCTCTTAGTGCTTCGACGGGGAGTTCTCAGTGTTTGAAATGAAATAAATTATAAAGAAAGGGCAGGAGTAGACAAAGAAATTTGGCGACTCTTGCCTTTTTTTCTTTAAATAGGATCAATTTTAATAATACAAGGAGGATAACTATGGGTTTTAAAAAAGATTTTTTGTGGGGTGGAGCCACGGCCGCTAATCAATATGAGGGCGGCTATGATCAAGATGGGAAAGGACTAAACGCGATAGATGTATTAACTAATGGTGCAGTCGATCGTCCTCGCCTTGTCACTTGGAAAAAAGAAGATGGAACAACTGGAAATTCCCCGTTCGTGTGGGGTGGAGATTTTAATATTCCCGCAGATGCTACACCAGCCATTTTGTCTGATTATCATTATCCTAGCCATCATGGGACAGATTTTTATCATCACTATAAAGAAGATATTGGTCTAATGGCAGAAATGGGCTTTAAAGTATTTCGGTTGTCGATCAGTTGGTCGCGTATTTTCCCAAATGGAGATGAAGAAGAGCCTAATGAAACAGGTTTAAATTTTTACAAGCAGATCTTTGAGGAATGTCATAAGTATCACATTGAACCGATGGTAACTCTGTCGCATTACGATACACCATTAGCGCTCATCAAACGATATGGCGGCTGGTCCGACAGAAAATTAATTAATTTGTTTGAAAAATATGTAGTAACAGTATTTAAGTATTATAAAGGCCAGGTCAAATACTGGACTACCTTCAATGAGATCAATGCAATGACTCTTGCACCGTACATGGGTGGTGGTTTGACTGATCCTACTCCGCAAAATCGAGCTCAAGGAGCACATAATCAATTTGTAGCTAGTTCTTTGGCAGTCAAGGCTGCTCACAGGATCGATCCTGAAATGAAGGTGGGACAAATGCTGGCCTACTCTCCAATTTATCCTTACACTTGTGATCCGGCTGACCAAGTCGAGATAATGAAAGCTCAGCAAGAAACGTTATTTTATTCTGATGTTCAAGTCGGCGGCCGTTATCCAGAATATCGTTTAAAGAAATATGAGCGTGAAGGCATCAAGCTTGATGATCGGCCGCAGGATTATGAATTATTAGCTGAATATCCAGCAGACTTTTTAAGTTTTTCTTGCTATAGTTCCTCTGTCTTAACAACTCATGCTAATGATGACCATGCTGCTGGTAATTTAGGGGTGGCTGGTGTTACTAACCCATATTTGGAAACTAATGCTTGGGGTTGGGCAACTGATCCAGATTGCTTGCGTTTAGCATTGAATATTTTGTGGGACAGATATCATAAACCGCTATGGGTCGTTGAAAATGGACTTGGCTGGGCTGATAAACTCGAAGACGATCATAAAATTCATGATGATTATCGCATCAAATATTTGCGAGCTGCTATTAGCTCAATGTCTGATGCAGTTAAGATAGATGGTGTTGATTTGATGGGCTATACTATGTGGAGTGCTATTGACTTAGTTTCTAACGGAACTGGTGAAATGAAAAAACGTTATGGACTTGTGTATGTTGACTGCAATGATCTTGGTAACGGCACAATGAAACGCTATAAAAAAGATTCGTTTAGCTGGTATCAAAGGGTGATTGTATCTAATGGAGCGGACCTAAAATAGTTTAAACAAAAAAATGAAACGTTAAAGTGAACCCCCATAGTTGGAATTCTTTGTCCAACTATGGGGGTTCACTTCAGACAACACTTTTTTAGTATAAATAGCCCAGTAACAAGCCACCAAATAATGCAATTGGACCACCTAGATATGTGGCTAATGCATAAGGGATAACTTCAAATTGTTTGTTTCTTCTTAGCGTGATCAGTTCAACGTTGAGGGTCGAAAAAGTAGTAAAGCCGCCTAAAAGGCCGATCCCTAATATTGTGTATAAGTATGTAGTAATTTGCAGACCAACTAGTATTCCTAAAAGAAATGCTCCACTTAGATTGATAAGTAAGGTGGCCCAAGGAAAAATTTGCTTAGTGTGTTGTTTGATCATAGTAGTTACTAGAAAGCGGAGACTAGCGCCCAAGCCTGCGCTAAGGCCAATTAGAATTAAGCTCATTCTTGGTGCTCCTTTCTTTTAAACAGGTGGTTAGCTACAGTGAAACCCAGCCATGCTGCCAAGTATCCGCCGAAAATTGAAAAAAGTAAATAAAGGCTGGCCGGCAACAAATTATGAGTGAGTATAGCCTGATCAAAATCGTTACAAAATGAGGAAAAGGTGGTGAATGCGCCAATGAAACCTGTACCTATTCCAGCATTCATCCAACCAGAAAGCAGATTATGTTCGATAACATAGTAGGTCAAAAAAGAGAGTAAAAAACATCCGATAATATTGATCAATAATGTAGTTTGTTTGCCGGGAAACAGTAAAGTCAGACCATAGCGGCTAAGACTGCCAAGAGAGCCAAAGAAAAAAATACTAAGTAGGTCTTTGAATTTCATGTTTTAATATGCCTCCTTGTTTAACAACAAAATAAAAATCCGCACTCCTACGTAAAAAATTCACTTAGACGTCATTACGTGGGAGCACGGATTTTTGGACTGGTGAACGTCATCACCAGAAAACATTTTTTAATAAAGGATAAAAAATATTATAACGAAAGAAAAAAATTTTTTCAATCATAAGTATGATTTGAAAAGGGCGATAGTTAGGCTGCTTATGTGAAAGCAATATAAGTATCATTTTTAATGTGCTTATGTTACTTTAATTGTAAACGCTTGATAATTGTGGAGGAAAAAGAATGTTAAATCAGTGTAAATTAATTGCTGTTGATATGGATGGAACATTTTTGAATGACCAAAAAGACTATGATCGTCAGCATTTTGCTGCTCTATATCGTAAAATGCAGGAAAGAAAAATTCAGTTCGTGGTTGCTAGTGGGAATCAGTATTATCAGCTGTGTACTTTTTTTGCTGATTTTCCCGATATTATTTATATTGCGGATAACGGGGCTTATATTCGTGACCTTACCACTGTGTATTTTGGCTCTCGTTTTGACCCTAAACAGGCAAAGAAAATTTTGGGTCAACTTAATACCTATCCAGGTCTGTTTGACGAGTTAGTAGTGAGTGGTTTTAAAAGTGCTTATATTCTGGAAGATAGCAGCGAGGAATTTAAGAAAGAGGCACATTTTTATAATAGGAAATTGCAAATTGTGGATTCCTTTGCAGAAATAATAGATGAAAGTACTAAGTACTCATTTAACTATACAACTCAAGATACGATGAGTTTTATGCAAAAGTTGCAAGAACAGTTATGGGGCATGGCGGAGATCACAACCAGCGGTCATGGTAATTTTGATATTATTCAACCCGGAGTGCACAAGGCTAGTGGATTAAGGCATTTGAGCCAAAGATTAGGGATCCCACTGTCTCAAATGTGTGCTTTTGGTGATGGCGGTAATGATTTGGAAATGCTAGAAGCTGTCGGTGACGGTGTAGCGATGGCTAACTGTGCACCTGAAGTCCAAAAAATAGCCCAGCATCAAACCGGAACTAATAACGAACAAGGTGTCTTGCAATATCTGGATAAATTACTGAATAATAATTAATAGGGAATATGTATTGATTTGAACGGCAACTGCTAAAGCAGAGTGGTCGTTCATTTTTTTGACGATTTTACCGTGATCATTGGGTCGAAAAAAGAAATTTACTCTGCTGTAAAAGTGATCAGTTAAAAATACACAAGGAAGCTTTTGCTGCCTTGTGCATGTTAGCGTCATTATTTAATAATATAAGTGATTTTTTCAGGGGTCTCAATTCCAAAAATGTGTTTTTCTGGGTCCTTGTCGATAGGACCTAGGTCAAAAATTGTTTTATTTCCTTGTTTCCCGATGTTATGAATGCTTGAAAATACTAAATGACGTATTGATCGTGCAATGTCTTTGTTTTCTTGTGTTTTTTTCGCCGCGCCGCTTAAAGTGTAGCCATTATCAAGGAAAAACTTGATCATACGAATACTGGCAATTTGATTGTAAGGCAGCTTAATTGCACCATTATCTGCTTTAACAGTTCTTAGATAACCATTTTTGATCCAATAGCGAACTTGAGCGTCGGTCACATTACTTGCTCTGGCAGCATCTCTAATGCTGAGCAGTATGTTATCAGGTTTGATTATGTCGTGCATCCAATCTGAAAAATCTTGAAGTTTATCCATTAAAACTCTCCTATATGAAGTATTTATTAGCTGCATTAAAACTCTACACTATATTCATACCATAAAAATGTAAACGTATCAACTATTTGATAAACAATGTCAAATAGTTGACAAAAAAGAAAAATAATTTATATTGGTCATTATCCAATTTAACGGTCAAATATAGATCAGCCTATCTAGGTCTTTGTTTGACTTTATTTGTATGATAAAAATTTGAAAGAAGGAATATCTTTTGTCAAAAACTGCTGATAATAAATTAGGTGGTTTTAACAAAACAATGATGATCATTGTTTTGTTAATTGGTACGTTTTGTACGGTCCTAAATCAGACTTTGCTTTCAACGGCTTTACCAAAGTTGATGTCGACTTTCGACGTTTCAACTGCAACAGTTCAGTGGTTGACCACTGGCTTTTTGATGGTAAATGGGATCATGATCCCTCTTTCTGCCTATTTATCAACGACTGTTAATACAAAATGGCTCTATATTGGAGCTATGACGATTTTCTTAGGTGGAACAATTTTAGCCTATACTGCTCCTACCTTCGGCGTTTTACTGGCTGGACGTTTGGTTCAAGCGCTTGGTGTCGGGATCGCTATGCCTTTGCTGCAAACGATCGTGCTGTCGATTTTTCCAGCTGAATCTCGTGGGGCTGCTTTAGGTCTTGTAGGGATCGTTATTGGTGTGGCGCCTGCTATTGGGCCGACTTTGTCAGGCTGGATCATTGACAAGTACCAGTGGCGTGACCTTTTTGGTATGATCATTCCGATCATGGTAGTTGTAATTATCTTAGCGCTTTTCTTTATGAAGCCTGTTATCGAAACGCATAAACAAAAAATTGATTGGCTTTCTTTGATATTGTCGACGATTGGTTTTGGGGGCCTATTGTTTGGTTTCTCATCTGCCGGTAATGACGGTTGGACATCGACAAAAGTCATTGTGTCTCTTGTGATCGGAACGATCGTAACTGCATTATTTGTTTGGCGTCAGTTAGTTATCCCTAAGCCTTTCTTGGAATTGCGTGTTTTCAAAACTGGTGAATTTACCCTATCAGCTATCTTGTCTTCAATCGTAATGATCGCTATGTTGGGTGTTGAAACAGTTTTGCCATTGTACTTGCAGATCGCTCACGGGATGAGTGCCTTGCATTCTGGATTAACATTATTATCTGGTGCGATCGTTATGGCTCTTATGAGTCCGATCACTGGGAAAACTTTCGATGTTTTGGGTGGCAAACGTTTGGCCACGACTGGTATGGTTTTATTAACTTTAGCAACTCTGCCATTTATGTGGTTGACGCTTGATACTCCAACGATCTACATCGTTTTCTTGTATGCAGTTAGAATGTTTGGTATTTCAATGGTTATGATGCCAGTTACTACTTCAGGGATGAATGCTTTACCGAACAGTTTGATTGCTGATGGTACTGCTTCTAATAACACAGTGCGTCAGGTTGCTTCATCAATTGGTTCTGCGATCATGATCACTTTGCTGACTAACGTCACAAACAATGCCGAACCAGCTAAACATTTGCTAAAAGCAGCTCCACTTAGCTACAAGCAACAATATTTACAGGCTTCCCTAGACGGGTATCATGCAGCGTTTGCCTTTTCATTAGTATTTGCTGTTATTGGTGTTGTCCTAACGTTTTTCTTAAAAGATCATGACCATGAAATGCATACTAAGGGTATCAGTTCAGATGATTTTAAAAATAAAGGCGGTGATGCTGCATGATCTTAGCTACTTTAGTAATTGGTGCTGTCGCAGCATTCCTATGCTATGTTTATATTAAACCAGTCGTTTGGAGAACTATTGGGACTTTGCTTTCTGCAGTGCTTTTAGTTGTTTCATTAGTCATGTTGACGGTGAATAGTAGCAGTCATTACGGCATGCATAAAGTGACGACGACAAAGACAACACAGATTTATCCAGCAAGTTCTAAAAATGGCTTAAACATTATGCTTTACCAACCGATCGGTACGAATGGTAAAGAAACTGTGCAAGTTTATAAAGAAACTTTGGATCAGAAGAAACCGAGCCATACTCAAGCTAATGAGTATACGGTCGCTAATAATCATATCAAACGTACTAATGCTAAGAGTGCGACTTTGCAAGTCAAGGAAACTCGTTGGAAGTTTAAATCTAATGGTTATAAGTTCTGGTTTGGTATTTCTGGAATGCAAAATAAACTTGTTAAACGTTCTAACACCTTTAATTTGCCAAAAGACTGGCTGTATTTGTCCACTACGCAAGTTAAAGCCTTACAAAAGAAAATGTCTGGTATGAAGACTAAGGCAGGACAGGCCAAGGTTAAGGAACAAGCGCAACAGTATGTTTCGCAAAAAATGAAAGTAGCTATTATGAAAGACCCTAGTTTAGCTACAGATAAGGCAAAGCAAGCACAATTAGCTAAACAATATGGACAGGAATTCCAGCAACAGATGATCAAAAAGATCGTTGCGGAAGTTAAATAATAGTTCTGTTAAATAATGAAAAATAGTAAAAAAGCACGAAACTTCTTTAATGGGGAGTTTCGTGCTTTTGCGTAAAATAGACTGATTATTTAAACTTTGCAATATATTTTTGTGACTTTTCATCGTCAAACTCATTTTCTGATTTACCGATCACAACGGTCGCTAATGAATTTCCGACCACGTTAACAGCTGTCCGTCCCATATCAATGATGCGGTCGATCCCAGCAATAAAAGTTAAGCCGCTCATCGGAACACCGATCGTGGCGATAGTGGCCAGTAGGACAACAAAGGAGGCACCGGGAACACCGGCCATACCTTTCGATGTCAGCATTAAAACGACTAAAAGGGTCAACTGTTGTCCAAAAGAGAGGTGAATGCCATAAGCTTGAGCAAGAAATAGGGCGGCTAGAGATTGATAAATGGCCGATCCATCTAGGTTAAAAGTATAACCAGTAGGAATGACGAAAGAAACGATCCCTTGGTTAACGCCGAATTTACCCATTTTTTCCATCATTTTAGGTAAAACTGCTTCTGAACTAGCAGTTGAAAATGCTAAGATGATCTCATCTTTAATGACATGCAGCAGATCTGATAGTTTGAATTTAAAAATCTTTGCGACGATCCCCATTACTACTATCACAAAGACAATCATTGTTAGATACGTAATGGCTACAAAATAACCTAGCGGGAGTAAGGCATTGATCCCCATTTCTGCAAGAGTTACACCGATCAAAGCACAAACACCAATTGGAGCTGTTTTCATGACCCAGTTAGTTACTTTGAACATGACCTGTTGAACTGCCGTCAAGAAATCAACTATGATCTTACCTCTTTCACCAATCGCAGAAATTCCTAAGCCAAAGAAGACAGAAAAGAAAATTACCGGCATCATATTTCCTTCTGATAGTGATTTAAAGATATTAGTTGGAATGATCCCCAGCAAAGTAGCCCAGATCCCTGTGTTATGTTTAGCTGATTTAGCAGTCGCCATGTATTGGCTGATATCGGAACCATGGAGCGAATGAATGTTGATCATTGTTCCTGGGTGAAGCACATTAGCGACGATCATCCCAAGAATGATTGCGATCGTGCTCAATATTTCAAAATAAATCAGGGTTTTTAGACCGACTCTTCCGAGTTCCTTAATGTCGCCCATATTGGCGATTCCTACAGTTAAACATGAGACCACTATCGGCAAAACGATCATTTGAATCAGGTTAATAAACATTGTCCCGATATTTTGCATAGCAGTGATTGCTGCTTGATTTTTGTAGAAGACTATCCCAAGTATTACACCTAAGATCAAACCAATCAGAATTTGCCATCCTAAAGATAGTTTAAAAAATTTATAATGTTTCAATTATGCTCCCTCTCTCTAATAATAAGCTGATGCCAGGCATATACAGAGCTAAAAAGTTTTGGATAAATCAATTTTTAAAATGTAATATGCGAGCACCATTTAATGACCAGTGTCTTTCAAATCTTTACTTTTTAATCAACTCTTTTTAGTTAAAGTAAGTGTGATACCTTAATTTTTTAAGCAAATAAAAATTATTTAACCATAAGATATATTCTACATCAAATACACGAACATTTTAAAGAAAAAAACAATAAAAAACAGAAAATCGGTTAAAATATATTGGAAATATCGTTGAATGTTATTCTATAGCAGTTATCAACCGACTATAAGTGGATTTTTAATAGGAGGAGAGCCTGTTAACCAAATCCAGGAGATGTAAGTTGACCAATTACGATTTTAAGTGAAAAAATGTGTATTTAACTTCAGAAATTCTGATAGAAAAGATTTGCAAAAAAAAAGGGTGCAGAGAAATTTTTAATTAATTCCTACATCCTATTGTTATTAATAAAAATATTATCCCAGTTCTTTTATTATCATTTTTCAGTTTCTATGACTGGTTTTTCAGTCAAAGTTATCAACCCAATAGCTTTTAAACCAGTGTGAGTCATGATAATAGGACTAGTCAATTCTTGGATAAAATCTGCGGTCGGATTATCATGAAGAAAAATATCTTTAATTTTCTCCATGATGGAATTATCGGCTGCGACGTGGGGAAGTGCTAATGCCTGGAGTTTCTTATCTTTCAATTGTTCTTTTAATTTTTGACAATATTTAAACCAGCTTTTAGTATTGCGCCCCTTAGAAACGACATCTAATGATTTGTCTTTTAGTTCCGCCACTACTTTAATATTAACTAGCTTAGTTACTGCTCCCATCATTTTGCTGACACGTCCGCCAGCAACCAGGCAGTCAAGATTATCGATCAGAACATGAACTGTTGTCCGCTTATAAATTTCTGCGCAATGTAATTTAATATACTCAATGGTTTTTCCCAAAGCAGCATCTTCAGCCGCTGCAAGTACTTGGAATGCTTCGCCACGGTCAGTTGACTTGCTATTAATGACAGTCACGTCAGTTTTAGTCATATCTGCAGCTTGTTGAGCAGCAGATACTGTTCCACTTAAAACATCTGATAGTAGGATAGCTACAACTTGGCTGCCATCTTTGCCAAGTTCATTGAATGCTTCTACAAAGCGTCCCAAAGACGGCTGGCTTGTTTTGGGGATACTTCCGACCCTTAACATTTCGATGAGTTCGTCTCGGCTGATGTTTTTGCCATCAATATAATTTTTACCATTCACTTCTACAGAAAGAGGGACGATCGTAATTGAATATTGTTCTATTTCTTTAGGCGTTAGAAGGACTGAAGAGTCCGTTAAAACTTTGATTTTTTTCATTTAAAGAGCTCCTATGGACTTTATTAGTGTCATAATACCATAATTCGTTGTACCTTGAGGTAGAAATTTTCTTAGACTGAGGCTGTATTACTTGGTAAGTAGTGAAAAAATTTATGAGGTGGTATTTGAGGAGCAAGTTTAAAATGATTATTTTCAAAAATATGTAGTAAGTTATATTGATGAGCTGAGAATATGAACGATCGTTTTTAAAGCGGTTAGAGTTGCAATTAAAATCGTTAATAAATTGATTGAAAAAAGAATTGAGTAAGAAAATCGTTAGCGTGATCACTATTTATAATATGACGGGTTTTTAAAATCTTTAATGGCCTATTTATACGAGTTTAAGGGTAGAACTGTAACACAAAAAGAGATGACCGATACCCTTGTGTTAAATCACCAGACGATTCATAGTATTGTATGACGGCTGGGAAATAATAGATTGATCGAAGTGTGACATCTGAGAAGTGATAAATGGCAGGTCTCTTGATCGTTATCTGAAAAAGGGTTTAATTTATTAGAGCAGTATATTGATAACATCTATGTAGTGATGGACGATATAAACCATCAAATCATGCTGGAATTAGATGAAAGCGAGGAACCGATTTTTTCAGAGGTTCTGGCAAAAATCATTCATGATTTTTAGACTTTCAGCCGCTATAAATGTAGTTTGCTATATAAAATAATATTCCTTAATTTTCAAATCAAGTGCAACAAGTGTGAAGCTTAAACCAAAAGTAAGTCTATTAGCTTAGCGAGGCGACAGCCTACTGTTTTATTTCACCTGCTTAGCTATTCCTACTTCATTTTCAAGTGATTTCTTGGCCGAATGGTATCCAAGGATTCGCCGATATTTATTGTTTAAAGCATTTTGAACTAGCTGTACTTCTTAGGTATCACTTGCTTAAGTGAGTGACCTTTTGGCAAGAATTCACGTATCAGACCATTTGGATGCTCGTTACTTCCACGTTCCCAGGGCGAAGAAGGATGGGCGAAGTAACTGGTGATCT
>OMJG01001511.1_pt1 | contig 13366 bp, 11 predicted proteins | sample 1646431 | NCBI WGS metagenome assembly OMJG01 (sample SAMN03771674, study PRJEB25209) | food metagenome | isolation source: Cotija cheese | place: Mexico:Jalisco,Michoacan | collected 2011-12-12 | reverse complement strand
AGAGTGGTTTTCTAAGATGCCAGTAACCTCACCGACAAGTTCTTCCGGTGCAATGATCTGGGCTGGGGATCCAGAGCCGGCATCGAAGTGCTCATTGAGGATCTCCTGGCCTTGTTTTGCCTCCGTATCGGATAACAAGATATCCGAGTTGGACACGCCATTGGCATTGAGAAGCGGTACCCATGCGGCACCCAAGAACAACAAAACTAGAGTGCCAGCCCAGACCTTACGCGGGGAGCCCTGTACAAAGTTAGCGACCTTGTACCAGAACTTGTGAGCGTTTTGCTCTGAAGTTAGCTCCCCGGTGAACTTCGGCTTGGCCGGCCAGAAAGATGCGCGACCGAACAAATAAAGCAGCGCCGGAAGCAGGGTGAGTGCGGCAACCCAGGCAAAGAAAATGCCGGTTGCAGCAATAGGGCCAAGTGAACGGTTGGAATTTAGATCAGAGACCAACAGGCACAGTAGGGCAATAGCCACGGTGGCAGCCGACGCGGTAATTGCGCCGAACGATGCCTTCCATGATGACTTCAGCGCATCTGCAACAGATTCCTGTTTTTGAAGCTCTTCTCTTTGACGCGCCACCATGAGCAGGGAATAGTCCGTCGCTGCGCCGATTACTAGAATAGACAAAATGCCCTGGGACTGGCCATTTAGAACGATGATGTCCGCCTTAGCCATGTAATAAATCACCACAATCGCGGCACAGAGGGCGCCAACGGCAGTCAAAATGACAATGAACGGCAGCAGCACTGCGCGGTACACAGCAATCAAAATAACCAGAACGGCCGCTAGCGCAACGAGCAACAATATGCCATCAATACCAGCAAAAGCATTGGCTAAGTCCGCGCTGAAACCGGCAGGACCCGTGACGTAGAAGCCGTCATCCGTGACTTCATCACTCAGCAGTTGCACGACCTCCGTGGCATCGGCTGATTCTGTATCAATCAGCGCGATGTACTGGACCGCTTGACTGTCCTCTGAAGGGGTGGGGCCAATTACCTGTATGACCCCTTCAGTGGATTCAAGTCTTTCGGTGAGATCAACCTCTCCAACGTCGCTGGTTTCGCCCGCAATAATCGCCGGGATCCCTTGGCTATCAGAAAACTCTGGGGTTAGCTCACTAACCTGGGTGGATTCAGAGCTAGCCGGGAGGAACGTGGTTCTATCATTCGTGCTGACATCGGAGATTTTCCCGAAGGTGGGTCCACCTAATCCAGCGATGATAAACCAAATAATAACGAGGGCTAGGGCACTGGCAATGCGGGCGGCTTTCATTCATCCGACAGTACAAGGAGATCAGCTCTAGACCACCACAGAATTAATCTTGTTAACTGCATCTGCTGGTGTTGCTGCTGCATATAGCTCTTCGCGGAACTCTTGATTCATCACGTGCCGAGCCAGTTTGGACAACAACTTGAGGTGTGCCTTGCCGGCGTCTTCCGGCATTGCGATGAGGAAGATCAACCGGGCAAATGCGAGCGTCGGCTTAGAAACAGCAGCACTGCGAGCGTGCGGGATAGCCACTTGATGGTCAACGCCGGTGGAGTGTTGTTTCTCTCTGGCAAGTGCTGCGGCAACGACATCATCGGCATTGGTGATTCGTCCTGCCTCGGCAGCGGCGCCTACTAACGCTGCAATTGCATCATCGCGAGATGAAAACTCTGCATCCAAGAACACAATGTCATCAGCAATCAGGGCAGTTTCAGTGCGAGTCTTCGTTCCTACAGGAGAACCAGAGACATCATGGTCAGATTCAGTTTTTGCTGTATTACCCTCGGGTTTGGCCTTCTTCTTGGAAAGACCCACCAGCACTATGATCAGCAGGGCGTTGACCGCAATGCCTGCGATCATGGCGATGAAGAATCCGAAGACATTGTCCACCGCGCCGAGGACAGCGACAATGGGGCCGCCGTGCATGACGTTATCCGCAACACTAAACATGCCAGCCAGTGCACCAACGACGGCGCCACCGACCACGTGGGCGGGGATAACCTGCAGCGGACGCGCAGCGGCAAGCGGTATAGCGCCTTCTGTGATACCGAAGAAGCCCATGAATAGGGCGGCGATGCCTGAGTCATTTTCAGCCTTGTTGAACCAGGCACGACGCAGGAGCGTTGCCACACCAACCGCGATTGGTGGAACCGCAATGGCTGTTGCGACCATGCCCATGGGAAGTGGATTACCAGCAGCGATGAGCCCACCGCCGAAGAGGAACGCCGTCTTATTGAATGGCCCGCCCACGTCGAGTGCGACCATCGCGTCAAGCAGTGCGCCCAAGAATAGGGTGGAGGTGCCTTGCATGCCGGAGAGTGCGACCGTGAGGGTATCGAATATCGATGCAATCGGGGCGCCGATGAGATAGATAAACAGCAGGCCAACCACCAGCGTAGTGACGACCGGGATGATGATAATCGGCCAGATAGGTGCTACAAACTTGTGCACCGGAATCTTCTCAATGGCCAGTGCGATGTAGCCGGACAAAATACCGGTGACAATACCGCCAATGAAACCGGCGTTAGCTTCGGAGTCATAAAGGCCACCATTGACCGCAATCAGCCAGGTAATCAGACCCGGCGCAAGACCGGGCCGGTCCGCGATACCGACAGCGATATAGCCAGAAAGCACCGGAACCATCAGCGAGAAGGCCAGCTAACCAATCTGGGAAATAATCAACCACGGGGAATCCTCCGAAATGACCAGGCCTTCTGCAGTTGCGGTGCCGCCGAAGCCAGGATTGGACGATTCTTCCTCACCACTGGCTTCGGCATTAGCTTGCTGCGTTCAGCGCCGATGACAATTGCATCGGCATTCTTGATGTCCTCGGGCGTGAGGTGACCCTCCACGCCGATGGGCCCGTGGGTTTCAATCTTGATGTCATAGTCCGGCTCCGCGGCGGCAGCTTCGAGATTCTCTGCCGCCATATAGGTGTGGGCGATACCGGTCGGGCAGGCCGTTATCGCAAGGATGAGAGGGTCTTGCTCTTGTCAGTCATACCCCTTATTTAAACACTTAAGAAACCATGTCCCAGATAGTTGCGAGAAGAACCAGCACACCCATCACCATGACGAAGCAGTTGGATTTGCGGGTGCGGAACTTCTTCAGCGCATCTACCTTGTAAATCGCGAACATCGGCAGCAGGTAGGTCATGAGTGCGAAGAAGATACCGCCGACTACGGAAATCATGTCCAGAATCGAAGGGTTGATCACCGCGACGATGGAAGTGGCAATGAAGATGAACAGGTAAACCCACAGGTCCATCTTGCGGGTTGAGATCTTCTTGGCCGATGGGAAAACCAGTCTCACCAAGTATCGAGTGCCTTCAACAGTGCCCAATGAGTGGCCAAAGTAGGAAGAAGCAATCGCACAGATAACCACAACTGGTGCCATGTACGCCATGAATGGAGTACCGGTGACATTGGCGAAGTAGGACAGGACTGGCAGGTTCTGCTCATTAGCAGTGTCCATGCCATCTGCGCCCATGGCCAGTGCACTGGACCAAACGAAGAACATGGTGAAGACAGTCAGCAAGACAACAGCATTGCGGATGACCTTGGTGGTCTGCTTGCCGTGGTTCTCGCCGTACTCATTTTCCATGTCGAGCACGAACTGGGAAATAGCAGCAACAAAGGAGAACGCAAAGACCAGCACCGGCAAGATCAGAATCATCGCGCTGACTATTCCACCGGCGTCCTTTGGACCTGCATCCATAAATGATTCGAAGTCCCACTGCGGAATCAGATACAAAGACACCACTGCCAGAGCAATAATCAGTGGGTAGACCACGAACTGTGCGACAATCAGCATGATCTTGTCGCCGAAAGCCAACGCGAGAGTCATCAGACCAACAAGCACTGGGGCCAGAACCCAACGGGAAATGGACGGGCCATCGAGCTGGTTAACCACAAAACTGTCAACGGTGTTGACAATACTGACACCGTAAATCAGCACCACCGGGAAGAACGTGAACCAATAAATAATGGCAATGACTATGCCTGCGCTCTTGCCGAAGTAGTCCGTCAAAATCACCAGCACGTCCTCGCCCTGCAGACGAGAAGAACTCATCATCCAGGAAAACGCGAGGTGCGCAAAGTAGGTCATTGGACCAATGAGTACCGTGGCGATGAGCAATGGCCAGAATCCGAAGCTACCGGCGGAAATAGGCAAAAACAAAATACCGGCACCGACTGCGGTGCCGAAAAGCGTTATGGTCCAGGACCTATTCACTGAGCCTTTTGTCTCAGGTGCTTCAGAAACTTGCGTTTCATACATTTAGTGCATGCTCCTTGCTGTTGTGCAATTACGCCAAAGTAATTTCGGTGATGATATGTTTTACCCCACCAGCGGATCCACTATATGGCAGCAGTCACGTCAATGGAACTTAAGAGATTCAAAAAAAGATGGCATTCTTGGACACACTCGCTCTAGCCTGGGGTGAGACAACAACCCTAATTACCCAAACACTAAGGAGCAGCTCTCGTGGACTACAACAGCATTACCGTCGAGACTCGAGGCAAGGTTGGATTGATTACTTTCAACCGCCCCAAGGGACTCAACGCCCTCAATAAGGAGATGCAAGCAGAGGTTATACAAGCCGCTCAGGCTTTCGACAGCGACGAGAACATCGGCGCGATTGTCCTCACGGGCTCGGAGAAGGCTTTCGCTGCCGGCGCTGACATTAAAGAGATGGAACCGCTGTCCGGAGTGGATATGTATAAGGCCAATTGGTTCTCTGATTGGGAGCAGTTCACCGCCGTACGCACGCCGATTATCGCAGCCGTTAATGGTTACGCCCTAGGCGGCGGTTGTGAGGTTGCGATGATGTGCGATTTCATCATCGCTGGCACCAAGGCCAAGTTCGGCCAGCCTGAAGTCAACCTCGGCATCAGCCCCGGCATAGGCGGTTCCCAACGTCTAACCCGCGCGGTGGGCAAGGCAAAAGCCATGGAAATGTGCCTGACCGGACGCATGATGGATGCCGAAGAAGCTGAGCGTAGCGGCCTGATTGCCCAGATCGTTGAGCCAGAAGAGTTACTGGAGAAGGCTCTTGCCACGGCAGAGACCATTGCGTCGAAGTCGCAGATTGCAACTTCCATGATTAAAGAGCAGGTCAACGCGGTGTATGAGACTACCTTGTCGCAAGGACTGCTGTTTGAGCGCCGCGGTTTCCACGCGTTGTTCTCCTCGCAGGATCAGAAGGAAGGCATGGCAGCGTTTTCAGAAAAGCGCGACGCCAACTTCACTAATTCCTAATAATCCACCGAATAATGGTGGACAGATAGCCGGCGAGCACTAGCAGCGTCATCAGCCTTATCAGCTGCACGCTGACTACCGCGGGGCTGGAGCCGCCCTCATGCGCGAGCGCGAGGACGGTTTCCAAACCACCGGGACTCGTTGCCAAATAGGCATCAAAGTAGGAGATGTCGAGCCAGGCAGTCAACAGCAGGGCGGTGGCGGCACAGGTCGCAATCGTGATGATGATAAATAGCAAGGTCATGGGCAGCTGGCGCGCGAATAGCTTCAGCACCGGCACCGAAAGGCCGCCGCCGCAGAACCAGCCGATGATCAAAAAGCCAATCACGGCCACAAAATTCGGCATGATAAGAGCTTCCGGAATGAACTGCCCGGCAGCCACCGTGAGCAGGAGCGGCGCGAAAATATGGGGTGCAGGAAAGTGTAATAGCTTGCCGATGTAAGGCCCCACCAACGCAAACACCACCAACAAAACCGCACCCCACCAGGTGCCAGTTTCTTCTGTCACAGCAGAAGTGTGCACGTTGAAAATTGACGTGACCAGCGGCAGCGACAGGGATACGATGAGCAGGCGCAAATATTGCGACAGCGCGACCAAGCGATAGTCCGCGCCTGTTTCCATCGCGATCACCGGAATGGTGGATGAACCACCCGGAAGCATGCACAAAATACCGGTCTGCGGGGAAATACCCTTCACGCTTTTAGCCAGCATGACGCCGGCACCAATCCCGAGCGACACCGTGATAACTGAAAGCACCAGGCCCGGCAGCACAAAGGGCGTGACCTCACCTATGCCCACGCCAACGAGCGGTAACCCTGCCAGCACACCGATGACACCGCGGCCAGATTTTTCAATATGTTTATTGAGCACCAGTTCTTGCTTGCGTACCAGCGCAGTGCCGCCCGCGATGAGAATGCCCGCCAGAATCCACGCGGCAGCAACATTGAAGTAGTTAAAGACCAATCCAAGTAAAACCGACGCAGGTACTACAAGAATCCACGTCAGTGTACTTTTCATCGCTCTATCAACACTCCATCAGAATCGGCATAAACCATGGCGCCCGGAACAACCTTTACGCCCGAAAAATCTAGTGTAACCCCGACCTTGCCCGTACGCTCTTTCTTACTGCGCTGCGGGTTTGAGCCCATCGCCAGCACACCCAGCTCAATCTCAGCCAGCTCAGCACGGTCACGAATCGCACCGACGATAACCAAGCCAGCCCAACCGCTGTCCTTAAACATCTTGGCCATGTTGCCGCCCATCAGCGCACACGTGATCTTCTCGTCACCATCAACCACCAGAACTCGGCCCTCACCGGGCTGCTTCATCAGTTCTTTGAGCAGCTGATTATCTTCGTCGACCTTCACTGTCTCTGCTGGCCCAGCAAAGTGCTCAACGCGGCCGAGGTTCTCAAAGTTAAAGGGGAGTGAGTCGAGCTTTTCGCCCAGCTCATCATAGGTATCAGAGGTAAAAGTAGTCATTGCTTCCTATTCCTTTTCTAATGTTCTTAATCAGGCAGTCAATGCGATGCTCAGGATGGAGGGGATGACGCCGCCATCGGCAAGCAACTGCGCTTCGTTGCCTGTTTCGATGGCTGCCGTGGCAACGTAGCTCACCGTCGACCCGTCAACCTTGGTCATGGTGACCGGAACCTGGCAGCGCGGGCTAACCTCATCGGCCTGGATGTGGATGCTGTCGCCGGGTGCTAAGTCCACGAAGTCGCGCGGAATCTCCAGCGGCAAGATGCCCAAACCGATGAGATTGGAGCGGTGGATGCGCTCATAACTGGTGGCCAGCACCGCGCGAACGCCCAGCAAACGCTGGACCTTCGCAGCCCAGTCACGCGAAGAACCCATGCCATAGCGGTCACCGGCCACCATGACCACCGGCTGATTCTCCGCCGCATACCGCCCGGCAGCATCCCACACGCGCATCTCTTCTCCGCTGGGACTGTGCGTGGTCATGGCAATTCCGGACGCATCCGTTAGTTTGTTCTTCACCGCACGGGAGTAGAACGCGCCCCGAGCCATCACCTCCCAGTTGCCGCGGCGCGATGCAAAGACGTTGAGGTCATCGCGGTCTTCGCCGCGCTCGACGAGGAAGTCAGCGACGAAGGAATCCTTCGGAATCGCGCTGGCAGGGGAGATATGGTCGGTGGTGATGTCATCACCCAGCACCATCAGCGGGTAAGCATCATAGGTGCCAAGCAGCGACTTCTGGTCCAGGTCCGCAAACGGCGGCGGGCGCAATATCGTGGACTTTTCATCCCATGGAAACAGCGGACCCTCGGGTGCATCAATCTCATGCCACAACTTGTTGTTGGAAGCCTCATAGAAATCTGCGCCGAAGTCATCGGGTGCCATCGCCTTGGTAAAAGTCTCATCGATATCGTGCGGGCTTGGCCAAATATCGCGCAAATACACAGGCTTTCCTGCACTATCTGTTCCCAGGGCTTCCGCAGAAATATCAATATCCGCCCTGCCCGCCAGCGCAAAAGCGATGACTGACGGTGGGGACATGAGGAATCCATAATCCAAGTCCGGATGCACGCGGCCGGGGAAGTTGCGGTTGCCGGACAGTACCGCGACGGGCTTTCCTTCCTGCTCATGGATTTCCGGAGTCAGTGGGCCCGAGTTACCGATGCACGTGGTGCAGCCAAAGCCAACAATGTCGAAACCAATGGCGGATAAATCTTCCAGCAGTCCACCGCGTTCTAAGTAACTCGCCGCGGCAGGGGAGCCTGGTGCCAGCGAGGTCTTTACCCAGCTTGGCGGGGTCAGACCCTTTGCGCGGGCATTGCGGGCAAGAAGCCCTGCGGTGATCAGTAGTCGCGGGTCGGTGGTGTTCGTACAACTGGTAGTTGAGGCAATAGCCAGCGGAAATGCTTCTGCCTCCGGCTCAACGTCCGCGAGAACTCCTGCGAGAGTATTAATACTGTGCAAGTCCTGCGGGCGGCGGGGACCAGCCGCGGAAGGAATCACCGTCCCAAGGTCCAGTTCCAAGCTTTGGTTGTATTCCGGGTTGGCTTCCGGGTCAAACCACAGGTCGGCCTCTTTGTAATAGGAGCGCACAAAATCAATGTGCTTGGTGCTGCGCCCGGTCATCGCGATGTAGTCCATGCCGGCTTCATCAACAGGAAAATATGCCGTGGTCGCACCAAACTCCGGCGCCATATTAGCCACCACCGCGCGGTCACCAACGCTCAAGGTGGACACTCCAGGACCGTAAAGTTCCACAAACTTGCCGGTCACGCCAAACTTTCGCAGCTTGCTGGTCAAGGTTAGCGCCAGGTCCGTTGAGGTTACTCCCGCACCTAGCTTGCCGATGAGCCGCACACCAATCACCTCCGGCACCCGCAACGTAGTGGGCATACCGAACATCAAAGTCTCTGCCTCCACACCGCCGATACCCCAGCCTAAAACGCCCAGGCCGTTAATCATCGGAGTATGCGAGTCCGTGCCCAGCATCATGTCAGGAAAAGCATAAGTGCCATCGGTTGTTGCCACCGTGGCCAGCTGTTCCAAATTGATGGTGTGCATGATGCCCGTACCCGGTGGGTTGATGTGGATACCCTCCATGGAGTTCGACGCCCACTTGAGGAAACGGTAGCGCTCCTTGTTGCGGCGGATTTCCTCAGCGATGTTCAGCCGAGCCGCGTCGCGCCGGGCAAAATGCTCCACCGCGAGCGAGTGGTCAATGGATACCTCCACCGGCAGGTGCGGGCGGATGGCGCGCGGGTCGCCGCCTTCGCGCGCGACGGTATCGCGCATCGCCGCCATGTCCACCAACGCCGGGGTAGAGGTGGTGTCGTGCATGAGCAGGCGACTGGGGCTGAATTCAATTTCGGCATCCAAGTCGCGGTCGATGATGGGCTGGGGGTCACGGCCATGGCGGACGAGATTCTCGGCAAAGAGCCGAAGGATCATCGGATGGTTCTTTGGACCAGATGATCATCGCTCAGCTTGCCGATGAGGCCGGCGTCGACCCCAAGGAAGTCAACTACATGGCGCACTCCGGTGGCGCTGAGCTAGCAACCGCATTGCTGTCGGGCACCATTGACGCTTCGGTTTCTGGTTACAACGACTTCTCAGACCAGATCGAGGCAGGGCGTTTGAAGATGCTCGGCATTTCCGCAGAAGAGCCTGTCGATGGCATCGACACCCCAACGATGATCGAGCAAGGCTACGACGTATCCCTGGTCAACTGGCGTGGTGTTGTTGCACCTCCAGGACTAGAAGACGAAGACGTGGAAGAACTTCGCACCATCATGCGCGAAGTACTTGAGTCCGACACCTGGGCTGACGTTCTTGAACGTAACCAGTGGGCTGATAGCTCTTTGATTGGCGAGGACTTTGAGAAGAACCTCGAAGAAGAGCGCATTATCGTTGACGATATTTGGAAACAGTTGGGCTACTAAGGACCTCCATCATGACTAATTCAGCACCATCAGAGACGTCATCTGAGACGACCTCGTCTATCCCTGACCTGCCGTCTTTTAAGGGCTATGGCCTCTTGATCATGGCCGCCATCGTGTTCATCTTCGCCTCCTACGTCACGTACGGAATCTTCACAATGGACGTACCGGAGTCGGCGGCACTACCGGGGCCAAAATTCTACCCCTCAATTCTTGTTGTACTTTCATACATCCTGGTTGTCATGCTGGTCATTGACACCATTCGCAAGCCATCGCCTGGCGATGAACCCCGCTACGTCACCCCACTCGGTGAATACAGCGGCGACGCCCGCATCAGCCCCGACACCGCGCGCCGGTGGTCCCTGACTGCATCCATCGTCATCTTCATCGTCTTCATTTTGATTCTTGAGCCAGTTGGCTGGATCATCTCCGCGGCATTTCTGTTCGCCGGATTCTCCGTCGCCATGGGCCACAAGAAATACCTCAATGCCATCGCAGTTGGAATCGTGTTCTCCTGCGCAGTGCAGGTCGCATTCTCCGCTGGTCTTGGCCTTAACCTGCCAGCCGGAATCCTAGGAGGCATCTGCTAATGATGGAAACACTCAATAACCTCATGATGGGTTTCGGCGACGCATTCTCGCCGATGAACCTCGTCTACGTCCTCATCGGCGCGCTGCTCGGCACCGCCGTGGGAGTTCTGCCCGGCATGGGTTCCTCCATGGCCGTGGCACTGCTCCTACCTATTACCTTTACCCTCGACCCAACCGCTGCGTTCATTATGTTCGCTGGCGTCTACTTCGGTGGTCTCTTCGGTGACTCCACCATGGCCATCCTGGTCAACACCCCTGGTGGTTCGACAGCTATTGCAACCGCATTCGAAGGCCACAAGATGGCGCTGGGCGGGCGAGCCCCGCAGGCACTTGCAACAGCCGCCATCGGCGCGTTCACCGGTGGTCTTATCGCAACGACCCTGGTTGTATTCTTTGCTCCAAAGCTAGCCGAGTTCGCCATTCTCTTCGGCCCAGCCGAATACTTCGCCCTCGCAGCCTTCGCCTTCCTTGCATCGGCAGCCGTCGTGTCTGACTCTCTGCTGCGCGGCCTGATTTCCCTGGTTGTTGGCCTTTTGGTTGCAACCGTCGGTATTGATGAGATCTCCGGCGCCCAGCGATTCACCGGCGGCGTCCCCGAAATGTTCGACGGCATCGGCATCATCATCGTCACCGTCGGCATCCTGGCCCTCGGCGAAGTCTTCTACGTCATTTACGAGCAGACTAAGCCTGTTCCGAAGGTGCGCGAAGGCAAGATCGAACGCGCCCGCCTGTCCTGGGCTGAGTTCAAAGACGCACTCCCTGCATGGCTGCGCGGTGCCAGCTTCGGTGTTCCTTTCGGCGTCATCCCGGTCGGTGGTGCAGAGGTTCCAACTTTCATGGCCTACGCAACTGAGCGCAAGCTCGACGAACGACGCAAAGACCCACAGTTCGGCAAAGGCGCCATCCGCGGTGTCGCCGGACCTGAAGCTGCCGGCAACGCAACCGCCGGCACCGCAATGGGCGCACTGCTCGCGATGGGTCTTCCGACCTCCGCAACCGCCGCCATCATGCTGGCAGCATTCCAGCAGTACGGCATTCAGCCTGGTCCGCTGCTCTTCGAGCGCAACGCCGACCTCGTCTGGCCACTGCTTGCATCCCTGTTCATCGGCCTGTTCGTCCTGCTGATTCTGAACCTGCCGCTGGCGCCAATGTGGGCAAAGCTCCTGCTGATTCCGCGCTACTACCTCTACCCAGGCATCGCCGTGTTCTGTGCCCTGGGCGTGTACGCAACCTCCGCAGCTATCGCTGACCTCTGGCTCGTCCTGGTCATCGGCCTCGTTGGCTTCGTCATGCGACACTTCGATTTCCCGCTGGCACCAATCATGATTGGCGTCATCCTGGGCCCACTCGCAGAGTCCAGCTTCCGCAACGCGCTGCTGTCCTCCGGCGGTGACTACTCCATCCTGGTTGGCTCCCCAATCGCAATTGGCATGTACACCCTGATGGGCTTGGTCCTAGTCGCAGCATTCGTCCGCCGCTTCCAAAACAAGCTCGCCGACGCAAAGCGCGAAAAGGAAGAAAAAGCACTAGCAGAGGTCTAGTATTCCAATTCCTTTCCTCAACAGCAGATGTACTTCCGCGCCTTAATCGGCAACGAAGTACATCTGCTTATTTACGAACTCATCCATCGCCAGTGGTCCCAGCTCCCGGCCAAAACCTGAACGCTTCACGCCGCCGAATGGAATCTCCGCGCCCTCACCGGCAGGCGTATTCACATTGGACATACCGACGTCAAGCTGACGCGCAATTTTCTCTGCTCGTGCTTTATCCTCGGAGAACACCGCGCCACCCAAACCAAACTGGGAATCATTCGCTAGCTCCAGCGCCTCTTCATCGCTACTTACCTTGTTGACCACGGCGATTGGCCCAAAGAACTCTTCATAATAAGAACCCGAACCCCGCTCGATGCCTGTAACCACAGCAGGGGAGAAGTACGCGCTGTCCTCGGCTAATTCGCCGCCGACATGCACAGTTGCGCCTTCTTGGACTGCATTCTTCAACTGCTCGGCCAAGCCTTCTGCCGCAGAACGCGACGATAGTGGTGCATAAGAATTCTCAGTCGATTCAGCCAACTGCATTGGATCCGCAGGCTTCATCTGCTGCGCCAGCGCGACTAATTCAACAACGAACTCGTCATAGATATCGTCCATGACAATCAATCGCTTATTGGAGTTGCATGCCTGGCCAGTGTTGTACATGCGGGTTTCCCATGCCAACTTTGCAGCTGCCTTCACGTCCTTGGTGTCCAACACAATATACGGATCCGACCCGCCGAGCTCGAGTACAGCCTTCTTCAGATTCTTACCTGCTTGCTCACCAATGATGGCTCCCGCGCGCTCCGATCCAGTCAGCGATACGCCCTGGATGCGAGGATCCGCAATCATCTCCGTGATGTGGTCATGTGAAGCAAACACATTGTTGTAAACGCCTTGCGGTACGCCTGCGTCATTCAAGATCTGCTGAATTGCAAGCGCCGAACGCGGGCAAATCTCCGCATGCTTGAGAATAATTGTGTTTCCCAGCATGAGGTTTGGCGCGGCGAAGCGCGCTACCTGGTAATACGGGAAATTCCACGGCATAACGCCCAAAAGCGTGCCAATTGGCAGTCGACGGATAACTGCTTTGCCTGCAGAGTTCGTCGGAATCTCTTCATCAGCGGCAAAGCTAGGTCCATTGTCGGAATAGTATTTGAAGATGTCCGCTGAGAATTCAGCCTCCTCAATACCTTCTGCTAAAGGCTTACCCATTTCTTCCGCGATGATGGCGCCCAGGTCGTGCTTGCGTGCATCGAAAAGCTCTGCAATCTTCGCGACGATCTCCGCACGCTGCTCGATATCTAATGCGCCCCACGACTTGGCAGCCTTATGCGCTTCCGCCAAGACATGCTCGATTTCTCCAGCTGTTGCGGTCGGGAAAGTCTCAATTACTTCATCTGTCATCGGGGTTTGGACGCGATAAGTCACTTTTATTTCTCCTTGTTTGGTTTCGCTTTGTCCCATTGTGCCAAAGCCGCACGCGCCGCGCCGCTACTTTTAGAAACGTTGCTAACTCGTTACTTTGTTCGACTGGATTTGTGGTGTCCGGTGCTCGTATTATGGTTATAGAAAACCA
>OMJG01001509.1_pt1 | contig 13382 bp, 14 predicted proteins | sample 1646431 | NCBI WGS metagenome assembly OMJG01 (sample SAMN03771674, study PRJEB25209) | food metagenome | isolation source: Cotija cheese | place: Mexico:Jalisco,Michoacan | collected 2011-12-12 | reverse complement strand
ACCAGCGACCCTTCGATTAACAGTCGAATGCTCTGCCAACTGAGCTACGGAGGAATACCGCAGTTTCCTGCGGACGTGTGTTCCAGCTTAGCAAACCTCCCGGCCGACGAACAAAACCAAGACAAGTGCTTTAGCTCACAGCGTTGAGGGTGCTTCGGCCACAGCATTGAGGGTTTCCCCACCCGTTGCCGCAGGGTTGCCTTACAGTCAGGACAAACACAGTCCGCGGCCATCTTCACCGCCGTCCTGCGCGATAGACTCAAAGCGATCCCCACCCCAGAACTGCACCGTCGAAACCGGAAGACTCATCGTGACCATAGCGGCAATCGCCCTCGCCGTCCTCGCGGCCGTGGCACTGGCCTATGGCGCCTTGTATCAGCACGAAGCCGTTGCCGGGCAGGATGACTCCCACAACGGACTGAGCTGGGCACATTTCACCGACCTGCTCCGCAACCGCCGTTGGCTGCTCGGGCTGACCATCCTCGGCGTGGGAACGGCGGGCAATTTCGTCGCCCTGGCCCTGGCCCCGGTGATGGTCGTCCAGCCGATCGGGGCATTCTCACTCATCGTCTCCGTGCTGCTCGGCGTCCGTCACCGCGGCCTCAAGGTCAACAGACGACTCGTCCAGTCCGTCGTCTGGTGCACCGCCGGGGTGACGGCCTTCGTCGCGCTCTCGGCCACGACCGCACAGTCGGAGGTCCACCTCGGCGCCGATGCCATGCCCCTGTTCTGGATCACCGCCATCGCCGTCGCGATCGGCCTGGTGATCGTCCTCGTCTTCCGTCATGCCCCGCAGCTGGTTCTCATCATCGCGGCCGGACTGCTCTTCGCCTGTGTGGCGACGAACGCCCACCTGGTCAGCGTCCAGTTCCTCCGGGCCGGCATCGACCAGGTCACCTGGATCAACGTCGCAGCACTGGTGGCGGCGGTTGCCCTCGGTTCCCTGTTCGTCCAGAACTCCTATGCGGCGGGCCCTCCGGAGATGGTCATCGCCGGGCTGACAGTCATCGACCCGATCGGTGCCGTCATCCTGGGCACCATCGTCCTCGGCGAGGCGGCCCACTCCCCCATCTGGCTGATCCTGACCATCACGCTCACCGGATTGGTCGCCTGCGCAGCCGTCGTTGTATTGTCGCGGTATCATCCCGATGTCAGAGATCGAGAAGCTCAGCGCAGGAACGCCCGCCGTTCCGACACCATGACCGACACCGAGGAGAGCTGAATCCTGTCTGCGCACCGTCCCACTCCGAAACGCCGAATCCTCATTCCGGCAGAGACGTACGCCCCCGAAGTCAACGGTGCCGCGAAGTTCGCCGAACGGCTCGCCGCAGGCCTCGCCGCCCGCGGCAACGATGTCCATGTCGCCTGCCCTTCGGCGACAGGCAAACCCTCGGTCAGCGTCGAGAACGGGGTCACCGTTCACCGACTCACCGCTCACCGCTGGCCGTTGCACCCGACGTGGATGATCTGCATGCCGTGGGAGACGAAGCCCGAACTCTCCCGACTCCTCGACAGCATCCGTCCCGATGTCGTGCATACACAGGCTCACTTCGTCATCGGCCGCTTTGCCTTCTCCGAATCGATCAGGCGGGCTATCCCCGTCGTGGCCACGAACCATTTCATGCCCGACAACGTCCGTCCCTACCTCAGAGCTCCGAAGCCCGTTCTCGACGGCGGCACCGCCATCGCCTGGTGGGATCTGCGCCGGAAGTTCCAGTCCGCTGACTTCATCACGGTGCCCACACAGTTGGCGGCCGATCTGCTCACCGAGAACGGCTTCTCCTCTCCCATCCGAGCGGTCTCGTGCGGGATCGATCTGGAACGCTTCGCTCATCTGCGCGAACTCGACTGCGCCCAGTCACGGGCCGTTCCCCCGCGCGTCCTCTTCGTCGGTCGCCTCTCCTCGGAGAAGCATGCCGCAGACATCGTCGAGGCAGTGGCGAAGACCGATCCGGAGTTGGGGCTCGAAGCCGATATCGTCGGCGGCGGTGACCAGGAGGAACCGCTGAAGCACCTGGCGGAGGAACTCGGCATCGCCGACCGAGTGCATGTGCTCGGAAAGATCAGCGACAAGGCGCTCATGGACGCCTACCAGCGCTGCACCTTCTTCTGTATGCCCTCGACCGCTGAGCTGCAGTCCATCGCCACGCTGGAGGCGCTGGCCTCGCGCAAACCCGTGGTCGTTGCCGATGCGGTGGCCCTGCCGCACCTCGTCCGCGACGGAGTCAACGGGTATCTGTTCCCGCCGCGCGACACCGACGCCCTGGCCGATCGCTTCACCCGCATCTGCCGGATGCCCGAAGCCGATCTCGATGACATGTCGAAAGCGTCGCTCGACGTCGTGGCCAAACACGATATCGAATACACGCTCGACACCTTCGAATCCATCTACGACGGAGTCATCCGAGACGCCGCCGACTCGTCCGCGGCCTGACGGCCACGCGAGCTGACGAACAGGCGGCCTGACGAACGCGGGCCTAACCACCCACAGGTGGGACGAAGACCGTCGGGGCGGTCGGCATCCCGGTGAAGTCGACACTCCTGATCATGTCATCGACGGACCTCCACCGGGAGCCGGTACCGTCGAACCCGAGTGACTGCTGCATCCAGGCGAAGACGTCCTCGACGCTCCACCCGAGGCTGCGCAGCTGCTGATAGGTCACCGCGCCGTCGCGTTTGGCCAGCCGCTGGCCGCTGTCGTTGAGCACCAGGGGCACATGGACCCAGCCCGGTGCGGGCAGACCCAACAGCTGTGCCAGATATGCCTGCCGCGGTGCAGAAGAGGCCAGATCGTCCCCGCGCAGGATCTCGTCGATTCCGCTCGCTGCATCATCGACGACAACGGTGAGGTTGTAGGCGTAGACGCCGTCGCCTCGCCGCAGCACGAGATCGTCGACAAGGGCCTCCACTCGGCCCAGCAGCACATCGGTGATGCTGTGCTCTCGGTTGTCCGTGCGCAGACGCAGCGCCGGCTGCCGGTTGTTCGCCTCGAGTCTCCGTCGGGCCGATTCCCGCTCTCCCTCGCCGAGACTGCGACAGGTCCCGGGATACGCCCCGGGTGGTGCATGGGGCGCGCTCGGGGCCTGGGCGATGTCCTTGCGTGAGCAATAGCATTCGTAGACGAGACCGTCGGCTGCCAGCCTCGCAATCGCGTCCGAGTATTCCGCGGTGCGTGCGGACTGGACAAGGGGACGCTCGTCGGGAACGACTCCGAGGTCGGCGAAGACCTCGAGCTGCGAGTCGGCCGCGCCGGTCTTCACCCGATCGAGGTCTTCGACCCGCCACAGGAACCGGCGGCCCGTCTGCCGGGCACGCACATAGCTGAGCAGTCCGGTGCGGATATTGCCGATGTGGAGGTCACCGCTCGGGCTCGGAGCGAAACGCCCGGCTCCGCCGACTGAGTGTGTGCCGGTCACTGATCGGCTGCGAGGTCGCCGTACTGCGGGAACCGTTCGAGGTAGTCCTGCACATAGGAACAGGTGGGCACAATGGACGTCCCATCCGCACGGAGGAGGTCGAGCACCCGGGTGACGAGAGTGCGGGCGAAACCGCGGCGGGAGTAGCCTTCGGAGATGATCGTGTGCTGCAGCTCCAGGGTGTGCTCATCGATGACCTGGTAGGCGAGGAACCCGATGAACTCCCCCGGGGTCTCTTCGGAGAAGAGTTCGAACCGTTCGCGATCGACGTTCTTCACGACTCGGACCGGTGTGGGGCTGAGTTGAGGCTGTGGCATTGGTGCGCTCCTTCATGGCCGTCTCCTCTGTGAACGATACATGGTCGCGGCAGGGTCTGTTCGCGACCCCAGCCCCTGCCGGGACCGCGCCCGTTGCCCTCAGGCTCCGGCCGAGTGAGTGAGCTCTTCGCCTTCTCGGCGCAGCTCGACCTTGCGGATCTTGCCCGACACCGTCATCGGGAACGATTCGCGAACCTCGACATAGCGTGGGATCTTGAAGTGGGCGAGCTTGCCGGAGCAGAACTCACGGACCTCGTCGGCGGTGAGCGAGTCGAAGCCGTCCTTCAGGATCACCCACGCCATGAGTTCTTCGCCGTACTTCTCGTCGGAGATGCCGACGACCTGGACGTCGCGGATCGCTGGATGGTGGTAGAGGAACTCCTCGACCTCGCGCGGATAGATGTTCTCGCCTCCGCGGATGACCATGTCCTTGATCCGTCCGGAGATGTCGACGTAGCCGTCATCGTCCATGATGGCCAGGTCGCCGGTGTGGATCCACCGGGCAGCGTCGATCGTCTCGGCCGTCTTGTCCGGCTGATTCCAGTAGCCGAGCATCACCGCGTAGCCGCGAGTGCAGAATTCGCCTTTCTGGCCGCGCGGAACGGTCTGCCCGGTGACGGGGTCGGCGATCTTGATCTCCAGGTGCGGCATGACCCGGCCGACGGTCTCGGTGCGCTTCTGCAGGGAGTCGTCGACACGCGTCATCATCGACACCGGCGAGGTCTCGGTCATGCCGTAGCAGATGGCGACCTCGGACATGTTCATATCGTCGATGACTCGGCGCATCGTGTTCACCGGGCACGGCGATCCTGCCATCACGCCGGTGCGCAGAGTCGAGAAGTCGAATTCTGCGAACTGCGGGTGCTCGAGTTCGGCGATGAACATCGTCGGCACACCATAGAGCGATGTGGCTTTCTCCTCGGTGACCGCCGACATCGTCGCCACCGGGTCGAAGGCCGGTGACGGCAGCACGACCGCCGAGCCGTGGCTCAGCGCGGCGAGGTTGCCGATGACCATACCGAAGCAGTGGTAGTACGGCACGGGAACGACCACGGTGTCGGCGGGGGTGTACGAGAGCATCTCGCCGATGAAGAAGCCGTTGTTGAGGATGTTGTGGTGACTGAGGGTCACACCCTTGGGGAACCCGGTCGTGCCGGAGGTGTACTGAATGTTGATCGGATCATCGGCCGAGAGGTCGTCGATGACCTGCTGCAGCCGCACCGCGTACTTCGCCCGTTCGTCGTCGAGCATCTCGCGGCCCTGCCCGATGAGGTGAGCGAAGGATTCGCGCTCGCCGACCGTGACACCGCCGATGAGGTCTGCGGAGACCGTGTCGAGGAAGACGAGATCGAGGCTGGGGACCTTGGCGGCCACCTCGGTGGCGATGGCGTGGAAGTCCGAGTGCGGGGGTGCGACGATCTGCGAGATCATCAGGCTCATTCCGGACTGTTCGACGACGAACTCGAGTTCGTGGCTGCGGTAGGCGGGGTTGACGTTGACCAGGATCGCTCCGATCTTCGCCGTGGCATACTGCACGAGCGCCCATTCGCCGACGTTCTGCGCCCAGATGCCGACCCGGTCGCCCTTCTTCACTCCACGTTCGAGAAGGCCGATGGCCAGTGCGTCGGTGTCACGATCGAAGTCGGAGTACGTCCACCTCCGATTCGAATGCCGGTCGACCAATGCCAGCGCTTCGGGATTCCTCGCGGCGGTGCGTTTGATGTGCTCGGCGATGGTGATCCCGAGCAGCGGTTCCGTCGATGTTCCCGACGAGTAGGACAATTCGGACACTGCGGTGTGCTCCCTTGCATGCCAATTTTCACTGTGACTGATTGCACACTATTCCGTCACGGTCCCGCATGCAAAAGCTGGCGAGGAATTCGGCGCCCTCACCTGCGGCTTCGGGGTCGACCTGTCCGACGGGAGCCGAGTGGACGACGGTGCCGCTCTCCACCAGGACCAGCGACTCGGCCAGAGCGGTGACGTCATCGACGTCGTGGGTGACCAGCAGTGCGCTGCGCCCGCTCAGCAGCCGGGACAGCACCCGACGGGTCTCGACAGCGACATCCACGTCGAGTGCGGCCAGCGGTTCGTCGAGCAGCAGCAGCTTCGGTTCGACGACGAGCGCACGGGCAAGCGCGATGCGGGCGGCCTGCCCCCCGGAGACGGCGTCGGGTCTGCGGTGCGCGCACTGTCCCACGCCGAGGCGGTCGAGCATCGCCTGCGCCTGTTCACGTGCGACGCGGCGAGTCGCACCGTGAGCCCGCAGACCGAATCCGACGTTGTCGATGACGCTCAGGTGAGGGAACAGGAGGGGGCTCTGTGCGAGATGGACGATTCCGCGGTCGTGGACCGGCGGCCACAGTCCGGCAGCGATGTCGAAGACCGTGTCGTCCCCGAGACGCAGCCGTCCCGAATCAGGCACCAGGGCGCCGGTGAGCACCTGGAACAGGGTGGATTTTCCGGCCCCGTTGCGGCCGATGATCGCAGTGGTCCCCGGCAGCGCGGAAGTCAGATCCAGATCGATTCCGCGGGCAGTCAGCTGGACTTCGGCCCTGATGCTCTGTGCAGGTCTCGCAGGTCCCACGGACCGCGGCTTCGGTTCGGTCGCTCCCCCGCGTTTCGGGGCGTCGTCGAGGGCGGATGGGACCGCCTCGGCGGGGTTGGGGGTCGGGGCGGTGTTAGGGGATCTCAGCCGGGGAGCGTGCGGGGACCGGTAGGCGACGATGATGATGAGCACGGCGATGACGATGAGCAGGAGCGAGAGGCCGATGGCCGCCTGCGGGTCGGATTCGCGGACGAGGTAGATCTGCAGGGGCATCGTCCGGGTGACGCCGGACAGCGATCCGGCGAAGGTCAGTGTGGCCCCGAACTCGCCGAGTGAGCGGGCGAAGCACAGCACGGCGCCCGTGACGATTCCGTGTCGGAGCAGCGGCAGAGTGACCGTGAAGAACACACGATTGGGTTTCGCACCGAGCTCGGCCGCGGTGAGTTCATAGCGGCGTCCGAGGCCCGCGGTGGCGGTCTCGACGGACATGACCATGAACGGCAGGGACACGAAGACCTGCGCCATGATCACCGCCGAGGTGGTGTAGGCGAGACTGAGGCCCGCCGCTTCGAGCCCTCCGCCGAGGATGGCCGACCGACCCCAGGTGTAGAGCAGCGCGAGACCGCTGACCACCGGCGGCAGCACGAGAGGCAGCAGGATGAGGGTGCGCACGATGCGCTGGCCGGGGAACCGCCGAGTGGCGAGCAGGTACCCGAGGGGGAAGCCGATGAGGACGCTGATGAGTGCCGAGGTCACCGAGGTCAGCAGGGACAGCCTCATCGCCAGGCGGGATTCCTCGGCCGTGATCACGGCGAGCAGACTCTGGGCATCGACCCGAGTGAGCATGCCGATGATCGGCAGGAGCAGGAAGACGATGCCGATGACGGCGGGCAGCCACAGCCAGCCGGGGACGAGCGATTCCGATCTGGGTCGCCGCGGGGGGCGGACCGGGGACGTCTCGCGACGCATCGGAGCAGGCGCAGGCATGGTCAGCCCGCAGCGAATCCGGCGTCGCGCAGCAGCTTCTGGGCCGTGTCGGAACCGAGGAACTTCACGAAGTCATCGGCTTGGTCCTGGTTCTCGCTGGCCCTGACAGCGGCGGCCGGGTACTTGTTGATCACCTTGTCGGCGCCGTCGAGCTCGACCTGTTCGACCTTGCCGCCTCCACGGGCGATATCAGTGACGTAGACGATTCCGGCGTCGGCCTGTCCGGCGCTGACCTTGCCGAGCACATCGGTGACCGAGTTCTCTTCGCTGACCGGATCGAGTGCGACGTCGTTGAGGTCGGCCCACTTCTGAGTTGCGGCCCCGCAGGGCACCTGAGGTGCGCAGACGACGAGGTCGGTCCCGGAAAAGTCCTTGGAGCTCTTGATCGCCTGCGGATTTCCCTCGGCCACGGCCAGGGTGAGCGTGTTCGAAGCGAACATCTCAGGCTCGCCGGCAAGCAGATCGTCGGAGGCGAGTGTGTCCATCGTCGTCTCATCGGCGGTGGCGATCACGTCGGCGGGGGCGCCTTCGGAGATCTGCGAGACGAGGTCGGAGGAACCGGCGAAAGAGAACTTCACGTCTGGTGCATTCGGATCGGTGGCGGTGTACTCATCGGCGATGTCGTCGAAGACTTCGGTGAGCGAAGCGGCGGCGAAGACGGTGATCTCCTCCGGTTCGTCCGCCTCGGCGTGCGGATCCGATCCCGATGAACAGGCGGTCAGGGTCAGGGCTGCGACGGTGCAGAGCCCCAGCAAGGTTTTCTTCATACTCCTATTGAACCCGCAAATGCGACTCCGTGTCGACTTCAGCTCCGATTATGAGACTCTACGCTCGCGTTCTGCCAGGCACGGCCGGTCCTCATGAACTCGGAACGGTGTCGATCGACACCATCGTCGCCTTCACCGAGGCGGTCGCAAGTCTGCCCGGCTCGAGCCCGAGTTCGCGGCAGGCTTCGGCCGACATCAGCGACACCACGCGGAAGGGACCGCACTGCATGCTGACCTGGGCCATCACTCCGTCGATGCTGACGTCCGTGACGAGACCGGCGAAGCGGTTGCGTGAGGAGCTGACGACTCCGCTGGGGTCCGGCAGAGCCTCGGAGGACGATTGAGCGAGAGCGGCGAGCTCACTGCCGTCGACGACCGCCCGATTCGAGGCGTCCTTGTGCTGGGACAGTCGACCGTCGGCGACCCACCGGCGCACGGTGTCATCGCTGACGCCGAGGAACCGTGCCGCTTCGCTGATCCGCAGTCGGGTCATTCGAGGGCTCCTACCCATTCGTCACTGCCATCGCTGAAGTGCTGATGCTTCCAGATCGCCACCCGAGCCTTGACGTCGTCGATGAGTTCGCAGCAGGCGAGGAAGGAGTCCTTCCGATGGGCTGAGGCGACGACTGCGGCCAGTGCCACATCGCCGATCTCGAGGTCGCCGACGCGGTGGACGACGGAGAGCCTGACCGCAGGGTGCCGGGCGGCGATGTCCGCAGCCACCTCGGCGATCTGGGTGGAGGCCAGGGGGTGGGATTCGTAGTGCAGACGAGCGACTCCCCGACCCTCGTCGTGGTCGCGGATGACTCCGGAGAAGCTGACGACGGCACCGCAGGTCTCCGTGAGGACCTGGGGTTCGAGTTCCTGGGTCGAAATCGGGGACTCGATGACTCCCGTGGTCACGACTGTGCCGGTGCTCATGACTCTCGCGTCCAATCTCCGCTCTTTCCGCCGGTCTTCTCGACGACCTTGATGTCGCTGATGACGGCCTGGTTGTCGACGGCCTTGATCATGTCGAAGATCGCCAGCGCGGCCGTGGTCACAGCCGTCAGGGCTTCCATTTCGACGCCTGTCTTCGACACGGTCTTCACCGCGGCGGTGATGGCCACCGCGTCCTCGCGGAGTTCGAACTCCACGTCGATTCCCGTCAGGGGCAGCGGATGGCACAGCGGGATGAGGTCGCTGGTGCGCTTGGCGCCCATGACGGCGGCGATGCGGGCCACGGGCAGAGCATCGCCCTTGGGAAGCCCCGCCTCGGCGATGAGGTCGATGACCTCGGCACGAGTGGTGATGAGGCCGGAGGCAACGGCTCGGCGCTTCGTGACGTCCTTGTCGCCGACATCGACCATCTGGGCGGTTCCGGATGCGTCGACGTGGCTGAGTTTCATGCGATCTTCCACGTCAACAGCCTATCTCCCACAGCTGAGAACGGATCGTCTGCTCCCGCGTCCTCGGGTGAGACGAAGACGAGGTGCGTGGCTTCGGCATAGCTGTGGAGCAGGTGGGACCGGGAGTCGCCGACGAATTCGAGACCGGCGTCGGTGAGTCTGGCGCGGCGCACCTGCAGCTTTCCGGCCGGAGGGGCTTCGTCGAATCCGTGTGCCAGTCGGTGGAGGCCGGCCTCGCGGGGCGGTTCGTGGTCGGCCAGTCCGAGCAGGGCGGGCCGGATGAAGAGTTCGAAGCTGATGAGTGTGCTCACCGGGTTGCCCGGCAGCGCCACCCACGCATGATCGGCCAGGCGTCCGCAGCCCTGCGGTCCCCCGGGCTGCATGGCGATCGGTTCGAAGGTCATCGAAGAATCCGCATCGAGGTCGGCCGCGAGCTTGACGACTTCGTGCGCTCCCTTCGAGATGCCCCCGGTGGAGATGACGAGCTCCGCATCGCTGTCGCGGACTCGGTCGAGCAGCTGCTGTGGGTCGTCGGGGACGAACGCCGCCTCGGTATCGACGCCGAGGCGACGCAGCCCGGCGTTCAGCGTCACGGAGTTCGCGTCGTTGATCCCGGCGGCCGCGTCAGCGGCGATCTCATCACCCGTGCTCACGACGAGCACGCGCGGGAGACCGAGCACCGGAAGTTGGTTCACCCCACACGCGGCGGCCACGCCGAGGTGGGCCGGTGTCAGCAAGGTGCCCGCACTCAGCACGGTCTGACCGGTGCGGACGTCGGATCCGCGGCGTCGGACGAAGGTTCCCGGGCGTGGTTCTGCACGAGCGTCGAGGGTGATGGCATCGGCTCCGAAGCGTCCCGGGGAGGTGTCCTCGATCTTGACGACCATATCGGTGCCCGCAGGCAGCGGCGCCCCGGTCATGATCTCCACTGCAGTGCCCGGCAGCACCGGCTGACCGTGTGCACCGGCAGCGACACGCCCGTGCACGGGAATCGGGCGGTCGCGCATCTCGTCGACGGTGGCGGCGGCCAGGGCGTAGCCGTCCATGCTCGAGTTGTCGAAGCCGGGGACATCGATCGGCGATTCCACATCGGCGGTCAGCCGCCTCGGCGTCTCCAGCAGAGAACTCAGCGGCAGGCTCACCGGACCGGTCAGGGGCGCGATCATCTCGGATATCCGCTCACGGTGCATCTTCGCAGTAGTCATGGGACGATGATATCGACACGCTTTTCAAGGAGGATGACGCAATGGAGAAGATCGGCCTGCCCATGCCGGTGCTCAGAACTCCGACGGTCGACCCGGGCGAGGAGTTCACCGGCCACACCGAGGACGCACTGCTCGACACCTTCGATCGCCGCGCTCGCGACCTCCGCATCTCCCTCACGGACTTCTGCAACCTGCGCTGCACCTACTGCATGCCGGAGGAAGGCGTCGAGTTCATGTCCCGCGATTCCGCGATGACCGGCGACGAGATCGTCCGCTTCGTCCGCATCGCGGTAGAGAAGTTCGGCGTCGACCAGGTCCGGTTCACCGGCGGCGAACCCCTGACACGCAAGGACATCAACGAGATCATCGCCGGCGTTGCGGCACTGGAGCCGCGACCGAACATCGCACTGACGACGAACGCGATCGGGCTCGACAAACGCGCCGCACGGCTGAAGGACGCGGGACTCGATCGCATCAACGTCTCTCTCGACACGATCGATCCGGAAACCTTCGAGTCCATGACCCGACGTCCGTTCCTCAAACGGGTGCTCGAGGGCATCGACGGGGCGAAGGCCGCCGGCCTCGAGCCCGTGAAGATCAATGCCGTGCTGCTGCCCGGCGTCAACGATGCACAGGCTCCGGATCTGCTGCAGTGGTGCCTCGAGCAGGATCTGAGTCTGCGGTTCATCGAGCAGATGCCCCTGGATGCCGGACATTCCTGGGATCGAACGTCGATGATCACCGCCGCGGACATCTTCGCCCTCCTCGAGCCCCGCTTCGTACTCACCCCGGATTCGGCTCCGCGCAACGGCGCCCCGGCGGAGAAGTTCCTCGTCGCCGATCGACGCCGTCCCGATACGATCCTCGGCACCGTCGGAATCATCGCTTCTGTCACGCGTCCGTTCTGTGCGGACTGCACCCGCACGCGGCTGACCGCAGAGGGTCGTGTGCGCACCTGCCTGTTCTCCCGCACCGAGGTCGATCTGCTCACCGCGATGCGCGAGGGGGCCTCGGACGATTCGATTGCGAACCTGTGGAAGGGTGCGCATTGGAAGAAGCTCGCCGGTCACGGGATGGACACGGATTCGTTCGAGCAGCCACAGCGTCCCATGAGCGCCATCGGAGGATAAGTGCCCACCATCACCGTTCGGTTCTTCGCCGCAGCCCGCGAGGCCTTCGGCGCCCGCGAATCACAGATGAATGCCGAGACCGTCGATGAGCTCGTCACGACCCTCGCCGAGGCGGCCGGTACCCAAGCCGCGACCGTGCTGTCGCGTTCGAGCTTCCTCGTCAATTCCGTGGCCGCGACCGATAAGTCGGTGCCTTTGGCCGATGGTGACACCGTCGATGTCCTCCCGCCGTTCGCCGGCGGGTGAGGTTCTGAGCAGACCGGCCGGTGGTCGCCTCGTCAGCGCTGCTGCGGGGTCGGCTGTGACAGAAAGGCGAGGTATCCGCCGTTGACCGAGGTCACCGCGGTGCCCTGTGAGCGCAGCTGTGCTGCGGTCTTCGTCGAGCGCACCCCCGACCGGCAGTATAGTGCGATCCCTGACTGCTGCATGGGATCCGACCCGACGGGCAGCCTGCCGGGGTCGGCGAGGAGTTCGTCCATCGGAATGTGAATGGCGCCGGGGACCATCCCCGAGGCGACCTCGTCGTCCTCGCGGATGTCGACGAGGACGGAGGTCTCGTCGAGCTCCGACCAGGTGACGGCGGCCGGCCCCAGAGGACTCTCTCCGGTGTTCGTGCCGGCTGCGCCCTCGGTGCCGTCGTCGGTGCGGAGCGAGTCGAACGTGTGCTGGGTGTAATCGCTGCGATGCATCTCGAGGTCGGTGACCGGAGTTCGACCGGGGATCGGCTGCACCGGGACGGTCTCCCAGCCGGCATCGAGACTGCTGTGGATCGCCACGCTGTTGTACAGCGGTGTGCCGATTCCGGTGAGCACCTTGATGGCTTCCATCGCCATGGCGGATCCGATGCTTCCGCACAGGGGGCCGAGGACTCCGGCGACCGAGCAGTCGGGCACGCTGCCGGGGGCGGGGACCTCGGGATAGAGGTCGCGCAGGGTAGCGCCGTGTTCGACGTCGAAGACGGCGACCTGTCCGTCGAAGCCGAGGATCGTCCCCCACACGAGTGGGAGTCTGAGAATCTCACAGGCATCGTTGGCAAGGTAGCGGGTGGCGAAGTTGTCGCTGCCGTCGACGACGATGTCGACGCCGTCGAAGAGGTCGAGAGCGTTGTCCGCAGTGAGCAGCTGGGCAATCGTGCGGACCTCGATCGACGAGTTGATCCCGTTCATCCGCTGCCGGGCGGAATCGATCTTACGAGAGCCGACGGCCGCCTCGGTGTGGATGACCTGTCGGTGCAGATTGCTCAGCTCGACGATATCGGGATCGACCACGGTGATCGTGCCGATGCCGACGGCCGCGAGGTAGCTGAGGATCGGTGCGCCGAGTCCCCCGGCGCCGATGACGAGGACGTGCGAGTCGAGCAGTTCCGCCTGTGCGCTCTCTCCGAACCCGGACAGTCTAAGCTGCCGAGCATACCGGGCCCGGTCGGCGGGTTCGAGGGGTGACGTGGACATGGTGCCATCCTAGTCGGCTGAGTTGTTCGCGGACTGTCTGTGCCGGTGTTCGGGCATCAGCACTCGAGGTAGTCGATGACCGTGCCCGCGCTCAGCTCCTCAGGGCTGTGCGGGGAATCGGTGCGGCGCGGGATTCTGATGATCACATCGGCGGCGGCGAAATTCGGGAGTCT
>OMJG01001508.1_pt1 | contig 13390 bp, 12 predicted proteins | sample 1646431 | NCBI WGS metagenome assembly OMJG01 (sample SAMN03771674, study PRJEB25209) | food metagenome | isolation source: Cotija cheese | place: Mexico:Jalisco,Michoacan | collected 2011-12-12 | reverse complement strand
ATTTGTCAAAATTAAGTCCAAGTGACGTTAAACAGGAGCGTTTTATGACGTTAGAGACATTAGACGAAAAGTTGCGATTTATGGTATTACTAAAATATGGGTTAAGTAAGGCAATAAAAGATAATACGATTTCAGATACTGATTTAAAACTTATTCAGAAATCAGTTGATAATAAGCTTATCCAGCGTGAAATTGATAACATTTTACAAAATCGCACTCATAAGAAAGTCGTTGAAAAAATTAAAAAATACAAAAGAGTGCAGCATCTCAATGGTTTTGCAGCTGCAAGGGCTCGATTACAGTATAAAAATGAATTACAAGCTCTGTTCGGCTCAGAAAAATATGTTAGTGACCTAGACAAGCAAGAAATGGGAAAAACATTAACTAAATAAAAATATTTTATGATGTAGGTACAAATGAACTTAGTATAAACACTTACCCATAGACCCTCCAAAAAAAGGAATTGCCTATATAATGCTATAATTTTCATATACCATTGTAATCAAAAGGGGGATTTCAAATGAGTAAGGGCGCTTGGATAGGAACGATTATTGTCATAATAGCTATTGGTCTCGGGGCAGGTGGTATGTTGTACGTTAATCAACAGTCACAAGATAGAGATTTAAAGGAAGAACGCGCTAAAAGTAATTCACTATCTAAAAAAATGGATAGTGCAGATAAAAAGAAAGCAACTAGCGAGAAAAAGTCTAGTTCACACCAAACATCCTCAAGTGTGAGTGAATCATCGGCAACATCTTCGGCTTCATCAAGTTCTGAAGAATCAACGACTAATGAACCGATTCAATTAACGACAGCACAGAAGCAGGCTGTTAATGCGGCCTTTTTGAATTGGGCAGCTGGGCGCGCGAAGGTTGGCAATATGGCAGTGACCGACTGGTATTTTGATCATGGTGCAGCCGGGACAGGAGATTGGTACGCTAATACAACGGATGGTGAGATTCAAGTACAAGATCAAAATAATCCAGGTCTATCAGCCTTTCCAATCCATGCAATCGGTGGCTGTGTTTTCTTAACAATGAAGGATGGATCTACTGGTCGACAAGATGATGCCGTAATGTCAATCGCTGGTGGTTATGGTGACAAAGCTGAAATGAGTAAGCCAATTACGAAGTATATGCTTGGTGATAACGGCAAGGTATATGAACTAAAATTGGCTGAAGGGGATGCAAGTTTAGCAGCTGGTTTCGCTGAATATACCGATGACGGACAAAAAAATCCATACGGCCCATCGTATACTTTTAAAGTGTCAGAAGATCAAGCTGCACAGGCAGAATTGCAGAATCTACTGAATGCGTATCGATAAGTGCTTATTTTTCTATTGGTTTAAGACAATTTTTACGGTTACTTAATTTAATCTATTTATAAAAGTGGTGAAGATGAAGTCTTCATCACTTTTTTGTATTTAAAAAATATAAAAAGATATTATCTTTCTGTATTGTCTCCCAATCCTTCATTAAAAAAATATCGCCTTAATGCTTGACAGTAAAATATGAAAGCGATTACAATGTAGTTGTTGATAAAGATACTATCTATTTATAAAAGAGAGTATCTATTTAGAAAATTCAAACTTAAGGGAGTTTTGAAATGAAAATTACAAGTTATAAAACTTTTTCAGTATCACCACGTTGGCTGTTTTTGAAAGTAGAAACTGATGAAGGTGTTAGCGGTTGGGGAGAACCAGTTATTGAGGGACGTTCAGCAACTGTAGAAGCTGCTGTACATGAATTGATGGATTCATTGATTGGATTTGATCCTTTTAGAATTGAGGATGCTTGGGAGAAGATGTACCGTAGCGGATTTTACCGTGGTGGTCCAATCTTAATGAGTGCCATTGCAGGTATTGATCAAGCACTTTGGGACATCAAAGGTAAAGCACTTGGTCAACCTGTTTATGAGTTAATGGGTGGAGCCGTACGTGATGCTATTAAAGTTTATTCTTGGGTAGGTGGTGATCGACCAAGTAACGTTGGTGCCGCTGCGCTAGAACGAAAGAAGATTGGGTTTACAGCTATCAAAATGAATGCAACTGAAGAGTTACAGATGATTGATAGTTACGAAAAAGTACAAGAAGTCGTGGATCGTGTGAAGGCAATTCGTGATGCGTGTGGACCAAACTTTGGTATCGCCGTAGATTTCCATGGACGAGTTCACAAGCCAATGGCCAAAGTGTTAGCAAAAGCACTTGAGCCATATAACTTAATGTTTATTGAAGAACCGGTTTTGCCAGAAAATAATGAAGCATTAAGTGATATTACTCACTTAACGCAAACTCCAATCGCAACAGGTGAAAGAATGTTTACAAGATGGGACTTTAAAAAGTTATTTGAGGCAGGTAATGCAGATGTTATTCAACCAGATTTGTCACATGCTGGTGGAATCACTGAATGCAAGAAGATTGCATCAATGGCTGAAGCTTATGATGTTGCCGTGGCATTTCATTGTCCACTAGGTCCTATCGCATTGGCAGCATGTCTTCAAGTAGATGCAACGGTATACAATGCATTTATTCAAGAACAAAGCTTAGGTATTCACTATAATGCAACAAATGATTTGTTAGACTACATTAAAAATCCAGAAATATTTGAGTACAAGGATGGTATGGTTAGCATTCCAAGCCTACCTGGATTAGGTGTAGAAGTTAATGAAGAACTAGTTCGTGAGAAAGCAAAGGAAAATACTAACTGGCACAATCCTGTTTGGCGTCATGAAGATGGAACAATTGCTGAGTGGTAATAAGAGAGGAATATAGGCATGGGGAACCTAGTAACTATTGATACTGGAACTACTAATACAAGGGTAGTGCTCTGGAGAGATGGAGAAAAAATTGCCAAAGTTTCACGGCCTGTAGGGGTCAAAATCACCTCTATTACGGGTAGTAAAGAGAAGCTGCAACAGGCAATTAAGTCAGCTATTGATGAATTATTATCAAATGAAAACATTGATGATTATTCAGCGGTAAAGTTTATTGCATCAGGTATGATTACTTCAAATTTAGGATTAGTAGAAATTCCACATCAAGAAGCACCTGTTAGTATGGCAGACTTGTCAGACAATATGCAAAGTGTGGTAGTTCCGGAAGTTTGTGAACAACCAATTTGGTTTGTCCCAGGTATTAAAAATAAGTTATCCGAAATTCTGGTTCAAAATATAACCAATATGGATGTAATGCGTGGTGAAGAGGTTGAAGCGATTGGGGCACTGAGTCATTTAGATACAAACCGTTCTATCGTTTTAGTCCTCCCAGGATCACATACTAAGTTCATTAAAATTGATGAATCTGGCCGTATAGCAGGATCAATTACGTCTATGGCTGGAGAATTAATTTCGCTATTAACTAAGGATTCGATTTTATCTGATTCGTTAAATAGTGAATTTTCTGATGATCTAGATGAAGATGCTTTGATTTTGGGTGCAAAATCGTGTGAGTTTAATGGACTAGGACGCGCAGCATTTGCTGTTCGATTGCTTGACTTATATACGGAATATACACGAAATCAACTAGCAAATTATCTTTTGGGAGTTGTTTTGCAGAATGATATTCAGGCAATTAAGAGTACGCATGCTTTTGAAGTAAATAAAAACGATACGTTTGTTGTTATTGGTAAGCCAGCATTGCGTGATTCATTGAAAGTCTTGCTTGAAAATAACGATTACTTTAATGGTGAAATTAAAACAATTGATGTTCCTGAATTAGCAAGTGTTGGAATTATGGAAATTGCTAAATTACGAGGCATTATCTAAGACGAGGGGATAACAAATGGAAATTGAAAACTATCCAAAATTAACAGTTATTATGCGTGGTTATAGCTATGAACAAGCCATGTTGATTATTAAATTACTTAGTAACTATGATAAGAAGGTTGGTGTGGAAGTTACAACTAATAATCCAGATTATCTGAAGATAATTAAGGATGGAAATGACCAATATGGAGAGCAAGTATATATTGGTGTTGGAACCGTTCAGACTAAAGAACAAGCTCAAGATGCGATAAATGCAGGGGCAAAATTTATGCTTGGACCACAATCTTTTACACAGGATATCTATGACTTAGCACAACAAACAGGTGTGGTTACTGTTCCAGGAGCAATGACTCCTACTGAAATTCAATATGAATTTAGTAAAGGTGCAGATATTGTTAAGGTATTCCCAGCGATTACAGTAGGATCAACGTTCTTTAAACAATTGGCCGGACCAATGGCTGGACTTCGGTTGATGGCTGTAGGTGGTGTAAATCTTGATAATGCGAAAGAATTTATGACAGCCGGTGCGGGTTACTTAGGAATCGGATCTAGCTTCTTTAACAAGCAAGATTTGAAGAATTTAGACGAAGACTCTTTAAATGAATCAATTCAAAATTTTTTAGCAGAAATTAATATGTAAATTTAAAATCAGACTTTATTGCAACATGAAGAGAGGGAAATCATGCCATTACTAATAGTAGTATTAGGGGTTTTGCTATTAATCTTTTTAATTACAAAACTGAAGTTGAACACATTTGTTTCGTTAATTATTACATCATTTATTGTGGCCTTTGCATTAGGAATACCTTTAACAAAAATTCCAACAACAATAACTGATGGATTAGGAAATCAACTAGGTAGCTTGGCCATTGTCTTTGGAATGGGATCAATGATTGGGAAATTGGTTTCAGACGCCGGTGGTGGGCATCGAATAGCTCATACACTAATAAATAAATTTGGACGTAAGCGAATTCAAATTGCCGTTATCCTTGCATCATTTATTATTGGATTGGCATTGTTCTTTGAAGTTGGTTTAGTTGTTTTGCTACCAATTATTTTTATAATTGCTCGTGAGCTAGAAATGCCACTAATGTCATTGGCCATTCCAATGGCAGCAACATTGAATGTTATGCACGGATTCATTCCGCCACATCCAGCACCAACAGCCATTTCAGCCGTTTTCGGTGCTAATGTCGGACAAGTTATACTACTTGGAATTATTGTTGCTATTCCAACAGTTATTATTTCAGGACCTGTTTATAATCATTTCTTGCATAAATTATATCCTCGAGTTTATAAGATTCAAACCGAAAATCCAAGATTGGGTAAAATTGAAGAATTTGATTTAGATAAGACACCAAAGTTTGGTATTAGTGTTTTGACGGCTATGATGCCAGTTATTTTGATTGGTGTTTCAACACTATTAGAATTTGGTCTACCAAAGCATAGCTTGATTCATGATATTTTCTCAATAATTGGAAATCCTGATTTTGCTATGATGGTTTCATTAGTTTTCGCCATTTATACGATGGGTGTTAAGCAACGAATTCCAATGAAAAAAATTGGTAGCACGTTAGAAAATGCTATTATTCAAATTGCCGGTATGCTATTCATTATTGGTGGTGGTGGGGCTTTTAAACAAGTTTTAGTTTCCGGTGGAATCTCAGACTATATTTCACAGATGTTCTCTGATTTGAATATGTCACCATTGCTAGCAGCTTGGTTAATTACAGCTCTACTTCGAGTTAGTTTAGGATCATCAACAGTTGCTGCTTTAACTGGTGCTGGACTAGTTGCACCATTGATGGCTTCAGCAGGTGTCAACCCAGCATTAATGGTACTAGCAGTCGGTGCAGGTAGTGTCTTTGGGGGACACGTTAATGATGCCGGCTTCTGGATGGTTAAGGAATACTTTAATCTTTCATTGAAGGAAACCTTGACAGCTTGGTCACCACTTACTTGTGTTATTGGAGTAGTTGGTTTAGGAGCAGTCATGACATTGTCATTGTTTATTTAGATCAACAAACCACTAACTGGAACAAATTTCAGTTAGTGGTTTTTGATGTCTAAATAAAGTAATATTAAGTTAACCTTATTACAGGAGCTTTTACTTTAATGGAAACTAACAAATTAACAGTTTACGAAAAAACGTTACAAAAATTGAATGAAAAAATAATAGGTGAAGTTTGGGAACCAGGTAAAAGGTTACCTTCAATGAAGCAACTGGCAATGGATTTTGGTGTTAGCGTTACAACTATTAGAGAAGTCCTACACACATTGGAAAACAAGAATATAGTAAGTATCGAGCATGGCAGAGGAATATATCTACGTAATGATCCTAATTCAGTTACAAGTAAAACAGTGAATGTTGATCAAAATATACCTCTACTGTCAATATTAAAAGCTAGGTTACTGATAGAACCAGACCAAGCCTATTATTGTGCACAAAATGCAGATTCAATACTCTGTCAAGAACTACAAGTTGTGGCTGACCGTTTGGATCAAGAGATGCATGTTAGTGATGATTTTTTAAAAACCGATTTAAAATTTCATCAATTGATTGCTGCTGGTGCAAAGGAACCTTCCTTAAAGATTATGACGAATTCGTTAGCAGAGTATCAAATATCAGCTCGTAGAATGACAAACACTCTACCATTAATGCGAACAAAAGCTGCTTTATATCATCAATTAATTGCGGCAGCTATTGCTACCCATAGTGCTGAAGAAGCAAAAAAATTAATGGAGATGCATATTGAATCAATGATTTTACCACTAAACAAGGGATGAAAATATTAATATGGATAATATAGAAAATAAATATACAAACAAATAAAAAGCAGGAATATGGACTAATGAGTATACTGAACCGTTTTGAACAAAATAAAGAATTGCTGTCTAATCAAGAATTAAGTATATTTCAGCAAATATGGCAAAATTTGTCGAGTGTACAGGATAAGACATTAGGTCAAGTTGTGGATTTCCTGCATATTTCTCGTCAGTCATTTTTACGAGTAGCTAAAAAATTAGATTATAAAGATTCTAGTGAATTTTTATTGGCATTAAATCAACAAACTGTTTTTGAGAATATTGAAGATACAGCTAAAGCATCCCCAACACTACTCAATAAAAATATTCATCAAATTATTAATCATCTGGATCAAACACAGATTAAAAAGTTTATTCAACACATTAACAAGAGTCAACGGATATTCATTTTGTCTACAGGGAAAGCCCAAGATAACCAAGGTGAAGTTTTAGCAGCTATTCTTGCAAAGCAAGGTTACTTTGTCATCCATATTTATGACTTTTTTGAAATCGAAGAAATTAAGGCTAATGTTCGTGACACGGATATGTTTGTAATTCTGACAAGAACAGGAACATCACATGATCTACTCAATGCAGTCAGATCACTTAATCAAACAGCAGCAGATATCGTAACAATTACTAGTATGCGTTCAAATCCACTAAGTAGTTGGTCAAACTTGATGATTTTTGTGAACACACAAAAGATTGATGGTAATATTTATGAATTAAATGCCATGTTTTATGTGATTTTTGGTTTAATTGACTTTTACTTAAACTTAGATGATCCAGTTAAGCCACTTAAAGATCAGCAACAATTGATTCGTAATATTTTAGGGGATATCATTGCGAAAAATAATGCATCATTAACAGCAAGTAATCGTGAATTGATGACAAATTTAATGCAAAAACCTGAGTTACTATTTAAGAGTATTTCTGAAATTAGCGAACAATTAAATATTTCAACAACAAGTTTATTTAGGCTAGCGCAGTCAATGGGCTTCAATGGATTCAAGGAATTTCGGGCATCTATTAGATTAGCGATGGCTGATTTTAAGCCACAAAACAGTCAGTATGATAATTATTTAGTCTTACTAAAATATTTTAATAAAACAGTTAATGATATTATGAGTACTGACTTTACGCTGATCCACTCTTTGATATTTAAGCACGATAAAATATGCTTAGTCTATCAAGATAAATATACAGAAATTTTAGCTGATGAGTTAATTAGAACCTTCTTTCATACGAATAAATTAATGCGCAAAATAAATGGTGGTTCAAGTGCAGATTATGTTGATCGTTATGAAGATACATTATTTATCTTTTTAATTAAAAATAGACAGTATGAAGAGCAACTTATTCAGACATTGAGTCATATCAGTAATAAAAACAATGATGCGTTTGTTTTTTCAGAAAAAGAAATTGCCATTGAAGGATTTAATGTATCTGGAGCGATATTTTTTCCAAATGTGCCCAATATGATTAGATCATTTGCAGACATGTGGTTAATAGAATTCCTGTTTATTAGCTATTTATATTAATAATAAAAGAGAACCGATTTACATTTCGAGTAAATCGGTTCTCTTTTTGTACATTGTAACAGAATGTCGTCATTTACTTGTAAGCGCTTACGTTACTGTCATAGAATGATGAAGTAATAAAAAATAAAGAGGTAAAGAATATGTCAGTAGTTTTAGCACGAGTAGATCAACGCTTAATCCATGGAATTGTCGTGACGCAATGGGCAGCTTACACAAAGGCTAAGCGCTTGATGGTTGTTGATGATGAAGTAAGCCAAGACGAAACGATGAAGGCGGGTATGAAGTTAAGCAAGCCAGCCGGCACAAGCATGTCAATTATCAGTACTGATACAGCTATCCAGAATTTCAAGAATGGTAAATATGACAGTCATTCAGTATTTATTTTAGTTAAGGAACCAGCTACGTTAGTTAAGTTGATTGAAGGTGGTGTACAAATTCCTAAGGTTAATTTGGGAATTATTTTTAACCAAAGTGGCAAGCAACAATTTACAAAAATGGTTGCAATGGATGAACAAGAAAAGGCAGATGTTAAAAAGATTCAATCATTAGGAGTTCCCGTAACATTCCATTACGTTCCTAGTGAGGACGAAAAGAACGTTGACAATTTGTAGGAGATAGATATGGCAATTATTCAAGATATTTTAATTATTGCGCTGGCCTTTTGGATGGTTATTGACCAACAAGGTCCAGTTATTACAACTTGGTTTCCAGTTATCGTTGCAATGATCGCCGGTTTTATTTTAGGTGATATTCAAACTGCTATGGTTATTGGAGGAACTTTCCAATTGATGGCCTTAGGTGTTGCTAACATTGGTGGGTCGTCTGTTCCAAATTACGGATTAGCAGCATTGGTCGGTGTTTATGTTGCAATTCGAACAACAGGAAATATTGTTGATGCAAAGTCAGCTGCGATGGCAGTTGGTGTTCCCGTTGGTATGTTGGGTATTCAATTAGATGTATTGGGAAAGATTTTAACTAACCCTTTGGTACATAAGGCACAAACGTATGCCCGTGAAGGCCAATACAAGAAGATGAATCGTACGATTATGGTTGCGCCAGTTGTTTTTGGTTTAACAACCGCACTACCAACCGCTTTGTTTGTTATTTTTGGTAAGCCAGTTGTTAGTTTTATTCTCAAGAATCTACCACAATGGTTTACAAATGGACTTTCAATCGCTGGAGGTATTCTACCGGTAGTAGGTATTGGTATTCTGATTTCAATGATGCCAGTAAAGAAACATTTTATGTATTTGATTATTGGGTTCGTCGCAGCAGCATATCTAAGTATGCCTATGATGGGAATCGCATTGGTTGGAGCAGCAGCAGCATATAACTTCTTTATTCATGCAACATCTGAAAATAACAGCGCAGTAGCAAGTGCAGGCGCAAGTGAAGGAAATATTGAGGACGGTGATTTCGATGAGTGATCAATTACAAGATAAGCATTTAACAAAAAAAGACATTCGTCGAACAGCATTACGCTGGCAATTCATGACTTCGAATGCATATAACTATGAATCACAACAAGCTGGTGGCGTTGTTTTTGCCCTAAGTAAGGCACTACGCAAAATATATAAGGATGATGAAGAGGGCTACAAGTCATCACTAGAAAACCACTTCAAATTCTTTAATACAACTGGTCCAGCTGCTTCATTGATTCTAGGAGCAACATTGGCCATGGAAGATCGTGAAGGAAAGAAGTCTCAACCAGCTGTTCAAAGTTTGAAAACTGGTTTGATGGGCCCACTTGCTGGTGTTGGAGATACAATTTTCTGGGTGCTATTACCAACAGTTCTTGGTTCGATTGCTGCATATATGGGACTGCAAGGAAATCCAACTGGTGCCATTATTTGGCTAATCGTAAATATCTTGGTATTCATGTTACGAATCAAGATTTTCGAATGGGGTTATGCTACTGGTACAAGATTAGTAACTGACTTGGGAAGCAAGCTGAATGCATTTACTGAAGCAGCATCTATCATGGGGCTAACTGTGATTGGCGCACTGATTCCAAGTGTTATTAAGATGAACTTGGCAACAAAATTCGTTACTGGAAAAGTAACAATGTCTGTACAAAAAGACATTTTAGATGCCATTATGCCATCACTATTGCCAGCAATCCTAACATATATTGTTTATCGAATTGTTAGAAGCAATAAATTATCAATTTCAAAAATCATTTGGATAGTGATTGCATTTGCGCTTGTACTATCATACTTTGGAATTTTACAACCATGATCACTACATTAAGAGGTATTAAAAATCATGAGAAAAATTATCATTGCTTCACATCACAAAATGGCTTCTGGGTTAAAAGATACGCTTGAGTTTATTGCGGGAGAACAAAGTTCGGTTCTAGCAATCGATGCTTATCTAGATAATGAACCGCTGGATGATACATTAAAAGAGATATTTGTTGATAAGAGCAGTGATGATGAATACATTATTTTTACTGACTTGAAGGCAGGTAGTGTCAATCAAGCATTTATTAAATATCTTGCGTTACCCCATGTTCTATTAGTTACGGGTATGAATTTGCCAATTATTCTATCAGTGTTGTTGGCGCCATCAGATGGATATCTAGAAGAAGAACAGATGCAACATTACATTGATGAGGCTAAACAGGAAGTTGTTTTCATGAATGCAGAATTAGCAAACTTGGAGGATGATGATGACGACGAATGAGGATAGTAGTAAATGGTGGCAGCAGGCTGTCGTTTATCAAGTTTATCCACAAAGCTTTCAGGACAGTAATCATGATGGCATTGGTGATTTAAATGGTATTATTAATAAATTACCCTACTTAAAAAAATTGGGAGTTGATGTATTATGGCTTAATCCAATTTATAAAAGTCCACAGGTTGATAATGGTTATGACATTTCCAATTATTATGAATTAAATTCAGATTACGGTACATTGGATGATTTTAAACATTTACTTGATGAAGCACATCAAAATGAGATAAAAATTATTTTAGATCTTGTTGTTAACCACACCAGTGATCAGCATGAGTGGTTTAAACAATCTAAAAAAAGCCATGATAACGAATTTGCAAATTACTATATTTGGAAAGATCCGGGAGAAAACGGTGAACTACCAAATAATTGGGGAGCAACATTTGGGGGTCCGGCGTGGACTTATGTACCAGAAAGAAAGCAGTATTATCTACATTCTTTTGCACCAGAACAACCTGAACTAAATTGGGAAGAGCCCAAGTTGCGGGCGGCTATTTATAAGATGATGCGTTATTGGTTAGAATTTGGTGTTGATGGGTTTAGAATGGACGTTATTTCCTTAATTTCTAAACGTCATGACTTTCCAGATGCTGATGATAGCTATGCCTACAGTAAACGATATTATGCTGGTGCTTCAAATGGACCACGAGTACATGAATTCTTACAGGAAATGAATCGTGAAGTATTGCGTAATTTTAATACGTTGACGGTTGGTGAGACGCCGAACACAAATTCTGACCAAGCCATTTTATACACTGATGTTGACCGACATGAGCTAAACATGGTATTTAATTTTGATCATATGCATATTGATTATGGTAAACGTGGTAAATTTGATAATAAGCGATTTAACTTGGTAGATTTAAAACGTGTCTTTACGGAGTGGCAGGATAAATTGAGTGATCGGGGATGGAATTCATTATATTGGTCAAATCATGACCAACCCCGAGCTGTTACGAGATTTGGTTCTGAAAAATATCGTATTGAAAGTGCTAAAACTCTGGGAACTGTTTTACATATGCTTAAAGGGACACCGTACATTTTTCAAGGTGAAGAGTTAGGCATGACTGATGCAAAATTTGATTCATTGGCTGACTATCAGGATATTGAAACGAAAAATATTATTGATTTATATCAACAGGAAGGTTTGCCAGAAGATTATATTAAAGAGGTAGCCTATCTAAGATCACGTGATAATGCTCGTACACCAATGCCATGGACGAGTGAATCACCATATGCAGGTTTTAGTGATGTTCGACCATGGATTAAAATGAATCCAAATTATCCAGAGATTAATGTGGCGGATGCGCTAAAAAACAAAACGTCGGTATTCTATCACTACCAAAAATTAATTGCATTAAGACATGAATTGCCAGTGATTGTTGAGGGAAAGTATACTCTGTATGATGCGGATAATGAAGATGTGTTTACCTTCACCAGGACTGCCAATGATGGCACTATGTTATTGGTTATTGCATCTTTCTCTGAAAGCGTACTCACTTATTCAGTACCAGAGAAACTTGTTGGCAATCAGCAATGGCAAGTATTGTTAGATTCATCAGCATCTGAAATTGATTTTAATAGTCAATTAACATTGCAACCTTATCAATCAATTGTTTTTATGACAACAAATTAATTATAAAAACCACTTGCAAACAACCGCCAAAGCGAGTAACTTCTTTATTAGATGATTATTAGAAAATTGCAATGAAGAGAAGAGTACTTTCCAAGTAGTTTGTCCAGAGAAGGTCATTAGCTGAAAAGACCGCAAATGAAAAGAAACGAAGATGAGCTCTGAGCATTAATCATTGTGCAAGCAATGGTTACGGGTAGACTCGTTATGGTCTCACTTGCTAGCTGAGTAAGTGATTGAGGTACTGTTTGTAAAAAGAGTACAAATTAAGGTGGTAACGCGAAGCTTTCGTCCTTGAATAAGGGGCGGAAGCTTTTTTGTTTGGAGAATATTTGTAATAAAAAACAGATGAAATTAATGGGGGATGTCATGATGGAAAAAGCAGATAAAATTAAAATCTTACAGGACTTGGTTAGCATCAATACCGTCAATGGTAATGAGTTAGCAGTTGCAACATATCTACAACAGGTATTTGCTGAACATGGAATTAAGGCAACAATTGATGAATTTGGCGACAAACGAGCCAATCTACAAGCTGAAATTGGTAGTAAAAATACTGATCAGAAGATTCTGGTATTTTCAGGTCACCAAGACACGGTGTCAATTGATGATGAGTCAGCTTGGGAACAACCACCATTTGGTGCACAGATAATTGGTGATAAACTTTATGGCCGTGGGGCAGCAGATATGAAGAGTGGCTTAGCTGCCGAAGTGATCGCTTTAATTGAATTAGACGAAGATCCTGGAGTCATATTAAATGGGACATTGCGTTTTATTGCGACAGCAGGTGAAGAATTTGGTACGCCTGGTGCCTATCGTTTAAATGAGCAACATGCCATCGATGATGCTGATGCCTTGGTGATTGGTGAACCTACAGATGGTCAAATTATTTTTGCTCATTCAGGAAGTTTTA
>OMJG01001507.1_pt1 | contig 13403 bp, 13 predicted proteins | sample 1646431 | NCBI WGS metagenome assembly OMJG01 (sample SAMN03771674, study PRJEB25209) | food metagenome | isolation source: Cotija cheese | place: Mexico:Jalisco,Michoacan | collected 2011-12-12 | reverse complement strand
CGCCAGACGTCCAGCTCGGTCCAGTTGGACAGCGGGAAGACGCGGACGTGCTCGCCGGGGCGGTGCCGGGCGTTGTAGAGGTTCCACAGCTCGGGGCGCTGATTGCGGGGATCCCACTGGCCGAAGCTGTCCCGCAGGCTCACGATGCGCTCCTTGGCGCGGGCCTTCTCCTCGTCGCGGCGTCCCCCGCCGTAGACGGCGTCGAACCTCCCCTTGGCGATGCCCTCCAGCAGCGGCTGGGTCTGCAGCGGGTTGCGGGTGCCGTCGGCGCGCTCGGTGAGCCGGCCGTCGTCGATCCAGTCCTGGACCTTCTCGACGACCAGCCGCAGGCCGAGGCGCTCGACGGCGGCGTCGCGGAAGTCCAGCACCTCCGGGAAGTTGTGTCCGGTGTCAACGTGCATCACCGGGAAGGGGATGGGGGCGGGCCAGAAGGCCTTGGCGGCCAGGTGGAGCATCACCACCGAGTCCTTGCCGCCGCTGAACAGCAGGACCGGGCGCTCGCACTCGGCGGTGACCTCGCGGAAGATGTGGATGGCTTCGGACTCGAGCAGGTCGAGCTGGGTGAGCCGTGGGGCTGCCGGCCGGGTGGTCTGGTCGATTGTCACAGGTGGATCCCGCATTCTGTCTTGGCCAGGCCGGCCCAGCGGCCGGCTCTGGGGTCTTCTCCGGGGGCGACGCGCCGGGTGCAGGGGGCGCAGCCGATCGACGGGTAACCGTCGGTGAGCAGGGGGTTCACCGGCACGCCGTGCTCGGAGGCGAAATTCAGGACGTCGTCGAAGGACCAGGCCGCGATGGGGTTGAGCTTGATCATCTGGTGGGTCTCGTCCCACTCAACGAACTGGGCGTTGGCGCGCAGGGCGTTGTCCTCGCGGCGGATCCCGGTGACCCAGGCCTCGTATCCGGCCAGCTGCTCGGCGAGCGGCTCCACCTTGCGCAGGTGGCAGCACAGCTCGGGGTTACGGGCGAAGAGGTCCTTGCCGTGTGCGGCGTCCTGCTCGGCGACCGTCTGCTTGGGGGTGACGTCGACGATGGTGACGTCGAAGGCCTGCTTGAGCGCGTCCCGAGTGCCGATGGTCTCGGGGAAGTGGTAGCCGGTGTCGAGGAAGAGGACGTCGACGCCGGGGCTGGTCTGGCTCACCAGGGCCGGCAGGATCGTGTCGGCCGCCATGGAGCAGGCCACAGCAAGGTACGGCCCGAACTCCTCGGAGGCCCATGCGAGCACCTCGGAGGCGTCGGCCTCTGCGAACCTGGCCTGCGCCTGCTCGGCGAGGACCTGCAGTTCGACGGAGTTCCTCGCCGGCCGTAGTTGTGTGGGGCTGGATTTCACGGATGTCCCCCTGTGGGTGTGGGGCACGTGGGATCCGGACGTGTACGACTGTCCGCACACCAGGAGTATTTCCGGGCCTCACGCGCCCGGAAGGAATTCGGACGCGGGTATCAACAACACATCCGGCACAGACAGCGGGTCCGGTGCAGCACAACATCGCGGCCGGTTGCCGCGGTGTGATCGCCGAACTCGAGGTGCATGGCTGACACACTTGCACGGGACAACGCCGTCCGCCAAGAGAATTCCGCCATTCGAAATACCATCTTGCTTTTTGAGACGCGCGTCGTGGCCCGCGGCGACGACGCGATCACCGATGACGACCCCGACGGCAGCCGGGACGGGGGCGTCAGATCAACCCAGATCACCATGGACGGGGCCCCGGAGCCTCCGGACGCGGCCGGGGGCCGGGGTGCTGAACACCCCGGCCCCCCGGCCGCACCCTCAGAACCTGAAGGCTCGATATTCCACCAGCCAGGCCTCAGAACCACCTCGGCCGAGGATCGGCGGAGCGGACCCCCTCGGTGGCGACCGCCCACAGCTCGGCCCGCTGGTGGCTCCGGTGGGCACCGATGCGCCCTCCCACCACGGCGCCGAGGGCGAGCGCGGCCAGCGCGGCGAGGGCCTTGTGACGTCTCAACAGCTCCATCGGAACTCCGTCCCTGGCCCGTCGGGGCTCAGTAGCCCAGCTTCTTCTTGCGCTCGGGCAGCCAGGCGATGGCGTCGCGGATGCCGTCGGCCGGGGTGAGCTCGGCGGTCCAGCCGAGCAGATCCTTCGCGCGGTGGGAGACGGTGTAGGCGCCGGCGACGTCACCGGGGCGCGGCGGGCCGTAGACCACATCGAGGGGCTGGCCGGTGCCGGTCTGGAAGGCCTCGACGAGCTCCTTGACGGTGACGCCGTTGCCGGTGCCGATGTTGAACACCTGGTAGGGCTCCTCGGCAGTCACCTCGTCGAGGTGCTCCAGGGCGGCCACGTGGGCCTTCGCCAGATCCCACACATGGATGAAATCGCGAATCCCCGAGCCGTCGCGGGTGGGCCACTCGGCGCCGGTGACCGTGAAGGTGGACTTCTCCAGCCAGGCGTCGATCATCTTGCCCAGCACGTGGGTCGGGTGCTCGATCTGCTGGCCGGTGCGCAGCTTCGGGTCCGAGCCGATCGGGTTGAAGTAGCGCAGCGACAGGGCCTTGAGGTCGGAGGCGTGGGCGGCGTCCTTCAGGATGTACTCCACCATGAACTTGGTGGTGGCATAGGGCGAGCCCGGATCCAGCGCGGACTGCTCGGTCACCTTGAACTCGGAGTCGGTGGCGTAGATGGAGGCCGAGGAGGAGAAGAGGATGCGGTTGACGCCGTTGCGCGCCATTCCCTGGAGCAGCTTGACCGTCTTGCCGACGTTGTTCTCGTAGTAGGCCAGGGGCTGGGTGACGGACTCCGGCACGATGATCTTGGCCGCGCAGTGCACGACGGCGTCGATCTGATTCTCGGAGAAGACGCGATCGAGGAGATCCTGGTCCGCGATGTCGCCCTCGTAGAAGGTGCGATCGCCGACGAACTCGCGGCGTCCCGCCGACAGGTCGTCGAGGACCACCACCTCGTGGCCGGCCTCCTCACAGGCCGACCCGACTGTCGATCCGATATATCCCGCTCCGCCCGTGATGAGAATCCTCATCTGTGACCCATGCCTTTCGTCGCTGGTCAGCTGTCCACGCCTATCCTACGGACCCGCCCGGGACCGGCCGGCGCCGGAATTCAACGACGTCGGACTTCGACGACGCCGACTCTCGACACCGGAGCGGGCGCTCCCACACTTCACAGACGGCTCTTCGCCTCCTTCAGCAGGGTGCCCGGGTCGATCCACATCGAGGGGTACTCGCCCTTCCATTGCTGGACTCCATCGGCGTCGATCAGCACGAACCCGTGCCCGGGCAGGTTGGCGTGCATGCCCTTGCCGAGGACCCCGTACGCCTTGGACACGGCCCCGTCGTCGAGCAGATAGGGCGTCTTCACCCCGAACTGGGCCAGGTCGGGCTTGATCTGGTCAGCCGTGTTCATCACGATCGGCAGGACGGTGATGCCGGCCCGGGCGAAGCCGGGGTTCTTCTCGATCTCGGCCATCTGCTGGGTGCACGCGCCACAACCGGCGCCCTCGTTGAAGTACAGCAGGACGGGCTTGCCACGGTAGTCGGACAGGGAGACCGTCCTGCCGGCGGTCGTCTTCAAGGTGAACGCGGGCGCCTGCCCGGTGGCGGTGGTGTCGGTGGCCCGCGCACTCCAGAGGCCGAACGCGACCAGGCCCACGACGACGAGCGACACGACAGCCGTGACGATGCGGGTGATCCGGCGCCGCTTCCTCGTGCGCGCCTTCTCCTGGTCGACCTGCTGGTGGAGTCGTTGCCGTGCGGAGGCCCGGTGGGTGCTTGGGTATGGTGTGGTGGCCATGGTCAGCTCCTAGGTGCGTGGAGATCGTCGGTGGTGTCGTGGCACGACGGCGTTGGCGCCTCCGCCGCGTCGGTCGGATCCGCGCCGGAGGGCCCGGGAGCCCGGGCCGGAGCCGGTCGGCGGCGGTCGCGCAGGGTGAACCAGATGAAGACCGCGGCCAGGGCGAGCAGGCCCAGCCCCAGGACCGGGTCGGGCACCGGGGCGAGCCAGGAGAGAACGGTCTCGGCGAACTGCGTCACCCCGGCGCCGGCGGCGCGCTGGAACCAGGTCGCATTGCCGGTCATCGTCGTGGAATCGGCCAGTGAGATCACCCCGATGCCCATCGCGATGAACGCGATCGCCACGACCAGGTTGACGGTGTTGGTGTGCAGCGCACGGCCCGCCACCCGCAGGGTGACCGGACGGGCCCTGCCCCACCGTCGCTGGTCGAGGTGGGCCGCGTCCCACACCAAGGCCATCACCAGGAGCGGGATCACCATGCCGAACACGAAGGCCAGGCCCAGCAGCAGGCCGCCGATCGGATTGCTGGACAACGCCGAGAGCGTCATCACCCCGACCAGCACCGGAGCACAGCAGCTGGAGGCGATGCCGGAGAACACCCCCAGGCTGAAGAACGTCGCGGAGTCACCGCGAGTGGTGTCCGGAGCCTGCAGCACCGACGGCATCGACCACATCTTCCCAGTCAGGGCCAGGAGGCCCAGCCCGATCATCAACAGGCCTCCGGCCCAGTACAGCGGACCGTGGTACTTGGCGATCGCCCCGGCGAGGATGCTGGCCCCCAGCGTGATGGGGACCAGCACCAGGGCCAGGCCAGCGGCGAAGACGAAGGTGAGGGGCAGCAGGCGCCACCGGTTGTTCTTCACCGCCGCCGCGAGGTAGGAGGGGGCCAGGAAGACGATGCAGCACGGCGCAAAAAGGGCGACCGTCCCGGCGAAGAAGGCCGCGAGGATACTGCCGGTGACCAGCAGTTGGGCACCCATCAGCGGACCGCCCTCTTCGACAGGGCCCGGTCCAGCTTGCGGCGAGGCAGCCGTCCGACGCTGAATCGCTTCCCGTCGATGAGGACCAGCGGGAACATGGCCGGCCGGTGAGCGGCCTGGAGGGCCTTCCCGTAGGCCGATCCGACGGACACGATGTCGAGATCCAACTCTGCGCGGGAGGACCGCGCCGAGAGTTCGGATCGCGCGTCCTCGCAGTACTGGCACCCGGTGGTGACGAGCAGGGTGACACCCGGAAGTCCACTGACGTTCGTCTCTGCAGTGGTCGGCGGGTGGTGAGTCATGTCCATGGGCTCTAGGTTGGACCCGCCGGATGTTGCGACCGTCAAGGCATCGTCAAGATTCAGTTTCTATCGACGTACGAGGTAGTACGTCAGGTGTTCGGCGGCCATGAGCCTCCCGCCGGGGCTCCACCTGCCGAGTGCAGGACAGTCGTCCGCTCAGGGAAGATACTTCCTGGGCCAGGTACTCCCGCAATGTCCGGGCCATCTGGCCCACTGCTCGGGCGGCCCTGCAGTCGGCGCGGGCAGGATCCCCGGGGCTCAGTGTCGATGACCTGAGGAGTGATCATCCGGGCCGTGGTTCATCAAGGCCATCATCGCGCCCATCATGGCCAGGCAGCCCACCGCGTAGAGGATCGCTCCCCCGCCGGCCTTGTCGGTCACCACCAGGTAGCCGACGACCAGGAGCATCGGGGCGCACATCAGCAGATGCACCCAGTGGTTGTGGCCTGCACGGTGTGCGGGGACCTGTTCTGTTCCGAGTTGGGCCATATCGACCGACCGGGCAGGGTCGGGGGGCGCGAAGAGGCTACGGCCGACGTTCCGATCGACGTCGGTCCGGGACCCGGGGCTAACCGGGAATGTGGGGTCACTGTAGGGGAAATCGGGATCCATGATCGCTCCTATGCGCGATGGGCTGGTGTCCTTCGAGAGTCGCGCACGAAGGTGATGGCCAAGGATGGGAACGGTCAAGGTTGCATCAAATCTGCGCCGCCGGTCCCAGCCGAGGATGGGCCCGACGGTGCGACGATTCAGGCGCAGACGGGCTGCGGTCTAGCTGACGTAGTTGAGGCCGATCATCATGCCGGCCTCGGCGTGGTAGATGTTGTGGCAGTGCACAGCCCACTTGCCGGCGTTGTCGGCGTCCAGGTCGATCGGCAACTGTTCCATCGGCCCGAGCAGGACGGTGTCCTTGCGCAGTCCCGACGGCAGGGCGAAGGTGTGGCCGTGCAGGTGCAGCGGATGGGTCATCATCGTCATGTTCATCACGTTGATCCGCAGGCGCTGCCCGGCCCTGAGGGTCAGGGGCGTGTTCTTGCCGAACGGTGCGCCGTTGATGCCCCACTGGTAGGGCTGCATGGAGCCCTCCAGGCTCAGTTGCGCGGTGGCGTCCGGGTTCTTGGTCGCCAGCTTGGCCGATGTGGCGGGCTTCAGCCGGGAGCCGATGAGGACCTGTCCACCCAGTTCGGCCGGCGACACGTCTACGGCGGGGGCACTGCCGGCACCGGTGCGGATCAGGCCCAGGGCCTGGCCGCCCGATGTCTTGCTGAACGGTCGGGCCACCAGTGGGAAGACCCCGTCGCCCAGGGTGACGACCGCGTCGTAGCGCTCGCCCATGCCAATGTAAAATGCGTCCACATCCTGCGGGACCACCGGATGGCCGTCGGTGTGGGTGATCGTCATCCTGTGCCCGCCCAATGCGACGGTGAAGATGGTGTCGGAGGCCGCATTGATGATGCGCAGGCGGACCTTCTGCCCCGGCTTGGCGGCGAACGTGTCCGGTGCGGCGGGGACCTTGCCGTTCAGCAGGAAGTACGGGTAGGTCACGTCGCCGGCATCTCCCCACGGCTGGGCACCCGTCGAGGAGCCCATGGCGCCGTGATCCATCCCACCCATCCCGCTGATGCCGCCGTTGGAGGAGGCGGAGGCCGCCCCGCCCGCGGCGGTGAGTTCCTTGAGGACGTCGTCAGGTGTGCGGCCGGTCCCGTCGACCCAGTCGTCGAGGACGACGACCCATTCGGCGTCGTAGCCGTCGAGTTCGCGCGGGTCGTCGATGATCAACGGCGCGTACAGGCCGCGATCGAGCTGGACCCCGACATGGGGATGGAAGAAGTAGGTGCCGGGGTCGGGCGCGGTGAACTCGTAGACGAACTTCGCACCTGGCTTGACGGGGTCCTGTGTCATGCCGGGCACCCCGTCTGCTGCGTTGCGCAGCCGGATGCCGTGCCAGTGGATCGACGTGTCGGCCGGCAACTGGTTGTCCAGGGTCAGGCGCAGGAAGTCCCCGGCCTTCGCGCGGATCAGCGGCCCCGGCACGGTGTCGCCGTAGGCCCAGGTCGCGACCTTCGGGCCGCCCAGGTCGAGCGTGGTCGGCCTGGCCACCAGGCTCTTCTCCTCGACGTCCTGTCCCGGTGAGGGCGTTGCTGCCCCTGCCGGGCCCACCGGCGCTGCTCCAGGCCCGGGCACCCCCTTGGTGGTGCAGGCGGTCAGGGCTACCGCGCCCAGGCCCAGCCCTCCGGCCAGCAGGGCTCGGCGTGACAGACGTTCCATGGTGGTGCCCTTCATGTCTCAACGGTTCGGTGGTCGGGACGACGGCCAGGAAGGACCTGGATCTGCGCGCGTAGGTGCACGTACTCCTCGACAGTGATCTCTCCCCGGGCCAGCCGCTGCTCCAACAGATCGACCTCTTCGGACCTCGCAGATCCCCCGGGGCGGGCAGAGGTCGGGGAAGTGTGTGTGTCCCGATCGATGTAGAGCGCACGTATGGTCAGGAAGACGAGGGTCCAGAGGGCCGCGGTGCCGGCGATCATGACGATCCACATGCTCCACCCGGGGTATCCACCGGTCGCGTCCATCGTCCTCTCCCTTCCAGGTCGTATCAGTGCTCTCTGCTCGACTCTCGCCCAACCAGATAGGGAACTCGTCACAGGTTCGTTCAGGTTCGGTCAAGATGCACCCGGGAGGGCATCCGCGGGCAGGAGAACCGTCAACGCGCGGAGCACACTGTCTACGTGAATGCAGCAGAAGCAGAACCGGTGGCCCAGGTCCTGGTGGTTGACGACGAGAAGCCACTGGCCGGCATAGTCGCGGCCTACCTCTCCAGGGAGGGCTACCGGACCCGCCTGGCTTACACCGGCCCCGACGCGGTCGCCGCCGCCCAGGAACATGCCCCCGACGTCGTGATCCTCGACCTCGGTCTACCCGGGATGGACGGGGTGGAGGTCTGCCGCACGATCCGGACATTCAGCGACTGCTACATCATCATGGTCACCGCACGGGAGGACGAGGTCGACAAACTCATCGGCCTGACGGTCGGGGCAGACGACTACATGACCAAGCCGTTCAGCATGCGCGAACTCGTCGCCCGTGTGCAGACCGTGCTGCGCCGCCCCCGCACACCCACCACGAGCAGGCGCCCCATGGAAGAGCCGCCGCGGATATTCGGTGATCTGCGGGTCGACGTCGCCGGGCGCGAGGTCCATCTGGCCGGGGTCCTGATCGACCTGACCCCCACCGAGTTCGACATCCTCGCCACGCTGACCTCCCGCCCCAAGCTCGCCTTCTCCCGCCGCCAGATCCTGGACTTGGTGTGGGGTGAGGGCTGGACCGGAGATGACCATGTCATCGACGTCCACGTCGCCCACCTGCGCCAAAAACTCGGCGACGACTCGACCACCCCCCGTTACGTCCGCACGGTCCGTGGCGTCGGTTATCGCGTGGGCCAGGGATGAGACCCATGCGGTGGCTGCGTGAAACCTTGGCCGGTAGGCTCCTGCTCGGTCAGACGCTGGTCCTGGTGGCCAGCTTCCTCACCGCCGGCCTGATCGCCTCGATGGTGGGGCCCCAGATCTTCCATGTCCACCTCGTCCAGTCCGGTCATCCGGCCAACTCCTCGGAACTGGGCCATATCGAACTGGCCTACCGCCAAGCCAGCGCCCTGGTCCTGGGGGTCGCCCTGGTCACCTCCCTGGTCTGTGCGATCCTCGTGACCTGGCTGGTGAGCCGCCACCTGCGCCGGTCCATGGACGAACTGACCGATGCCGCCCGTGAGCTTTCCCGTGGCCACTACTCCCGCCGCGTCCCCGCGGTCGGTCGTGGGGGCGAACTGGATACGTTCGCGGCCGCGTTCAACTCTATGGCTGCCCGGCTCGAGGACGTCGAGGCCACCCGTCGACGGCTGTTGTCCGACCTCGCCCATGAACTGCGTACTCCCATCGCCACCCTCAGCGCCTACCACGAGGGGCTCTTCGACGGGGTTTCCGAACTGGATGACGACACGCGGGCGGTGCTGACCGCCCAGACCGACCGGCTGACCCGCCTCGCCCGCGACATCGACGATGTCTCCCGGGCAGAAGAGGGCCGTCTGCGCCTCGACCGCCAGCCCCACCAGGTCGCCGGCCTGATCGCCACCAGCGTCGACAGCATCCGACCCCGTTACCACGACAAGGGCGTTGCTCTCATCACCGACGTGACGACCGACATCGACCTCACCGTCGATGTCGACGAGACCCGCCTCGGACAGGTCCTCGGCAACCTCCTCACCAATGCACTGCGCCACACCCCACCCGGCGGATCCGTCACCATCACCACACGCCCCGCCTCCGACGAAGTGGCCGTCACCATCACCGACACCGGCGAAGGCCTCCTGGCGTCCCAACTGCCCCACGTCTTCGAACGCTTCTACCGCGGCGACACCGCTCGGGACCGAGACCGCTCCGGGTCCGGCATCGGCCTCACCATCAGCAAAGCGATCATCGACGCCCACGGCGGCACCATCACCGCCCACAGCGACGGCCAGGGGCAGGGAGCCACCTTCGAGATCCTGCTACCACCCTCACGCCCATGACACCGCACCAGCCGACACGGGCTGGCGGCCCACCTCGAGTACGCATGGCGGGCGACGACCCTGTCAAGGATGAGAACAGTCGTCCCTCTCCTGCACGATGTTCTTCACCGTCAGGAACAGCATGATCACCTCCCTGCTCGGCCGACACCTCCGGATCACCGGGTTCGCCCGCCCCGCGCTGTCTCGCAGACCGCACCGGGGACGGGGCAAGGGCTCGAGGCCGATCGGGATGTCGTGGCGAGGCGGATCGAGCGCTCCGGCGGGCCCGCTCGAGGGCGAGGAGAACCCGTCCGGCAAGCAGGGGCGCCACCGCGAGAAGTGATCCCGACAGCGCCACTCCATTCCGGCCGCGGGGGACGCCGGCGCCTTGAGCGATGTCACCAGCGAACCGGAGGCTGCGGTCGCGGAGCGGCACGGCTGCCAGGATGCCCAGGATGCCGATGAGCACGAGTCCGAAGGCTCCGGCACCGGGTGGGCGAGGGCGGTGATCCCGAGCCGCTCGTCCACGGCGTCCAAGAACCTGCGCCAGGGGTCCCGGCGCGTCGTCCCCGCCGCATCAACGGTCCTCGCCGGGCCCCGCCATCAAGGGGGGATCTGCTCCCAACACGCCGTCCTGACGCTCACCAGAGACGGAGGACGGCGTGTTGGGAGGAGATTCTCCACTCCTGCATGCCGATCCTTGACGCCGGCCGGTCTGGACCCGGATCGGTTGAGGAGGCTCCATAAACTGGCCGTGATGAGTGGAAGTGGCCGTGCGATCCCGAACCCGGCGCCCCAGCAGAGGGCCGGGAACGGCGTCCGCGCGCGCCTCACCAGGTTCACCGCCGGCCGCAGCGCCGCCGCCCAGGAGCAGCTCTCCATCCCCGGCATGGAGGAGGTGCTCAACCCGCAGGTCGACGACGGCCGCCCCCAGGATTCGGAACGGGCCCTGTGGCTCGACATCACGATCGTCATCTTCCTCACGGTGCTCACCGTGGTGCCCTATCTCACCGCGGTGACCATCCACCCCAGTCCGGAGTACATCGCCGCCCTCATCAGCTCGGCGGTGATGGTCGGGGCCCTCACCGTCCGCAGGGAGAACCCCCTGGTGATGATGGCGATCATCGCCGCCGGCGCCTTCACCCAGTTCCTCTTCGTGCCCTTCCCGGTGCTGTCGATCCTCACCATCCCGGTGGCCTCCTACACGGTGGCCCGCTGGGTGGCCGGCCATGAGGCCCGCCTGGTGCTGTGGTTCGGGGCGGCCGGCGCATTCCTGGGCCCCACCCGCTGGCGCGGCGCGCTGACCGCCGACTACGACCCGTCCACGGGCGCCCCCTGGGTGCTGTGGTTCCTGGCGGTGACGGTCTGCGCCGGCCTCGTGCTCACCCCCTACGCCATCGGCAGGCGGATCCGTGAGGCCGCGCTCATCGAGTCCCAGCAGCGGATCGCCAAGGCCCAGCGGTACCGGTCCATCCTGGCCGAACGCGAACAGGCGACCCGGGTGGCCGAGGAGCGCACCCGCAACGAGATCGCCCGGGAGCTGCACGACATCGTCGCCCACTCGCTGTCGGTGATGATCGTCCAGGCCGAGGGCGGTAAGGCCCTGGCCACCAAGAAACCCGAGAAGGGCATCGAGGTGCTCGACACGATCGCCGACATCGGCCGCGACGCCCTGGTGGAGATGCGCCGGATCGTGGGCGTCCTGCGCCAGGATCCCGAGGAGGGGGCCGACTACTCCCCCTCCCCCGGCCTGGCCGACATCCCCGAACTCGTCGACCGCTCGGGGGACCGGATCACCCTGAATGTCTCGGGACGGCCCCCCGAGGTCTCCCAGGCCCTCGGTCTGACCGCCTACCGGGTGGTCCAGGAGGGCGTCACCAATGTCCTCAAGCACGCCGGCCCGGCGGCCCGGGCGTCCGTGATCGTGCGCTACGGGGCGGCGTCGATGACCATCGAGGTGGTCGACGACGGCCACGGCGGCGCCGTCCAGGGGGACGGACGCGGCCACGGCCTGCAGGGCATGCGCGAGCGGGTGACGTCGATGGGCGGGACGCTGGAGACCGGGCCGCTCGAGGAGGGTTTCCGGGTGCGCGCGGTGCTGCCGCTGGGCCCGACCCGCTGACGTCGCCGTCACCGGATCCCGCTGTCCCATCCCCCACAGAGCGCCAGAGTCTGCACGACGTCGCGTCATCGGGGATCGCTGCGATGCTCATCTGCTCGCCACACTGCGATCACAGACTCCGCACAACGCGCTTTTCCAGACTTCTGCATGACGACGGCCGCCTGGCACTCAGGCGCGTCTGCGGAAGGATGACCAATGACATACGCACCCGCGGTGAGTTCGCCCACCGTCTCCACGGCGCAACCCGGCGCCGGCCCGGCCGAGGAGCCGCGGCGCGTGGCACCGCGCCGGGCCTCGGGCCGCAACCGGTTCACCAGACTGTTCCTCGGCGGCGTCGAGGACCCCCTCTGGACCCGCCCGGCCCTGTGGGGGCTCATGGTGGCCACGGCCCTTCTCTACCTCGTCAACCTCACCAACTCCGGCTACGCCAACGAGTTCTACGCCGCCTCCGTCAAGTCGGCCACCCAGAGCTGGCGCGCCTGGCTGTGGGCGAGCCTCGACTCCCAGCTGTCGATCACCGTCGACAAGCCCCCGGCGGCAATCTGGATCATGGGCCTGTCGGCCCGGATGTTCGGCTTCTCCAGCTTCAGCCTGCTGCTGCCCCAGGCCCTCATGGGCATCGCCACGGTCGCGCTGACCTACGGCGCCGTGAGGCGGCTGTCCGGCCACGGCGCGGGGCTGATCGCCGGCGCTGCGGTCACCGTGACGCCGGTGGCGGCCATGATGTTCCGCTTCGACAACCCCGACGCGCTGCTCGTGCTGTGCACCACGGCGGCCGGCTACATGGTGGTCCGGGCTCTCCAGTCCGATCGCGGACGCCGTGCCCTCTGGTGGCTGCTCGGGGCCGGCTGGCTCATCGGCCTGGCCTTCCTCACCAAGATGCTGCAGGGCCTGCTCATCCTGCCGGCCCTCGGACTGGTGTACCTGCTGTGCGCCAAGCGCTCCTGGTGGACGCGGATCTGGCATCTGCTGGCGGCCGTCGCCTCGATGATCGTCTCGGCCGGCTGGCTGATCGCCCTGTGCGCGGTGTGGCCGGCCTCCTCACGGCCCTACATCGGCGGTTCCGAGGACAACTCGCTGTGGGATCTGGCCATCGGCTACAACGGCCTGGGCCGCATCTTCGGCGGCTCCGGTAACGGTGGCGGCGGGGGCGGTGGCGGCGGCTTCGGCGGCACCACCGGTGTGCTGCGGATGTTCAACTCCTCCTTCGCCGGCGAGATCAGCTGGCTGATTCCCGCGGCCGCGCTACTTCTGGTCGCCGGGCTCATCGCCCGCGGACGCCGTCCGCTGTCTGATCCGAAGCGGGCCGGGCTCATCCTGTGGGGCACCTCGATGGTCGTCACGGCCGCAGTGTTCAGCTTCATGGAGGGCACCATCCACCCCTACTACGCCGTGGCTCTGGCGCCGCTCATCGGCGGCACCATCGGCTCCGGTGCGGCCGCGCTGTGGCCCCGCGAGGCCGACGGCTGGACCGCCGCCCTGCTCAAGCGGATCACCCTGGCGGTGGCCGTCGCCGTCACCGGCTACTGGGGATTCCACGTCATGGCCACCTACGCCCCCTCCTGGAACGCATGGATCCGCTGGACCGCGCTGATCGTCTCGATCGCCGGCGCCGTCGGCTTCCTCGTCCTCGGGAGCCTGCGCTCCGGCGGCAGATCGGAAGAGCGTCGTGTAGGGAAAGAGTGTAGATCTCGG
>OMJG01001505.1_pt1 | contig 13408 bp, 14 predicted proteins | sample 1646431 | NCBI WGS metagenome assembly OMJG01 (sample SAMN03771674, study PRJEB25209) | food metagenome | isolation source: Cotija cheese | place: Mexico:Jalisco,Michoacan | collected 2011-12-12 | reverse complement strand
CTGGAAGGCAAAGACGGCCGCCGTCTGCGCCGCATCGTGGGTAATGCCCGCAAGGAAGTCATTCAGTTGCTGGGCCAGAACGTGTTCTTGGACCTGCGCATCAAGGTGCTTAAGAATTGGCAGTCTGACCCGAAGTCGTTGGGGCGCCTTGGCTTCTAGACCCTCTTTTCGCGACCGCGCGGTGGTAATCCGCAGCTATGACTTCGGCGAAGCAGACCGGGTTATCGTGCTGCTGACCAAACACAATGGATTAGTCCGTGCGGTGGCAAAAGGTGTGCGTCGTGCGAAGTCACGCTTTGGCTCGCGCCTGCAATTCTTCGTCAACTTGGACGTGCAGCTGTATTCCGGCCGGAACCTAGCAACCATCACCCAGGCGGACACTGTGGACTACTTCGGTGCGCAAATCATTGATGATTATGACAAGTACACCGCAGCGTGCGTGATGTTGGAAGCAGCAGAGCGGCTCAGCCTGGACAATGATCCCTATCTCTATGAGTCGGTGGTCTACACCCTGGCCAAGCTGCAGAACTCCGAAAAGCCCATGCTGGAATTGGACACGTTCTTGCTCAAAGTTATGGAGCACGCCGGCTGGGCGCCAAGCCTGTTCAACTGCGCACAGTGCGGCAATCCCGGCCCACACCGTGCTTTCCACCCCGCAGTGGGCGGAGCAACGTGTAATAATTGCCGACCGCCAGGCGCGGCAGAAGTAGACCCAGAGACGCTACACATCATGTGGCTTATTGCCAACGGGCACACCGCCAACGCCACGGTCGCGCAGGCAGGCGAGGCGCATCAGCTTATCCGCGCGCACTTGCAGTGGCATCTGGAGCGAAAAGTTAACGCCCTGTCCGTGATGGACCAGGAACTGAAGTAAGGTAAATAAACGTGATTACCCCTGATCCGAACCGAGTACTCAATCCGCCCCAGATCCCCGCGGAGTTTCTGCCAGGTCATATCGCGTTAGTCATGGACGGCAATGGCCGTTGGGCGCAGGACCGCGGCATGAAGCGCACGGAGGGCCACAAGCGCGGCGAGGCCGTGCTGTTGGACGTGGTGGATGCGTGTTTGGCGTTGGGGATTCCTTACCTGTCGGCCTATGCCTTTTCCACGGAGAATTGGCGCCGTTCGCCGGATGAGGTTCGTTTCTTGATGGGCTTTAACCGCGACGTGTTGCGTCGCCAGCGCGAGTGGCTTAATGAGCGCGGGGTGCGCGTGGTGTGGGCGGGGCGTCGCCCGCGTCTGTGGCGCTCCGTTATCAAGGAGTTGGAGGCAGCAGAGCAGCTGACCAAGGACAACACCAAGATGACGTTGGTGATGTGCGTTAATTACGGTGGTCGCGCAGAGCTTGCCGATGCTTTCAAGAAGATGGCCGAGGACGTCAAGGCCGGAAAGCTCAGCCCATCTGCCGTGTCCGAGAAGACAATCGCGCAGTACCTTTATGATCCGGTTATGCCTGACGTGGACTTATTCCTGCGTCCTTCGGGTGAAAAGCGCACCTCGAACTTCCTGCTGTGGCAGTCGGCCTATGCAGAATTGGTTTATCAAGATAAACTGTTTCCTGATTTCACTCCGGAGGATCTCTTCGCGGCAGTTGAAGAATATGCGCGCCGGGACCGTCGCTTCGGAGGAACCAAGTAGGTTCGCTTCACGCGGGGGTTTTATGTGCGTGAACAGCTTAAAGTTTCGCAGAAGAAGGAATGTGCCACAAGGATGGTAGCCATGGATCAGCCAACGCGTCAGCAGATTTCTAAGTGGCGCCGATATTTGGCTAATGAACGTGCTGAGGCCGCGGTGTACCGCGAGCTTGCCCGCAAGAAGAAGGGCGAAGAGCGCGATATTTTGCTCAAACTCGCGGATGCGGAGTCCCGCCATGAGCAGTACTGGCAGGAAAAGCTCGGTGAGTTTGTGGGCATGCCGCAAAAGCCGGATTTGAATACGCAGCTCATGGGGTGGATGGCTAAGAACTTCGGTTCGGTCTTTACTCTCGCCCTGATGCAGTCGGCGGAAAGCCGCACGCCGTATATGGATGATGATGACGCATCAGAGCAGTTGGCTGCCGATGAACGCGTGCACGCCGAGGTCGTCCGCGGCCTCGCGGTCCAAGGCCGGGAGAAGATTTCAGGTAACTTCCGCGCCGCAGTCTTCGGCGTAAATGATGGTCTGGTGTCCAACCTGGCGCTGGTTATTGGTGTGATGGGTTCCGGCGCGCAGTCTTCAGTGCTTTTGCTGACCGGCGTCTCCGGTCTGCTGGCCGGTGCATTGTCCATGGCCGCGGGTGAGTATGTGTCTGTGAAGTCGCAAAATGAGCTTCTCGATGCCTCCCGGCCAGCAGCCGCCGCCACCCAGCTCGCTGGCGAACTGGACGTCAACGCCAATGAACTGGCGCTGATCTACCGCGCGCGTGGCCTTAGCAATGAAGAAGCAGAAAGGAAAGCGGAGACCGTGTTCCAATCTCTGCAGGAACGCGCGAATGCCAGCCACCCTTCAAGCGGGCATAATCCTGCCGAAGCAGCTGGCGCCGCGCATCAAGACTCGGCTGCAGAAGCAGACAACTCCCACGGCGTTATCGGTGAGGCCTGGTCAGCAGCGCTATCAAGCTTCTGCTTCTTCGCCACCGGCGCACTGATTCCTATCATCCCGTTCATCTTCGGCATGGACGTCACGCCAGGCGCAATTGTTGCCATCGTGCTGGTATCACTCGCACTGATGATGACCGGCGGCATCACCGGACTTATTTCTGGCAAGCCACCACTATTCCGTGCCCTGCGCCAAATGGTCATCGGCCTCGGCGCCGCAGGAATCACCTTCCTGCTGGGGCTTCTCTTCGCGTAAAAGTGTGGCTGAGCGCACTTTTACGTACCCGAAAGGTCCAAAGCTAGGCCTTTTCCTGGCATTTGGTGCAGATCCCGAAGACTTCGGCATCATGGCCAGTGAGCTGGAAACCATAGGTATCCGCGACGGTGCGAGCCCATTCTTCGATGGGGCCGCCGTCAATTTCCTCGGTGCGGCCGCACTTGGTGCACACCAAATGATGGTGGTGGGAATCGGTTTCGCAGTGGCGGTAGAGGGTTTCGCCAGTAGGGGAGTGCAGGGCATCTACGGCGTGAATATCAACTAAGGATTGCAGAGTGCGGTAGACGGTGGTGAGCCCAACTTTGGCCTCACGTTCTTGAAGCGCAGTGTGAATTTCTTTGGCCGATAGGAAACGGTCAATATCTTGCATTACTTCAACAACCGCAGTGCGCTGTTTAGTGGTACGCATGCCAAGCTTGGGGGTGTTTGAGCTTGCGGAATGAAGGGTCATGATTGTGAGTCTATCAATTTTGTTGCCGTGACATAGAAGCAATCTGAACCCAGTTCGGCATGAATTTCTTCTCCACGATAGAATGGCGCCACTATTACCATTGGCTGTCCCCTACCAGAGGAGTCTTCTTTAATCATGGCGTCTGTGATCGAATCCGTCGTAAACCTTTGTAAGCGTCGTGGCCTGGTGTACCAGGCAGGCGAAATCTACGGCGGCTCCCGCTCAGCATGGGACTACGGTCCGCTGGGCGTGGAACTGAAGGAAAACATCAAGCGCCAGTGGTGGCGCCACATGGTGCAATCCCGCGACGACGTCGTTGGTATTGATACATCCATCATCCAACCAACCCAGACCTGGGTGTCATCCGGCCACGTTGAGGTCTTCACCGACCCACTGGTGGAGTCTTTGCACACCCACAAGCGCTACCGTGCAGACCACCTGCTCGAGGCATATGAGGAAAAGCACGGCCACCCACCAGCAAACGGCCTGGCGGATATCAACGATCCTGAGACCGGCCAGCCAGGTAACTGGACTGAGCCAAAGGCATTCTCCGGTCTGCTCAAGACCTTCCTGGGGCCAGTGGATGACGAAGAGGGCCTGCACTACCTGCGTCCAGAGACCGCTCAGGGCATCTTTGTAAACTTCAAGAACGTGATGACTTCTGCTCGTCAGAAGCCACCATTCGGCATTGCCAACATTGGTAAGTCTTTCCGTAATGAGATCACCCCGGGCAACTTCATTTTCCGTACTCGAGAGTTTGAGCAGATGGAGATGGAATTCTTCGTCAAGCCTGGTGAGGATGAAGAATGGCACCAGTACTGGATTGATAACCGCCTGCAGTGGTACATCGATCTGGGCGTGAACCCAGACAACCTGCGTCTGTACGAGCACCCGAAGGAAAAGCTGTCCCACTACTCCAAGCGCACCGTTGACGTGGAGTACGCGTTCGGTTTCGCTGGCTCCAAGTGGGGCGAGCTCGAAGGTGTTGCAAACCGTACGGATTATGACCTGCGCGTGCACTCTGAGGGCTCTGGTGAGGACCTGTCCTACTACGACCAGACCGCTGAAGAGCGCTGGGTTCCTTACACCATTGAGCCGGCTGCCGGCCTTGGCCGTTCCATGATGGCATTCCTGGTGGACGCTTACACCGAGGAAGAAGCTCCTAACTCCAAGGGTGGCACTGACACCCGCGTGGTTCTGAAGCTGGACCGCCGTCTGTCCCCAGTCAAGGTTGCGGTTCTTCCCCTGTCTAAGAAGGAAGAACTGTCCACCCCAGCGAAGGCACTGGCAGATAAGCTGCGTGGCCTGTGGAACATTGACTACGACGTATCTGGTGCTATTGGCCGCCGCTACCGCCGCCAGGACGAAATCGGTACCCCATTCTGCGTGACCTATGACTTCGATTCCCTCGAGGACAACGCGGTTACCGTGCGTGAGCGTGACTCCATGGAGCAGGAGCGCGTCAAGCTCGACGAGCTCGAAACCTACCTGGCTGCCCGCCTCGCCGGCTGCTAGTTTCTAAGCTCTCACAAGCGCATAAGCCTCTTGCGGGGTGAGCGTTGGTTGGATTAACCTCCAGCGCCAATGCCCCGCAAGGGGCTTTGTCATGTGTGGGCTATGATGTTTATCTCATCTACTGGAATAACTGCTTGGCGGTGATGGTGCTAGCATCATCCCGATGGAAACTAGATTCGATCTCGATGAAAGGCCGCGAAGACGCAGTCTTTTCACAAGACTTACTCCGGCTCAGGCCGTTGCCCTGGGGTTTCTTGGTGTCATAGCGATTGGCACTGTGGTGCTTTGCTTGCCGATATCCACCACCAGCGGTGAACCCACAGACCTCTTACCCGCCATGTTCACCGTGACATCCGCTGTGACGGTGACCGGACTGGCGGTCGTGGATACGGGCACACACTGGAGCGGACTGGGACAAGCAACAGTGCTTACTCTCATCCAAATCGGTGGCTTTGGAATCATGAGCGTGAGTTCTCTCGCGGGCATGCTGTTGACCGGTCGTATCGGTCTGCGCTCACGGCGGTACAACCAGGCCGAAAATAGGACGCTTGGAACTGGCGATGTAGCGCGTACAGTGATCGCGGCACTGGCAATCACCGTCATTTGCGAGTTCGTTGTGGCTCTGGTGACAGCAATTAGATTCGCCACGTTTTACGACATGCCAGCATTGCGTGCAGCGTGGGAAGGTCTTTTCCACGCGATTTCGGCATTTAATAATGCAGGGTTCGGGCTGCGCAGCGACAGTTTGGTGCCCTATGTCGGCGACGGTTGGATTATTCTTCCCTTGGCTTGTGCCTTGATTATCGGCGGTCTTGGTTACCCCGTAGTTGCAGAGATGTGGGATAAGCTCCGCTTTCGGTTGACTCACGGCAATCTTGGCCATCCGCGAAAATTCTCAGTATCCACCAAAATAACTCTCGTTGGTACTGCAATGCTTATCGCTGCGGGCGTCCTTGTGGTGGGAGCGTTGGAATGGAATAACACTCTGGCCGGACAGCCGCTAGGAACGAAGCTGCTTGGTGCATTCTTCCAAGGTGTTACACCGCGTACCGCCGGATTCAACTCAGTGGATTTTGGCGAGGTGCAGCCGGTGACGCTCATGGCCACCGGCTTGCTCATGTTTATCGGTGGTGGTTCGGCAGGTACTGCCGGTGGCATCAAGATAACCACCGCAGCAGTACTTCTCGCAGCGATTATCGCTGAGATTCGCGGACATAACCAAGTAACAATTGCGCACCGAACCATTAACCCGTCTGTTGTCCGTCAGGCACTCACGGTTGCTTCTATCAGCGTGGTTCTAGTGGTGTCGTGCGTCGTGATCATTCGGCTTCTAGAGCCAGGCTTTAGCGGTGAGGCAATCACCTTTGAAGTGATTTCAGCTTTTGCTACCGTGGGACTTTCCACAGGTATCACTGCAGATCTCAGCGCACCTAGCCAAATAGTGCTGTGCTTTTTGATGTACATTGGCCGAATTGGTCCGGTAACACTAGTCGTTGCGCTGGCGGCGCAGCACTCAGCCCGGCGTTTTGAATACCCAGAGGAAAGGCCCTTCATTGGCTAACGCGCTTGGCCGCATTCGCGGTCGAATTGAAATCTCTCCAGTTGTAGTGCTGGGATTGGGCCGCTTTGGTGCATCCCTCGCTGAGGAACTCACATGGCATGGTGCGGAGGTGCTGGGCATGGATTCTGATGCCCGCCCGGTTCAGGAATGCTCCGGCTTTCTCACTGATTCTGCTATTGGTGATACGACAGACCGTGAAACTCTCATTCAGTTTGGTGTTCATGAGGTTGAAAGAGTTGTTCTGGGAATTGGGTCGGACCTGGAATCTTCAATCCTCACGGCTTCGAATTTGGTGGACTTGGGCGTGAAGAATATTTGGGCGAAAGCCGATTCTGATGCACACGCCAAGATTCTGACTCAGATTGGTGTGCACCAAGTTGTGCGACCAGAACGTGACACGGGTAGGCGCGTAGCTCACTTGCTCAATGGCCGTTTCAGTGATTTTGCGCAGTTCGATGAAGACTACGGAATGATCAAACTCTCCCCGCCGAACAAACTTGTTGGCAAGGCGGTTGAACTAGAACGGCTGTGGGCGAAGTTCAATGTCCGAGCAATTTCTGTGAAAAGCGAGGGTAGTACGTGGATGCCGTGGAAAGCAGGCCATGTCTTGGCCGCAAGTGACCAAGTCATTATCGCGGGTGCACCGGAAGACCTCGAAAGATTCGCCAACTGTTAGCCCAGCGCCAGCTTCGTCTGCGTTGTTCTAAAGAGATTGCCCACTTCCATGTGAAATGACTACCGTTGGAAGCAGCAAGCGCATTAGACTGTGTAATCATGAAATACACCAGCTGGGACCGCAGTGACCGTGACAATCCGAAACTTCTCAAAGAAGATGGACCGGAGACCCTAGGCACTTTCTCTTCGGGCTCAGCTGATATTGACGGCGATTTCTGGCGCTTGAGCGTGGATCAGAAGCTGGGTGCTTCTGCTACTACCGCTGATGATCGCGTCTTTCGCATTACCGGTAATCTGGCGCGTGATAAAAAGCTGGATGTCTCGCTTGATGGCCGCACGTTTACCGTGACCAATGAGCAGTCCAATGACTGGATCATTGATGATGTCAATGACAACTTTGTGGCGCAGTTTAGCGGCAAAAACAATGGCGTGCGCGCGAGTAATTTGGAATTTATGCACGAGGGCAAGGTGGAGCTTTCCACTGAGGAAATTGTGGCTTTGTCCTGGTTCGCGCGTTTGATTCTGGAAAATAGGTTGAAGACTTCTTCGGTTGCGATGATTGCAACCTTGGCGTTGGCTTCTGCGGTCGCGGTGGTTGCTTTCCTACTTTAAGCTTATGAGCTGTGGCCGATAAAGCAGGAATTTTTAATACCCATATTGATCTCAGTGGAGAAGTGTGGCGTTGGAAAGACAACGTTCTTCGAGACTCAAGTGATCACGTTTTAGCGCATGTGCGCGCGGATGTTATTTCTGTGGCGCGGCAAAATCTGCTTATTGAGCACAACATCGGCGCGCCCCGCTTTCGGCTCCGCGCCACCTCATCCAAGGGCAATCTGTACACGATGGGGCAGATGTCTTTTACCGTCAACATTCTCACCGCGGACTGTGACCACAAGCGCTACAAACTGCAGCGGGTCAATCCTTTTCGCCGCGAGCGTTTGATCTCTCATGAACAGGGCCCGGTCCTGCGAACTCGTCCACGCGGTGATGGTTCAGTGACGGTCACAGCGGCATCAGATTCCGCTGAAGAAATCCCATTATTCGACGCCATCTTCCTGTCTTATGGCTGCGTGCTCATTGACGGGCCGGGCATTCAGAAGAACATTAAAATTTAGCGGTCACGTGACACGTGACCGCCTATAAGCTAGAAGGAACCACCGCGGAAGCCACCGCCTCCGCCGCCACCGAAGCTTCCGCCACCGCCGAAGCCGCCACCAAATCCACCGCCGCCGCCACGGCCACCGCCGAGTACTTGGCCAATGACCATTCCGGTGATGACATTGCCCGCCACGTTGGATGCTTGGCGGCGCTGCTGCTGGCGGCGGTAGTTGTTGTAGTCATCGCGTGCACGGTCAGCAGCAATTTTGGCGGCGTTGGTGGACTGCCGCGCGTAATCGAGTGCGGCGCGGATATCGCGGTCTCGGGAGTTCAGCGCCTGGGCGTGCAAGTGCTTGGCATCAGCTAAAGCGGTACGCGCGCCGGAGCCCACAATGCGGCCGCGGGAAGAGATGACGTCTTCAGCGGCCTGGATTTGGGTGCCTGCAGATTGAATCTGCTTGGCAAACATCTCCAGCTGACGTGCGTGCGTGGAGGTCTGCTCACGCACAGTGTCTAGTTGCTCATCTAGTTCCGTATCGATGGTGATAAGCGCCGTGTGCTGGCCCAGTGGGTCCATAGAACCTTCAGCTTTGGCAGCATCAACGGCTTGCTGCGCGCGGGCAACAACCTCATCTAAAGCTGCCCAGTCAGCATCAGTGCCTTGGGAACGTCCCTGCTGCTTAATCTGGCCAGCCTCTTGGATTTCGCCTTCAACTTCTTCGATGAGAGCGGGCAGCCCAGCCTTGGCTTCGGAGATATTCGTGCGGGCATTTTCTACACCGGCCAGATTGCGGTCGGAGACTTCCAAAGCGTGCTCAGCATCGCGAATGTGCGCCACCAGTCCGCCCTGCTGTCCAGCTGGACGGGCTTCAATCTCACGCGCGGCGGACAGAGACTTCTCGGCCTCATCCAGGGAGGCGGAAGCGATCTGCACGTTGTCATCAACAGACTGCAGCATCTCTTCATTGAACTCTGCCTGCAGCCCAGCCAGGGTTTCCTCGGCTTTTGGCAAACGCGCACGCACGTCAATGGTGCGCTGGGTGAGCTCATCCAGCTTGGAAGAAGCGTTAATCAGCAGGTTGCGCATCTCAGCGAACTCAGCGGCCTGCGCGTCCAGGGCATCATCGGCTTGACCACAAGAAGAGATGATTTCCACCAGCATCTCACGGCGCTGCTCCGGGGATTCCGGAATGGAGTCATCGAGGCGCTGGCGAATGCCAAAGGCCTTTTGCAGCGTGGTGGTGGATTGGTTCATCGCGCGGGTAAAGGAGCGGGTGCGCTCCGGACCGAACTCAGCCATGGCGATGTCTAGTTCTTCCTTGCCACGGCGAATGGACTCATCGGTGCTCACCAGCTCCTCATGTGCCAACGCATCAAGAGTCTCCAAGTCCAAGGAGTTAAGACGACGGATATCAGTTGGCTCAATCTCGCGGGCATCTTCTAACACCGCAGCGGATTCCTTCTTGGAGCGCTTACGGGTGTACATCCAGATACCGCCGCCGGCAACAGCCACAGCGCCGCCGGCACCAGCCAGCCAAGCACCGCTGGCGCCAGAGCCACTAGCACTACCTGATCCCAAGGCAGCATCAACCAGTGCGTTGGCTGAGCCCGCCCAGTCATCAGTAGCTAAAGGACCATAGGCCGCGTCATACATCTCATCCAACTTGCCCTGCGGCCATTGGTCACCGGTCTGCACGCCCATCTGGCGTTGCTCGGTGTTCACAACATAGGCCGCGGAGTTCGGGCCCTTTTCATCTACGAGCGCGCCGGCATATTCCTCAGCGCTCATGCCGTCCATGTCGGTGGTAAACACCACGTGGAGCATCAGCTGCTCTTCTTGCTGCAGCTGCGTGATTTTCTCAGTGATCTCTGATTCCTCAGCGTCGCTCAACACATCAGCGGAGTCAGTAACGCGGTCGGAGATTGCACTCGGTGCTTGGGCTACATAATCCACGGTGGCTGCCACCGCGGGCGCCGTCGCCGCACCACCTAGGGCTGTGGCAAAGAGACCGGTACACAGGACATGGCCAATACGCACTCGCTTGTTCATAAACGCCAATCCTACCGATGTGTTTTCCAGCTCGCGTGGGAGGCGACGAGATTATCTGTCAGTTACATTCAAGCGACGATGCCTTGAATGAGCGCCTTTGAGTACGGACCATCGTTTGGTTGTGTCCATGAATGGCGTGGCACGGTTCAACTCACCGGATTCGGACGAAGCTTGAGAATCCTTTATAGACTCTCAACGATGATTTCAAAGTTGCCAGCGAAAGGAATATCGTGAATTTTATTACTTCAAAGCCCCAAGACTTTAGCTGGAATAAGGTACATAAAGTCGGGTCGAATATGAGAAAAGGCTTGCCATACGATGAGGACATACTTGAGTCATTCTTAGAACATCAAGTTTATCTGTCTACGGAGATAATGGATATTTGCAAAGCGGCCATGAATTCTCTTATAAAGCCTTATAGTACTTCGGAGACACCTGATGTTGAACCAGACTCAGGAGCCTATGTGCTATCTGCGAGGGTAAAGACACTTCCAACGCTGAAAGAGAAATTGGTGCGTATGCCCACCTACCCATTAGAGAACATCTTAGACGTCTCAGGGATCAGATTTGATTGTGATCTTACGCTGAGCGAGCAAACTAATATTTCCGACACCTTTCGCAATTGTCTATTGATTGCCGGGGCAGACAAGGTCGAAATACAAGATATGAGGGAAAATCCACATTCTGGTTATCGAGCTGTCCATTTGCATATTTACTGCACTGCGGGCCGAGCAGAGTTGCAGGTTCGCACGGCGCTACAAGCACAATGGGCGAACATGTATGAAACTGCAGCGGATGTATTCGGCAGGAGTATTCGGTACCTAGAATTCGGTGCAGAAGTGGACGACACTGCTATTAAGACAGTAGAAAGACTTCATAAGATTTCAGATGCCGTTTACCAATCTGAGTTGCTTATGGACAATGCTTACGCTCCACAACCGCAGTATGTACAAACCACCCCATTGCACCAGGAAACTCGCCAACTGCGCCGGAAAGCATACGACCTATTGCGATCTGAGTTAGACTATTTGAAACAACTACGTACCGACTTGAACTTAGGGAAGTGAGAAGGATGTCAGGCTATTTAATAAAATATCATCGTCGTAGCGGTCAAGTTGAGTTCTCTAAGTTTGATTCGTTGTTAGAAGCAACTAAGAAGCGCATTCTCCTCGATAGGGTTAACGACGACCCGGATCTTGAGATTGTTGCAGTAGCAAGCCAAAGCGAAGCGAACCTCCGCCAATCTCACTCGCGTTACTTCTCTGCGGCTTAAACCGCCCGCGAGGTGTCTTCCGCTGCGTAGCAACGGCAGCCTATGTTCACCCACGGTGGACATTGATGGTGAATCTATGACTTCTCCTGCGTGACTACAGGGACGCGAATAAGTTCTGTTGGCGGAGAAGGTAAGAAACGTTCAGGTGAATCTAATCGGGGATGGGCGAGGCGTAAACTCAGGAGTAGGTGGAGGAGGCAGAACCATGACTGAGAAAAAGCAAGCCCGCTATTTCCAACAGATCGGTGAAGACGTTTATCGCGTCTCCGGAGCAGTTCGTCGTAGTGCCGTAACTGGGCGATATGTGACTAAAGGTTCCGCTGCCCGTAGCTTAAAGAAGAAGCCTTCCGTTTCCTCTGGTAATGACTAACCAGAAGTACAAGAAGTCGGCGTGAGTGCTCACAATGGTGAGCTCACGCCGACTCGTTCGTTTCAGCCCACACCTTGCAGCGCCGCAGCACGTACTCTGGATTTCTATGGACATGGCAATCGTGGTCTTGGGTGCTTCGCAATATGATGGCCGGGCATCAAAGGTGCTTGCCGCGCGGTTGGATGAGTCGATAGCCACCGCAGCCGAACACTCGGGCAAGGATGTTCACTTCTTTACCTTGGGCGCGAATATGCCGGGTGATAGGTTTACAGAAGCCCAGGTGGCTAGGACGTATCTCATTGACCGCGGCATCACTGAGTCGCAGGTGCATGCGGTGCCAAAGGGCAATGACACGGTGGGTTCGTTGGAGGCAGTGTTGCAAGAGCACGCAGTGCTTTTCGATGCCCCCTCGTATTTAATCACCGACCCACTCCACACAGTGCGGGCGAAGTTGATTGCCAGACAGCTGGGTTGGAAACCGAAGGTCAAAGGTGCCGGCAACTGCCCGTATTCCTTCCCACAGAGAGAGTGGTGGGGCGGGCTCGCGCATGAGGCCGGCGGGCTAATAGTAGCTATCCTTACAGGGCTACTCGGCAAGAAAGCAGGGGAGAAGATCCGCGGTGCGCTCTATAACGTGGAGGCGCTTATTCGCCCGCGGTTTAAAAAGCGCCACGGTCTAATCAGGGGCAATGCTGCACACAATACTCACACCAGCAGGGATAACGGAATAGAATAAGAGCCAATGTATTCCTATAACGCTGCTGATACCGCCCGGATTTTTGATGAGTCCCCGAAGGGCTCTACTTTTGTGTCCTCGGAAGCGGATCAAAGAGGGGCGTTCTCGCGTGACCGTGCGCGTGTGCTGCACTCGGCGGCGCTGCGCCGGCTAGCGGATAAAACCCAGGTGGTTGGCCCACAAGATGGTGATACCCCACGCACGCGCCTGACGCACTCGCTAGAGGTCGCGCAGATCGCCCGCGGCATTGGTGAGGGATTGGGCCTTAACGCCGACCTGTGTGAGATGGCCGGGCTTACTCACGATATTGGGCATCCACCTTATGGCCACAATGGTGAAAACGCGCTCAATGATGTCGCTACTGAATGCGGTGGCTTTGAAGGCAACGCGCAGACCTTGCGCATCCTCACCCGCTTGGAGCCGAAAATCATCAATAACAGTGGTGAGTCCATGGGTCTTAACCTCACCCGCGCGGCTCTCGATGCCGCCTGTAAATACCCAAAGGCCAAGACCAACGCGGATGGCTCCATTAACCGCAAGTACGGCGCCTATGATGAGGACGCGCATATCCTCACCTGGCTGCGTGAGGGCCATGATGATGACCGCCCCTCCATGGAGGCACAAGCCATGGACTGGTCGGATGATATTGCGTACTCAGTCCATGACGTGGAAGACGGCATTGTCTCTGGGCGTATCTCACTGAACGTCCTGTGGGACTTGGTGGAATTAGCGAACCTGGCTGATAAGGGCGCGAAGGCGTTTGGCGGAACGGCAGAAGAGCTTCTCGATGCCGCCGATTCCCTCCGCCAACTTCCCATCGTCTCAA
>OMJG01001504.1_pt1 | contig 13408 bp, 7 predicted proteins | sample 1646431 | NCBI WGS metagenome assembly OMJG01 (sample SAMN03771674, study PRJEB25209) | food metagenome | isolation source: Cotija cheese | place: Mexico:Jalisco,Michoacan | collected 2011-12-12 | reverse complement strand
CCGAAGGACCTCGAGAAGGTCATCTACTTCGCGGCCTACATGATCACCTCGGTCGACGAGGATTCCCGTCACCGTGATCTGCCCAGCCTGCAGAACAAGATCGACGTCGAGAAGCAGCAGATCGGCACCCGCCGTGACGCCGACATCGATCGTCGTGCCAAGAAGCTCGAAGAGGATCTCGCCGCGCTCGAGGCCGAAGGCGGAACCGCCCAGGCCAAGAAGAAGCTGCGCGACACCGCCGAGAAGGAAATGGACAAGCTGCGCAAAAACGCCGACCGCGAGGTCGACCGTATCGAGCAGGTGTGGGACCGGTTCAAGAACCTCAAGGTCAACGACCTCGAAGGCGACGAGAGCCTGTACCGCGAGATGTTCCACCGCTTCGGCCTGTACTTCACCGGTGCCATGGGCGCCGAGGCGATCCAGAAGCGCCTCATCGACTTCGACCTCGAAGGCGAAGCCGAGAAGCTGCGTGAGCTCATCGCCACCGGCAAGGGACAGCGCAAGACTCGTGCGCTCAAGCGCCTCAAGGTCGTCAACGCGTTCCTGACCACCGACAACAACCCCGAGGGCATGGTCCTCGACGTCGTTCCGGTGATCCCACCGGAGCTGCGCCCGATGGTGCAGCTCGATGGTGGACGGTTCGCGACCTCGGACCTCAACGATCTCTACCGTCGCGTCATCAACCGCAACAACCGCCTCAAGCGTCTGCTCGACCTCGGTGCTCCCGAGATCATCGTCAACAACGAGAAGCGGATGCTGCAGGAGGCCGTGGACTCGCTGTTCGACAACGGACGTCGCGGACGCCCGGTGACCGGACCGGGCAACCGCCCGCTCAAGTCGCTGTCGGACATGCTCAAGGGCAAGCAGGGACGTTTCCGTCAGAACCTGCTCGGCAAGCGTGTGGACTACTCGGGCCGTTCGGTCATCGTCGTCGGTCCGCAGCTGCACCTGCACCAGTGCGGTCTGCCGAAGACCATGGCGCTGGAGCTGTTCAAGCCCTTCGTGATGAAGCGCCTGGTCGATCTCAACCACGCTCAGAACATCAAGTCGGCCAAGCGCATGGTCGAGCGTCAGCACCCGCAGGTGTGGGATGTCCTCGAAGAGGTCATCACCGAGCACCCTGTGCTGCTCAACCGTGCACCGACCCTGCACCGTCTGGGCATCCAGGCGTTCGAACCGCAGCTCATCGAGGGCAAGGCCATCCAGCTGCACCCGCTCGTCTGCTCCGCGTTCAACGCTGACTTCGACGGTGACCAGATGGCTGTGCACCTGCCGCTGAGTCCGGAGGCACAGGCCGAGGCCCGTATCCTCATGCTCTCGGCCAACAACATCCTCAAGCCCTCGGACGGCAAGCCCGTGACCATGCCTTCGCAGGATATGATCATCGGTCTGTTCCACCTCACCTCCGAGCGCAAGGGACTGCCCGGCGAAGGACGCGCGTTCTCCGGAATGGGCGAAGCCATCATGGCCTTCGACCATGGGGAGCTCGACCTCGGTTCGCCGATCACCATCCGCCTGGAGGACGTCGTTCCCAACGCGGACATGGAGCTTCCCGAGGGCTGGGAGGCCGGCGACCCGCTGGACGTGCAGACCACTCTGGGTCGCGCAACGTTCAACGAGTACCTGCCTGCCGACTACGCGTTCGTGAACTCGACGATCGACAAGAAGGCTCTGAGCCGCATCGTCAACCACCTCGCCGAGGAGTACCCGAAGGTCGAGGTCGCACACACGCTGGACAACTTCAAGGCCGGCGGCTTCCACTGGGCCACCCGCTCGGGCATCACCATCGCGATGTCGGATGTCGTCTCACCCGAGGCGAAGACCGAGATCATCGACGATGCCGAAGTCATCGACACGAAGGTTCAGCAGCAGTACGAACTCGGTGCCCTGACCGACGACGAGCGTCGCAACGAGCTCGTCAAGCTGTGGACGGAGACGACCGAGAAGGTCGACCAGATCATGCGCACGAACTTCCCCGCGGAGAACTCGGTGCTGCGTCTGGTCGAGTCCGGTGCATCCGGCAACTGGATGCAGGTGCGTCAGCTGGCCGGTATGCGCGGCCTGGTGACGAACCCGCAGGGTGAGATCATCCCGCGTCCGATCGTGTCGAACTACCGTGAGGGACTCGCCGTGCTCGAGTACTTCATCGCCTCGCACGGTGCTCGTAAGGGTCTGGCAGATACCGCTCTGCGTACCGCCGACTCCGGTTACCTCACCCGTCGTCTCGTCGACGTCTCGCAGGATGTCATCATCCGCGCGGCAGAGGCCGAGTCGAACAAGGGCATCACCCTCCCGATCGCCGAACGCGATCACGAGGGCAACCTGGTTCCGCACGAGTACGCCGAGACCAGCGTCTACGGTCGTCTCACCGTCTCCGATGTCACCGACGCCGAGGGCAATGTGCTCCTGCCGGCGAAGTCCGATGTCACCGGTGCTGTGGTGGACATGCTCGTGGCCAACGGCATCGAAGAGCTCAAGGTCCACTCCGTGCTGACTGCGGATTCCGATGCGCAGATCTCCGCCGAGCACTACGGTCGCTCGATGGCGACCGGTCAGCTCGTCGACATCGGCGAGGCCATCGGCACCGTCGCTGCCCAGTCGATCGGTGAGCCCGGTACCCAGCTGACGATGCGTACCTTCCACACCGGTGGTGCCGCCGCTTCGACCGGTGATATCACGCAGGGTCTGCCGCGTGTGACCGAGCTCTTCGAAGCTCGCACACCGAAGGGCTTCGCCCCCATCGCCGAGGCGACCGGACGGGCGAAGATCGACGACAGCCGCAAGACCCGCTTCGTCATCATCACCCCCGATGACGGCAGCGAGGAGATCGAGCACGCAGTGTCCAAGCGTGCCCGTCTCATGGTCGAGGACGGCCAGCACGTCAAGGCCGGAGAGCAGCTCATCGTCGGTGCCGTCGATCCGAAGCAGGTGCTGCGCATCCGCGGTCGCCGTGAGGCCGAGCGCTTCCTCGTCGAGGAGGTTCAGAAGGTCTACCGTTCGCAGGGTGTGGGCATCCACGACAAGCACATCGAGGTCATCGTGCGGCAGATGCTGCGTCGCGTGACCGTGATCGAGTCGGGCGACACGAACCTGCTGCCCGGTGAGCTCGTCGACCGCGGCCGTTACCAGGCGGAGAACCGTCGTGTGGTCGCCGAAGGCGGCCAGCCTGCCTCGGCTCGTGACGAGCTGATGGGCATCACGAAGGCTTCGCTGGCCACCGAGTCGTGGCTGTCGGCCGCATCCTTCCAGGAGACCACCCGCGTCCTCACCGAGGCGGCCATGGAAGGCAAGTCCGATGCGCTCATGGGGCTGAAGGAGAACGTCATCCTCGGTAAGCTCATCCCTGCCGGCACCGGCCTGCAGACCCACCGCAACCTCGTGGTGGAGCCGACCGAAGAGGCCAAGGCCGAGATGTTCACCAACAGCTACGGCGACTTCTACGCGGGCATCGGCGCCGATTCCGGCTCCGCCATCCCGCTGGAGGACTACGACTACGGTGCGTTCAGCTGAGACTGAACGGCTGAGTCGCAGCGTCTGAGAGAGGCAGGCGAAGAGGGGCGTCCACCACACGGTGGATGCCCCTCTCGTCATTCACGCTGCGACATCGAGAAACGGGTGGAGTGTCGAAACACGGGTGTGTGCGCCCGTGTCTCGACACTCCACCCGTTTCTCGGTGAAGCTCTCGCAATCACTCAGCCGAAGAGCACCTGTGCCTCTTCCCAGCGATGCAGCGGCACTGACTTGAGACTGTCGACGGCCGATGACATCTCCACCGAGACGATGTCCGTGCCCTTGAGGCTGGCCATCTTGCCCCAGTGCCCGTGCTGGGCGAGGTCGGCTGCCGCCATGCCCAACCGGGTCGACAGGACCCGGTCGTACGCGGTGGGGGAGCCGCCTCGCTGCAGGTGCCCGAGGATCGTCGCCCGAGATTCGATACCGGTGATCTCCTCGATCTTCGGGGCCAGGTAGTTCGCGATCCCGCCGAGGCGGACCCGTCCCTTGTTGTCGACGCCGTGGTCGGCGACCTGTGAGTCGAATCCTTCGGGAATGAACCCTTCGGCGACGACGACGATGGGTGCGCGTCCGCGGTCCCTGGCCGAGCGCACCCAGTCCGAGATCTGATCGAAGGAGACGGGGAACTCGGGCATGAGGATCGCGTGTGCGCCTGCCGCCATGCCGGCGTGCAGCGCGATCCATCCGACATTGCGTCCCATGACCTCGATGACCATGCAGCGGTGGTGGGACTCTGCGGTGGTGCGCAGCCGGTCGATGGCCTCGGTGGCGATGGACTGGGCGGTGTCGAAGCCGAAGGTGTAGTCCGTGTTGCCGAGGTCGTTGTCGATGGTCTTGGGCACGCCGACGATGTGCAGGCCCTCTTCATGGACCAGCCGTGAGGCGCCGGCCAAGGTGCCTTCGCCGCCGATGGCGATGAGCGAATCGATGCCGTGGGCGGCCATGACCTCCCGCATCCGCTCGGGTCCGCCGTCCTCATAGGGGTGGGTGCGGGAGGTGCCGAGGATGGTTCCGCCGCGTCCGGACAGGCCGCGCACGTCGAGCATTGTCATATCGAACAGGTCGTCGTCGAGCAGACCCCGCCAGCCGTCGCGGATGCCGACGAACTCCGCATCATAGGCGCGGATGCCTTTGCGGACGATGCCGCGGATGACAGCGTTGAGGCCCGGGCAGTCGCCCCCCGAGGTGAGTACACCGATCTTCATTCCAGTTGACCCTGATCCTTTTCTCGATAGCCTTTTGCGAGCCGGACGTCGTGTCCGGCCATGAGGGAGAATCCCTTGAGGATCACGGTCCCGTTGGATCCGTCACCCTGCGCGGATCGGCGGACCTCATTGCCCGCCATGATGTTGATGGTCTCGTCGCGGACGCGCACTCCCGGCGGCACGTAGATGTCGTTGCCGGCCCACATCGCATACGAGTTCAGTTCGACGGTCACCCCGGGACCCATGACTTCGCACAGGTCGATGTTGTCTCCGCCCATGAGGGCGTAGGTGGTGACCTCGGCGGTGCCGGGAGGCACGTCGAGCTGACGTCCGGACATGATGGCCACGGAGTTCATCGGCGAGGCCGATCCCGGTTCCGCAGCTGGGGAGAGTTCGCCAGGTCCGCGCCGCTGCAGCTGGGAGCCCGGATCTGTGGGACCAGGTGTCCGGCCGGTCTGGCGGGCGAGCCGCCGGTGGAGCGAGTCTCCTTCGGGCAGGTCGTCGATGAGGGGGATGAGCTCGTCGAGGAATTTCGCTCCGATGGCGTCATCCTGTCGCTGCGCCGTCTCCTCGGGATCGAGGCGGCCGTTCGTCACGGCATCGGTGATCACTGAGAGGACATCGTCGCGGTCCTGGTCCGAGGCGCGGATGCGCCGCTGAGGAGGAGGGGAGTCGTCGTCGGCCATGGTGCCCAGTGTAGCGGTCTTCACATCTGCGAGCAGGGAGGACTGTCGTGACGAGGACTCCACAGCAGGGCCACAGGTTCGACCAATGCTGGGCCTATCGACCGCAGCGAATGTGGAGGGCATGAGACATGAGAGCAGCGCCTGGCGGCAGCCGGAGACGCAGACGGCAGACACGACCATCCGACCGACCACGACTGTCGACCTCGTCGTCCCGGTGTACAACGAGGAGGCCTCGCTGGCCGCCTCGATCGAGACCCTCCTGGCCGTCGAACCCGCCCGCGGCACCGAGGTCACGATCATCATCGCCGACAATGCGAGCACCGATGAGACTCCGATCATCGCCGCGACCCTGGCGGCGACGCATCCGCAGGTCGAGTACGTCCGCCTCGAACAGAAGGGCCGCGGTCGCGCATTGAACCAGGTGTGGCAGGCCTCGTCGGCGGACGTCGTCGCCTACACGGACGTGGATCTGGCCACAGACATCCGCGTCCTCGACCCGATGGTCGAGATCATCCGGTCGGGGCTGGCCGATGTCGCCATCGCCTCGCGCCTGCAGCCCGGAGTTGCGGTCGAACGCGGGATCAGACGCGAGATCATCTCCCGCTGCTACAACCGACTGCTCAAGCTCAGCCTCGGAGTCGGGTTCAGCGACGCCCAATGCGGTTTCAAAGCGCTGTCGGCACGGGCAGCGAAGGAACTGCTGCCGCAGGTCGAGGATTCCGAGTGGTTCTTCGACACTGAGTTGCTCGCTCGCGCCGAGTGGGCCGGGTACCGCATCCACGAGTTCGGCACGGACTGGACGGACGACCCGGACTCCTCCGTCGACGTGGTCAGCACGGCGTGGAAGGACATCAAGGGCATCGTCCGGCTGCGCACCGGCGGACGCACCCGGGTCAGTCACGCAGTCCCCGCACCGAACACCGGAGCACAGATCCTCCACTTCATCGACGTCGGGATCATCAGCACCGTGCTCTACGCCGTGCTGTTCCTCCTCGGCATCCAATTCGTCTCGGAACCCGCGGCGAACATCCTTGCGCTGCTCCTTTCGACAATTGCGAACACGGCTCTCAACCGGGGCCACACCTTCGGGGTGAGATCTCCGCACCGCCGCCTGACCTCCCAGGTGAAGGGCTTGGCGGCCTTCGGCCTGTGCCTGGCCTTCACCTCGGCGGGTCTGGCCGTCGCCGACGGATTCACCGGGCCGTGGGCGACCGTCGGCACCCTCGCAGTGCTGACCGCGGCGAACCTCGCCGCCACTGTGGTCCGGTTCGTGCTGATGCGCACATGGGTCTTCGCCCGTGGTGCCCACCACAGCGCCCACCGCGCGACCACGCCTGCTGCAGCCGGAACGGCAAATCCGAACGAGAAGGACATCGACCATGTCTGAGGCCCCCACCCGATATGCCCGCACCCGCGGACTTCGGCGGCACTGGTACTCGATCACGCTCACCGTGCTCACACTCGGCACGATCGCGGCGTTCCTCTTCAACCTCACGGCCAACGGCTGGGCGAACTCCTTCTATGCGGCGGCCGTGCAGGCCGGATCGGCGAACTGGGAGGCGTTCCTCTTCGGCTCGCTCGACTCGGCGAACGCGATCACCGTCGACAAACCCCCGGCCTCCCTGTGGCTGATGGCCCTGAGCGCCCGGGTCTTCGGCTTCTCATCGTTCTCGATGCTGCTGCCCCAGGTCCTCCTGGCCGGGGTGAGCGTGCTCCTCATCGTCCATTCGCTGCGGCTGAGCCTGCGGTCCCATGTCGGTCCGGGGCTTGAGAAGGCCGCCGCGCTGGGTGCCGGTGCGATCTTCGCCGTCTCCCCGGTCGTGGCGATGATGTTCCGGTTCAACAACCCGGACGCGCTGCTGGTGACGCTGATGATCGGTGCGGTCGTCGCGACCCAGCACGCCCTGCGCACGCTCACCGAGGCCCGCCGGCGACGCTCGGCCCGCCGCATCGTCGGCTGGCTCGTCCTCGCCGGGGTCTGCCTCGGGCTGGGCTTTCTGACCAAACAGTTCCAGGTCCTCCTCATCGTCCCCGGCCTCGCTGTGGCCTGGGTGCTCTTCGCCCGCACTTCCTGGCCCCGTCGCCTGCTGTGGCTGCTCGTCCCGCTCGGGTCGATGATCGTCAGCGCCGGCTGGTGGATCGCCCTCGTCGAACTCACCCCCGCCGGCTCCCGCCCCTACGTCGGCGGTTCCCAGTCGAACTCCTTCCTCGAACTCACCTTCGGCTACAACGGCTTCGGACGGCTGACCGGCAACGAGACCGGGTCCGTCGGCGGAGGAGGCGGCGGTCAGGGCGGCGGATGGGGCGAAACGGGAATCACCCGCCTCTTCACCGGCAGCTTCGGCCAGCAGGCGTCGTGGTTCCTGCCCACCGCCTTGTTCTTCCTGGTCGTGACGATCGTTCTCCTCACCCTCGCCGAGGTGGCCCGCCGTCGCCGTGTTCCCACCGTCACGGACGGTGACCAGGGAACCGGCCGTGCGGTGAGCGCGTCCGGCGCAATCGGCACGGGCAGCCTCGGTGCGGGACTGCTCATGTGGGGTGCGTGGCTGATCGTCACGTGGCTCGTGCTGTCGAATATGAACGGGATCGTCCACGAGTACTACACGGTCGCGCTCATTCCCGCGATCGCCGCCGTCATCGGCCTCGCCGTCGCGGTGCTGCTCGCTCGTGACGGATTCCTCCCGCGTCTGCTGCTGGCAGTGGCTTGGGCCCTGACCGGGGCGTGGCAGTTCATCATCAGCTCGGAGATGACCGGGATTCCGAGCATCCTGCGCTGGTGCGTGCTCATCGTCTCGATCCTCGGCGCTCTGGTTCTCATCGTCACCGCGCACCGGCGGTTCGGCACGGCGCTCGCCTCGGTGCTCGTCGCGCTGGCCGTCCTCGGCAGCGCCGCGATTCCGGCTCAGCTGGCCGTGCGCACGATCGCCGGGACGACGCAGGGATCGATCGTCACGATCGCCGGCACGAGCGCAGGTCTGGGCGGTGGACCCGGCGGTGGCGGAATGCCCGGCGGAGGAGCCGGGCCGGGCGGCGGCACGGATGGCACGCCCGGCGGGGCAGGCAATTCCGAAGCCGGCAGGGGCGGCACCGGTGGGATGCCCGGCGGCGCCGGCGGCGGAGGCGGAATGGGCGGTCTGCTGGGCGCCTCCGACCCCTCGGACGAACTCACACAGCTGCTCGAACAGGATGCCGCGGACTACACGTGGGTGGCGGCGACGACGGGGGCGAACCAGGCGGCGGGATACCAGCTCTCGCTCGAAGAACCCGTGATGGGGATCGGCGGCTTCAACGGCACCGACCCTTCGCCGACCCTCGCCGAGTTCAAGCAGCTCGTGTCCGAAGGCAAGATCCACTACTACATCGGATCGGGTTCCGGCGGCCAAGGTCCCGGCGGGGGCTCGGACTCTGCCTCATCCCAGATCGCGGACTGGGTCGAGGCGAATTACGAGGCGACTACCGTCGACTCCGTTTCGCTCTACGATCTCAGTGCGGGTTGAGGGGATAATCGAGTTATGAACCCGACAGCGAATCCACCGGCGCGCATCCTCATCGTCGACGACGAAGCGAACCTCGCCGAGCTCCTCGTCATGGCCTGCCAGGTTCGCGGGTGGGAAGCCGAGGGAGTCGGCACGGGCCGCGAGGCAGTGGCGCTGGCCCGCAGCGAGCACTTCGACGCGATCGTCCTCGACGTGATGCTGCCCGACCTCGACGGTTTCGCCGTCATCGAGAAGGTCAGGGGAGAGGGCATCGACACTCCGGTGGTCTTCCTCTCGGCCAGAGACGAGGTCGACGACCGGCTGACGGGTCTGCGGCTGGGCGGGGACGACTACGTGACGAAGCCGTTCAACCTCGACGAGGTCATCGCCAGGATCGAGGTGCGCCTGCGCCGGGGGATCTCGAACGGTCCAGTCGATGAGGATGACGTGCTGCGCGTGGGTGACCTCGAACTCGACGAACGCTCCCACGAGGTCACCCGCGCCGGTCATCCGATCGAGCTGACGGCACGCGAATACGAGGTGCTGCTGCTGTTCATGCGCAACCCGCGGGTGGTGCTGTCGAAGGCCCAGATCCTCGATCGCGTGTGGGACTACGACTTCGGCGGCAACGGCAACATCGTCGAACTCTACGTCTCCTACCTGCGGAAGAAGATCGACACCCCGTTCCCCGACCTGCCGAACCTCTTCCACACCAAGCGCGGGGCCGGCTACATCATGCGGGCGGAACAGTGACGCTGCGCCGGTGGCGGCTGCAGACGAGGCTCATCGTCCTCGCCGGACTCGTCCTCATCCTCGTCGGCGCCGGAATCGGCACCGCCTCCTGGCTGAGCGTGCGCGGTTCGCTGATGACCGACCTCGACGCCCAACTGACATCGATGACCTCGCATGCACGTTCGGGAGACGGCCCCGGCGCGGGCCCCGGGGCGAGCGGCAACACGGGCACCTCCGGTGGGGGCGACGACTCGGCGGCGGCGGTCGATTCGGCTCTGCGCTATCTCTTCCAGCCGGGGGTCGGCGACGGAGCTCTCGTCGTCGTTGATTCCGGTGACGGGGGAGAGGGACTCATCGCCGAGGCGGGACTGACCCGTCCGCGCGCGCTGTCCGCAGAAGCGATCGACGCCCTGCTCGAGGTCGAACCCGGCGGCGCCTCGTCCGCCCATGAGTCCGTGCGGGTGCCCGGGTTCGGCGCCTACCGGGTCGTGGCCTTCGACGACGGCGGAACCACCACTGTCTACGGCGTCCCGCAGGGCAACGTCGATTCCGCGCTCGAGCGCACGGCGTGGACGACCGCGTTCGTCGTCCTCTTCGGCGTCATCGCCACGGCCGCGCTCATGGCCGTGATCATCCATCGCCAGCTGCGGGACCTGCGCGACGTCGCGCGCACTGCCAGGGAGGTCACCGACCTCGAGCTGAGCGACGGCAAACCCGAGCTTGCCCTGCGGGTTCCCGCCGAGCTCGCGGTGCCGGGCACGGAGGTCGGCGATGTGGGAGCCTCGGTCAACCGGATGCTCGACCATGTCGGATCCGCCCTCGAGGAGCGCTACCGCGGCACGGAGCAGATGCGCCGCTTCGTTGCCGACGCCTCCCATGAGCTGCGCACTCCGATCGCGACGATCCGCGGTTGGGCCGACCTCACCCGCCCGTACCGTGATGCTCTGCCCGCCGAGGTGACCACCTCCTTGGGCAAGATCGATTCCGGAGCGATGCGGATGTCGTCCCTCGTCGATGATCTCCTTCTCCTCGCTCGGCTCGAAGCCGGCCGCCAGCCGACGAGAGAGGACACCGTCGACGTCTCCTCACTGCTCGTCGAACTCGTCGAGGATGTCCATGTGGTCAATCCCGACCATGCGATCTCCCTCGATGTCCCCCCGGAGGCCCTCGAGGTGCGCGGAGCAGCCGATCAGGTCCGCCGGGTCGTGTCGATCGTGCTCACGAACGCCTGCGTGCACACGCCGCCCGGCACCAACGTGCACGTCGAGGCACTGGCGACCCGGAAACCGGTCTCCGGCCAGCTGCCCAGCGATGTCGTGGCGATCCGCATCAGCGACGATGGTCAGGGCATTCCGCCCGAGATCCGGGACCGAGTCTTCGACCGCTTCGTGCGTGGAGACCCCTCGCGGACACGGCAGGACGGAGCCAAGGGAGGTTCCTCGGGGCTGGGACTGTCGATCGCCGCCGGACTCGTCGAACTCATGCGCGGCGGCATCTCGATGTCGAGCACGGACGCGGGTACGACCTTCGAGCTGCGCCTGCCTGCGGCTTGAGGCCAATCGCACAGGCTGGCCACAGGCACGACCGGGACGGGCTACAGCGAGGGGGCCGAGAGTGGTATCACCGACAACCAGAGGAGATTCCATGACCGAGAACCAGAACCCCGACCAGAACCGCAACCACGAGGAGAACCGGGACCACGCGGAGAATGCAGCGCCGGACTCGAACGGCGCGGACACCACTCGCAGGATCGAAGCGCAGGGCACGGCAGGACCTCATGCCGGACCCAACTGGGCAATGCAATCGCCACCGGCCGACCAAGGCCGTGCGAACGGATGGGCCGAGCAGACCACGCGCTCGGCACCCGATCCGCAGGCCGGGGTCCCGGAGGGTCAGCGGCCGTGGGTGAACCCCTACGAACAGTCTGCGCAGAGTACACAGTTCGGCAGCACCGCAGGACCGCGGAAGCAGAAGCGGAGAGTCCCGCTCGTCCCGGCGGTGCTCGCCGGTTCGGCCCTGTTCGTCGTCGGCGGTCTCGCCGGGGGAGCGATCGGGGTATCGGCGGCAACAGCGTCGAATGATTCGGGGACGAGCCAGGGCCCGGGAGGCCAGAACGGACCCGGCGGAATGGGCGGCCAACAGGGCGGTGCTCAGGACGGCGGCGGACAGTCCGACGGCGGAGGCATGCCCGGCGGGCAGTCCAACGGCGGCGGCATGCCCGGCGGACAGTCCAACGGAATGCCGGGAAACCAGAACGGCAGCACCGACTCCGGGGACTCCTCCGACGGGTCCGGCTCCGATGGATCCAGCTCGGACGGCAGCGCCTCCGACTCCGACGGATCGGACGCGAGCGCTGACACCACCTCGGCAGGCACCGACGAGACGACGATCGAGAACGCAGCCGTCGCGCACTTCGACCGGATCTTCACCGGATTCGCCGTGCTCAACCGGGACGAGTGAACGCTGCTGATATCAGTGCGGCACAGACGATGCCCCCACCGATCGGTGGGGGCATCGTCATGCTGACGCGTCGGTCACCTCGGCGACCGTCGCCGGATCAGCGCTTGAGGTCGAAGCGATCGGCTTCGACGAGCTTCGTCCAGGCCCTGACGAAGTCGGCGACGAACTTCTCGTTCGCGTCATCCGAGCCGTAGACCTCGGCGATCGCGCGCAGCTCGGAGTTCGCTCCGAACAGGAGGTCGATCCGGCTGCCGGTCCAGAGTTTCTCGCCCGAGGGGGAGAAGCACTCGTAGACATTGGCGGTCTCGGACGGTCCGACGGGCTTCCAGACGTTGCCGAGCTCGAGCAGATTGACGAAGAAGTCGTTCGTCAGTTCTCCGGGCCGGTCGGTGAAGACACCGAGAGCGGAGTCCTCGTAGTTCACACCGAGGACGCGGAGTCCGCCGATGAGGACCGTGAGCTCGGGCGGGGTCAGACCCAGCAGGCTGGCCTTGTCGAGCAGGAGGTACTCGGCCTTGAGCGGAAGGCCCTCGGTGAGGTAGTTCCGGAAGCCGTCGTGGGTCGGCTCGAGGTAGCCGAAGGAGTCGACATCGGTCTGCTCCTGGGTGGCGTCGCCGCGACCCGTGGAGACCGGAACCGTAACCGGGTGACCGGCCGCAGCGGCAGCGGACTCGACTCCGACGGCACCGGCGATCGCCAGCACATCGGCAAACGATGCTTCGGTGGACTCGGCGATGCCCTCGAGTACCGGGAGCACCTCGGCGAGCTTGGCAGGCTCGTTGGCCTCCCAGCTGCGCTGCGGTTCGAGGCGCAGACGACCGCCGTTGACTCCGCCGCGCATATCCGAGACGCGGTGGGACGACGCGGCGGCCCAGGTCGTCGATACGAGCTGCGAGACGGTCAGACCGGACTCACGGACAGCGGCCTTGACGGCTTCGAGGCCGGCGTCATCGAGCGGAGTTCCGGCCGGGACCGGGTCCTGCCAGATGAGCTCCTCGGCCGGAGCTTCGGGACCGAGGTAACGGGTCGCGGGACCCATATCGCGGTGGGTGAGTTTGAACCAGGCGCGGGCGAAGGCGTCCTCGAACGCCTTCTGATCATCCTTGAAGCGGCGGGAGATCTTCTCGTAGATGGGATCGAAGCGCAGCGACAGGTCGGTGGTGAGCATGCGGGGCTCGCGGCGTCCGTCGCCCTGGGCCATCGGGACCATATCGTCTCCGCCGCCGTCCTTGGGCCGCCACTGCAGGTGTCCGCCTTCGTTCTCGAAGACCTCCCACTCGTAGGCGAAGAGGATGTGGAAGAACTCGTTGTCCCAGCGGGTCGGGTGGTAGGTCCA
>OMJG01001502.1_pt1 | contig 13411 bp, 15 predicted proteins | sample 1646431 | NCBI WGS metagenome assembly OMJG01 (sample SAMN03771674, study PRJEB25209) | food metagenome | isolation source: Cotija cheese | place: Mexico:Jalisco,Michoacan | collected 2011-12-12 | reverse complement strand
TGGTTTGATAAATTATCCCACCATCATTCAAAACACTCTTAATCTGTTCATAATCCAATCCTAGCTCTATTAAAGTCGCAATCTGTTGTTCCCTCTTGTATATTGCCTCCTGCTCTTTTTTAGTTAGATAATCCAAGATATTCTTTCCTTTTTTGATATCTCTTGCTTTTCTTACTTGGCTAGCATTGAAGCCAATCGCAGACTTGTAACATAAATTAGTAAAATGCTTGTAGAAATGATGGGAGAAGCTCGCTTCTTTGATAGCATCCGTTAAATTTTTTCTTAACGGTTTGCCTACTCCTCTTAACATCTGCCTAGATAGCTGTTCTTGTTTCATTGCAAAGAACTGTTTTACCAACTCTTTTTTGAATTGTCTAACTGGTTCTGTATTATCCAGGTATGTTATAAGCAACGTTGCTTGTTCTTCATTGAGATGATAGATTTTACTTTTTCGCCCTCTTCCTTTGGTTATTTTAGACATTTCAAATGTCGTTTTTCCAAACTCGTTCAAGTCATCTTCATACTTTCGTATCAATTGCCTTACTGCTCGATGTTCTACTTCTGCACGGTTTGCAATAACTACACTTGTTGTGAATGGCACTTCGTCAACTCTTAGTGACTCTAGAAATACTAATTTCATCGCAGTGCTCCCTTTCTAAATATTCACCTTATCGTTCACAAGCCAATCAACTAATTTCTTGAAAACTGTTTTCCGAACTACTGAAAGTTGCTCATTTTCGATTCTCCCTAATGTCTTATCTGAAATACCAATTTCAGTTGCTGCATTTCCTAAAGTAATATTTTTTCTAGCTCTACGTTCTCTTAACTTTGCAGCCATTTCTTTGTCAATTTCAAACATTTAAACATCTCTCCTGTTTATTTTAAATAGAACCAAAATAACAAAATAAGTTCTATATAGAATTTACTACTTCAAAAAAGAACTGTCAAGTGTTAAAATAGTTTTATTTAGAGAACCAATTTGAAGGTGGATTATATGAACAGCATAAAAAAAATAATGAAAAATAATAATATTGGATTTAATGAATTACAGGAGGGAACAAAAATTTCAAAGAGTACTCTATCTCCATTGGTCAACTCAGATGAAATTCCTAGTAAAACCAAAATAGAAACTTTGGAAAGGGTAGCTGATTTTCTAGGGGTATCAATACTTACTCTATTAGAAAAAAACATTAAAACTTTTAGTGATTTTCAGTTCATAGAAAAAGAGTCCGACTTAAAAGAGCAAATTATTTGCTACTCTTATGAAAAACATAAATTATTTTTTGAGCTTGAAACTCAGAATTATGAAGTTAACGGGAAACTAGAGTACTACCTTTTTCTTGTCTTGAATGATTATCCAGATGCTATTCTAAATACGATTCTGTCAGTAATAGAAAATTCTTCTTACAATGACGTATCGGAATTTATAGAGTTATCACTCAATAGATTAAAAATCCAGTTACCAAAACTCAACAGTAGTTTGATCTCAGTTGAGTTACAGATAACGCTTAAAAGCGGCATTACAATTTCTGCACAAAGAGTGGGTATGTACACCAAAGAACATTCATTTTTTAATCTTCCAAGAAAAGATGGTACTAGCTTTAAAACTGAAAGAGTTGTCTATGATTTTTAGTTGAGCAATATCCCATATGGTGAGTTAAAATTGATTTAAAAAAGGATGGTGTTGTTAATGAGTTTTGTAAGCTTTATGGGGAAAAATAAATTAGCTTCTAAAGAAGATGAAAAAAAGTTCAAAGCTACTAATAAAATTGGTAATTATATGTGGATTGATGAAGAAAACAAATTAGTTAAATTCAGTTCAAAATATAAAATGGCCCCTGCGTGCCTAATCCGATTTGATGAAATAAAAGGATACTCGTTATTAGAAGACGGAAAAGAAGTTGTTAAAAACAATGGAATAAAACGTGCTGTTGTTGGAAGTCTTTTGTTTGGCGAAGTAGGCGCGATTGTTGGAGCAACTACAAGTAAAACTAAACAAACGCAAACAATCGGAACTGTTCTCTTATTTGTAGAACTTGCCGAAAAATATAAAAATCAAGTGGTGCCAGTTTATTTTGCTATGGGATCCAAAGAATCAATCAATTCATCTTTTTATAGAGGTATTAAAAAAATGGCGCAAGAATGCATGGACAAAATTGACGGCATCACCGACGTATTGTCTGATAATGATTATTCTAAACAATCTCTATCTATTCCGGACGAAATAAGAAAATATAAAGAATTACTTGATGACGGAATTATCACACAAGAAGAATTTGAATTAAAAAAAGAAAAATTATTGGGGTAATAAAGAGTTTGGAAATTCAGACTGTTTTTAAATAAAAATATGGGGGATGAAAATGAAAAATGTAATTGGGTTTATAGGGGCGCTTGGCTTCTTCTTATTATTAGGAGGATGTACATCAAACATTGAAACAAAAGACTTAACGGCTAACGACTGGATCATTGAAGGGAAAAAGAAAGACGATCCTGATACGATAGTTAATTTTTCTGATCATGTAGTTACTTTCTCTATTGATACTAGCAGCATACCTTCTTCTTCAAAAGATGAATGGGAAGCTTTAGGGGAAGAGTTCGCAAAACAATTACTAGATCAAATGAGTTACAAATTTGAATATACATTAAAAGACAACACTATGGTTTGGAAAAAAGATGGAAAAATCTCTAAAAAAGATGCTACTTATACTGTCGCTAAAGATGAAAAAAATTTGGTTTTAACGCCAAAAGATTCTAAAGATAAAAAAGACAATTTAATACTTAAACCATATGCAAAGAAATCTGAAGATAGTACAAAAATTTCTGAAACGTCTTCTGTAAAGAATCGGGTTAAAGAAACTACAACAACCTCTTCGAAAGAAAAAGCGACCGGCGATTTTGTTGAAACAGCTTCAGATGCAGTTTTTGACGGTACTACTTTAAAAGGAAATACTTACACAATAAAAATAACTAAGCATGCCGTTATTCAACCTGGAGAAACGGGAAATGAGTACGGAGAAAAACCTGTAATTGCTTTTTGGTATGACACTTTAGTGAATCCTACTTATGACAACAACACTCCTGTCAATCCTATGACTGCATGGATTATAAATTTTAAAGCTATTCAAGATAATGACCCAAATTCTGTCAACGAGCTTAACGTTGCTAGTTTGCCTGATCAACAATTTTTGGACTCTCAAACTCAAGATATAAAGCCAGGTGGAACGGTTTCTAACGCCGTTGCTTATGAATTAGATGACAGTACCACACCGGTAACTTTAGTTGCCGAAAATGGACTTGGCAAGGAATTTGGTAAAACAGAAATACCTTTATCAAACTAATAGATTAATGGTTTATTTTACAAGAAAATTTAAACCTGTTGAATTATACGGTTTAAACCTCTCTCCACTACTAGCCGCCCGCAAGTAGAACTGGAGGAAAAGAACATGTTAAAACAATACGAAAAGAAAGACGGTACAAAAGCATGGATGTTTAAGGCTTACTTAGGCGTTGATGATGCTACAGGTAAAAAGATATGGACAACACGTAGAGGCTTCAAAACAAAGCGTGAGTGCCAACTAGCACAAACAAGGTTGCAATTGGATGTTCAAGAGAATGGCTTTCAAAAGAGGAAAACGGATGTCTTTAAAGAAATGTATGAATTGTGGTTTGAACAGTACAAAAATACTGTAAAAGAAAGTAGTTGGGTAAAAACGGCTGAAATGTTCCGACTTCATATTTTGCCTAGGTTTGGCCATCTAAAATTGGAAAAAATCAACGTTGCAATGTGTCAAAAGGCAATCAATGAATGGTTTGCAACCGTCCCTAGTCGGTATATGAAAATGAAAAATTATACGGCTAAGGTGTTTGACTTTGCTATTGCAATGGAGATCACTGAGAAAAATCCAATGCGTAAAGTCACCAATCCAGTTAAAAAAGATGAGTTTATAGAGGAAGCAGAATTAAATTTCTATTCTAGAGAGGAACTGAAGCAATTTCTTTCTGCTACAAAAGAATTAGATAGCCCGGTTCCCTTCATGCTCTTTCATCTATTGGCATATACAGGCATGAGGAAGGGGGAAGCTTTAGCGTTGATGTGGACTGACATTAACTTTAAGGAAAATACCTTAACGATTACCAAAAACGTTACACGAGGCGATAAAGGGCGTTTAATTGTAACCACTCCAAAAACACGAAAAAGCGCCCGAACTCTTAGCATCGATCCACATACAATGGATTTACTAAAAGCCTGGCGCTCTCAACAAAAAATAGACTATATGAAGTTTGGTTACAATACGCTTCAGCCTGATCAACTGATTTTTCCAAATGAATCAAATGAACTCATGCAACCAACACGAACTAGAAAATGGCTCATGCAAGTATATAAGAATCATCCAGAAATAAAACCAATCACTACTCACGGCTTCAGACATACGCATTGTAGCTTATTATTCGAAGCTGGTGCAAGCATTAAAGAGGTTCAAGATAGACTTGGCCATTCGGATGTCAAAGTAACCATGAACATCTATGCTCACGTTACAAAAGAACGCAAAGAAGAGACAGCAATGAAGTTCGCTAATTTTATGGCTCTATGATAAATGAAGATGGGAAGTCAAACCTCCAAATAATTGAAAATCAAAAAAAGGATGGTCAATTAGATGGTCAAATAAAAAATGAGGAGCAAGAAATGTTTTCTAAATGCTTTCGCACCAACATTCTTCTCCTCGTGGGTTTGGCACCCAATGGGACGTGAGGGGTTCGAACCCGCGACCCGCTGATTAAGAGTCAGCTGCTCTACCAACTGAGCTAACGTCCCGTACCAAAAGTACTTTTACATAGTATCACCCGTATCAGAAAAATGCAAGAGACTTTTGGAAGAAAAATAACAAATCTTGTTGTTTACTTTGTTTTATTTAAAGCTTGAGCATCTTTCGCTGGGCAGCTACAATTGCACTGTTCACAATGCTGTGATTTGCCTGTTACTTGACGATAAACAATGTAGGCTGCTGTCGCAAAAATTAAGACTGCTAAAATAATCGTGGCCATTTTTTACCCTTCTTTCATACTTGGTACGACAGTCGTTACTTCAATAATTCGTTCTTTTGGTTTACGGACAATTTGATAGACAAGGAATGCAAGTACAAGCGTGCTTAGGGCTGTTTCAAGACCAATTGTTCCCCTTTCAAATAACACATGACCAAATTGATACGTCATAAAGCTGACCAGATACGCCAAGCCGCATTGGTAACCAATTGCCGTCATAGTCCATTTTAACGTTCCCATTTCACGTCTGATTGCACCAATCGCTGCAAAACATGGTGCACATAAGAGATTAAAGACTAAAAATGAATACGCTGCGACAGGTGTAAAGTCTGCATGCAACAATGACCAGACTTCCTTGCCGTTATCTGAGACTGATCCAAGATGACCATAAAGAATCCCAAATGTTCCGATGACATTCTCCTTGGCTACTAATCCGGTAATCGTCGCGACTGCTCCTTGCCAGACCCCCCATCCAAGTGGTTTGAATATAGGAGCAAGCCAGCCACCGAATGTAGCAAGCATGCTTTGTTCACCTGGTACTTCTTGCAAGACAAAGTTAAACTTGAACGTAAACCAAATGAAGATGGTCGAGACAAAGATAATCGTACCGGCTTTTTTTACAAATGACTTGGCACGAAGAAAGGTTTGGTTCAAAATACTTCTTAATTGTGGCAAATGATATGCAGGTAGCTCCATGATAAATGGTGCCGGATCTCCTGAAAAAAGACGAGTCTTCTTTAAAGCAATCCCAGATAAGACAATTGATGTGATACCAAGGAAGTAAGCAGATGGTGCAACCCAGCTTGCATTTGGAAAGAAGGCGCCAGCGACCAATGCAATAATTGGAAGCTTTGCGGAACATGGCATAAAGGTCGTAATCATGACAGTCAAGCGGCGATCTTTTTCATTTTCAATCGTCCGACTCGCCATGACACCCGGCACCCCACAACCAGTCGCAATCAACATGGGAATGAACGACTTCCCGGAAAGGCCAAACTTACGGAAAATTCGATCCATTACAAAGGCAATCCGTGACATGTATCCACAGTCTTCGAGAATGGCTAAGCATAAAAACAAAACAATTAATTGTGGTAAGAAGCCGAGAACTGCTCCGACGCCTGCGATAATGCCATTAATGATTAAATCTTGCATCCAGCTTGCCACTTGCCATTGGACCAAAGTTTTCTCTACAAAGTCCGGCACAATGGAGCCAAAAAGCACATCGTTTACCCAATCCGTCCCAAATCCTCCGATACTTTGAATCGCTAAGTAATACATCCCCCACATAATAAAGGCAAAAATCGGTAACGCTAAGACACGATGGGTCACCACGCGGTCAATATGATCACTCATCTTTAAGAAATGACTTTTTTCATCTACTGTACACAATGCCATGAGCTTTGTAATAAATTCATAGCGTTCATTGACCAGAATTGCATCGCTACTATCTTGAAAAATCTTTTCAGCAATTGCTACAATTTCTTCAATTTCTTTTCGCTGCAAGCTACTTAAATCTAGCTCCTCATACGCACGAGTATCTCGTTCAAAAAGCTTGATGGCGTACCATCTTGTTTGACTTGGACAGACGGTATTGCCTAATACATCACTAATTTCATCTAAAGCCGCCTCTACGCGGGCATCATAGGATGGGTAATGGACCGTTTCTGGATTGCTTTCAATCATATGTGTCGTTGTCTTCATCAATTCATCGATACCTTGCTTTTTGATTGCACTGATTCCGACGACTGGTACTCCTAATCCATATGCGAGTTTCTCCAAGTTAATCGTGCGGCCATTCTTTTTCATTAGATCCATCATATTCACTGCCACCATGACTGGACTGCCGGTCTCCATGAGCTGCGTGGTCAAATACAAATTCCGCTCCAGATTGGTACCGTCTACGATATTGACAATGGCAGTCGGTCTACCTTGAAGAAGATAGTCTCTAGCGACAATTTCTTCCGGTGTGTATGGCGCAAGTGAGTAGATACCTGGAAGATCTTGAATTAGGATTTGTTTGTTCTTACGATAAGTTCCCGATTTTCGTTCCACAGTAACACCTGGCCAGTTACCGACGGATTGTGTCGCGCCGGTTAGCAAATTAAACACGCTCGTTTTGCCACTATTGGGGTTACCAGTCAGTGCAAGTTGCCATTGATTCATGCTTCGTCCACCCTTTCCATCAAAATATGTGCTGCTTCTTCTTTGCGAAGCGTCAATGCGTAGCCACGTAGCTTCACTTCGATCGGGTCACCAAGCGGAGCTAATTTTTGAACGGTAATGGTCACATTTTTTGTGACCCCCATATCCATCAACCGACGACGGACCGCTCCTTGACCGTACAAGTTGACGACTTTGCCTGTTTCACCGACTGTAAGCTGATCTAGAGATAGCCATTCATTGTGACTTGTGACTTCACCCACTTCTATTTTTTGGAGCAAAGCGACTTCCAAAGCAACACGGGTCTTTTGAACAGATACAATGGCACTTTTGGCATCACGCTGAACAACGGTCACGCGATTGCCTTTTGTTAAACCTAATCGTTGTAAATGAAAGCGTATAGAATCTTCTATTGTTATATTATTCACTTGATAAATCACGCCAATTTCACACTTATCTAATGTTGTCATTGTCTAAAAAAACTCCTACTATCCTTTTTTAAATTACTGATAGCCTATCACTCTATTTGCAATTGAGAATCATTATCATCAATGTATACCTATTTTTAAAGACTGTCAATTTTATCTTTATAACTTTTTCTTCACAAGAAAAAATTCTTTGACTAATTCTTACTAATTTAAGTTTCCCGTTGGTGTTGTCTTATCAAGCTTTCTTTTATTATTTTCATGAACAAACACAACAATTAGTGCCACGCTCAATTCACAAACACAATATATAGTATATTTATATTGACTTTTTCAGCTTGCTACATTAGTATTTTCTCATAAGCAAGTTTCATGTACTGGAGGAATAAACTATGAACGTAAAATTATTTTCAAAAAACAACTGCATGCAATGCAAAATGGCAAAACGCTTTTTAACAGAAAATGACGTCACTTTTGAAGAAATTAATATCGATGATCAACCTGAATATATTGACTACTTAAAAGAACATGGCTTCCAAAGTGTGCCTGTGGTTTTATCTGATGCTACCGCGGCTATTATCGGCTTCCGTCCAGATCAATTACGCCAATTAGCAAGTTAATTCACAGATTAAAAAAGCAATGATGTGAGTTGGATTTGACGGTCAATTGACGCAAATCCTTCTTTTTTATTTCAAGAAAAAGAAAAGGTTGTGTTTTCATGAGTTTAAAAGCATTAGGTGACGTTACCTATTTTAAGTTAAATAACGAAATCAATCGTCCGGTTAATGGACAAATCCCTCTACAAAAGGATCAAGAAGCGCTCGCAGCCTTCTTAAAAGAAAATGTCGCACCAAATACGAAGACATTTGCATCCATTCACGACAAAATAGCGTATTTAGTAGAAGAAGAGTACCTTGAAGAAGAATTTTTAAACAACTACCAGCCAGAATTTATCGAAAAGCTGTATGCTTTCTTAGCAGAGCAATCATTTGTCTTCCATTCATTTATGGCTGCGTATAAGTTTTACTCTCAATATGCCCTAAAGACCAACAATGGCGAAGAATACTTAGAGTCGTATGAGGATCGCGTCGCATTTAACGCACTTTATTTTGCTAATGGAGATGAAGAATTGGCGTTAGCTTTAGCAGATGAAATGATTCATCAACGCTACCAACCAGCAACACCAAGCTTCTTAAATGCTGGTCGTAAACGTCGTGGGGAATTGGTGTCTTGTTTTTTAATTCAGCTAACAGATGATATGAATTCCATTGGTCGTGGTATTAACTCGGCACTGCAATTGTCTCGGATTGGCGGAGGCGTCGGGATTACGTTGTCTAACTTACGTGAAGCTGGTTCACCTATCAAGGGCTATGAAGGTGCTGCAAGTGGCGTGATGCCTGTCATGAAATTATTCGAAGACAGCTTCAGTTACTCTAATCAACTTGGCCAACGTCAAGGCGCTGGTGTCGTATATTTGAATGTCTTCCATCCAGATATTATGAACTTTTTGTCAGCAAAAAAAGAAAATGCTGACGAAAAAATTCGGGTAAAGACTTTGTCACTTGGTGTGCTAGTACCAGATAAATTTTATGAACTGACCCGTAAAAATGAAGAAATGTATCTGTTTAGTCCATATAGCGTCGAGCGTGAATATGGCGTGCCTTTCTCATATATTGATATTACTGAAAAATACGATGAGTTAGTCGCAAATCCACGCATTCGTAAAACAAAAATAAAAGCCCGTGATTTAGAAAATGAATTATCAAAATTACAACAAGAATCCGGCTATCCTTATATTATCAATATCGATACAGCGAACCGTGCCAATCCTGTACACGGCAAAATTATTATGAGTAATCTTTGTTCTGAAATTTTACAAGTACAAGAGCCTTCATTAATCAACGGCAAGCAAGAGTATGACGTCTTAGGTACCGACATTAGCTGTAACTTAGGCTCTACGAATATTGTCAACTTAATGAGTAGCCCTGACTTTGGTAAATCAGTACGAACAATGACGCGCGCGCTGACTTTCGTCACGGATGCATCAGATATTGATGTCGTACCATCCATTCAAAATGGGAACCATTTAAACCATACGATTGGACTAGGAGCGATGGGCTTGCATACTTATTTTGCGAAAAATCAAATGGAGTATGGTTCACCTGAATCGATCGAATTTACAGACATTTATTTCACATTGTTGAATTACTGGACTTTGGTGGAAAGCAATACTATCGCAAAAGAACGTCAACTAGTCTTCCATAATTTTGAAAAATCAAGCTATGCAGACGGCAGTTACTTTGATAAGTATATTCAAGGAAACCATCAACCAAAATCAGCGAAGGTCAAAGAATTATTTGCCGGCGTCTTCATCCCGACAAGTGACGACTGGCAAGCATTAGCTGACAACGTGAAACGTGATGGCTTATACCATCAAAATCGCTTAGCTGTAGCACCGAATGGCTCAATCTCTTATATTAATGACACGAGCGCTAGTCTACACCCTATCACACGTTTGATTGAAGAACGCCAAGAAAAGAAAATCGGAAAAATCTACTACCCTGCCGCTTATTTATCAAATGAGACGATTGGCTACTATACATCAGCATATGATATGGATATGCGCAAAGTCATCGACGTCTATGCGACTGCCCAACAACACATCGACCAAGGAATGAGTATGACACTTTTCTTGCGTTCGGATATACCTGAAGGACTGTATGAATGGAAAACGACGACCAAGCAAACGACTCGCGACTTAAACATCTTGCGCCATTATGCGTTTCATAAAGGAATCAAGTCCATCTACTATGTTCGGACATTTACAGATGATGCAGAAGAAATCGGAAGCAACCAATGCGAAAGCTGCGTAATCTAAGCAATATCTAATTGAACAAGGAGTGAATAAGATGGCAAATACCTACTATGAAGCAATTAACTGGAACGAAATTGAAGACGTCATTGATAAATCAACATGGGAAAAACTAACCGAACAATTTTGGTTGGATACCCGGATTCCTTTGTCCAATGACTTAGACGACTGGCGCAAACTCAGTGAACCTGAGAAACAACTAGTCGGTCATGTCTTTGGTGGGTTGACGTTACTAGATACGTTACAATCAGAGAGCGGCATCGATCAATTACGTAAAGATGCGCGGACACCGCACGAAGAAGCTGTATTAAATAATATTCAATTTATGGAATCGGTCCATGCGAAAAGTTACTCTTCTATTTTTAGTACACTAAATACCAAAAAAGAAATCGAAGAAATCTTTGAATGGACCAATACCAATCCATACTTGCAGGCCAAAGCCGAAAAAATAAATGAAATCTACAAGCACGGTACACCGCTCCAAAAGAAAATCGCCAGTGTCTTTTTAGAAACATTTTTGTTTTATTCTGGGTTTTATACACCTCTTTACTATCTAGGAAATAACAAACTAGCGAATGTCGCCGAAATTATTAAGCTCATCATCCGTGATGAGTCTGTCCATGGAACGTATATCGGCTACAAGTTCCAGCTAGGCTTTCAAGCACTTCCTGAAGAAGAACAAGCCGAACTCAAGGACTGGATGTACGGCCTGTTGTTTGAACTTTATGAAAATGAAGAAAACTATACAGACGAACTTTACGGAGAAATTGGCTGGGCGGAAGAAGTGAAAACTTTCCTACGCTACAATGCCAACAAAGCATTGATGAATATGGGTCAAGACCCTCTCTTCCCTGACAGTGCCAATGATGTTAACCCAATCGTGATGAACGGCATCTCTACAGGTACAAGTAACCATGACTTCTTCTCACAAGTCGGTAATGGCTACCTGCTAGGATCTGTAGAAGCAATGAAGGATGAAGATTACCTGATCGGCTTGGACTAAAAGAGCGTGTGAATATAATTGCTACGACAAAAAGACCATAAAACCCAAAAGTTTGAGAAAGAACTTCTGGTGTTTATGGTCTTTTTGCTGATAGCTGAATAACTCTGTCTCAGACTTTTTAGTTTCCAAACAAGTCATCGCCACTTTGATTTCCTAAGCCTGGATGGGTATCAAAGCGGACAACGCCGACTGCAGTCTCCTTGGAGAGTGCACGCTTGATCATTGCAGTCCCTTCCACACCGAAGCCCCCACATAACTCGATTGCGCGAATGCCCTCTTTCTCTAGCCCGAGGGCAGCTTTTACTGCGTCTTCATAATTTTTGACACCAACTGTCGTCAAGTTCACTTCAGCCGTCTGAATCGTAGAGCGATCCTTCTCATAGTCTGCTTCCGGAGCTAAAAAAATAAATGCTGCTTCTAATGCCATGGTTCCTCCTCCTTTCAAAGAAAGCGTATTCAAGATGCATCTTCAGTGTAGCACATTTTTAACATCACCACTACTAGTTATTAGTACGATCTTCGTCTGCCCATTGGCTCGGTGACCACAGTTCGCCATCTAGTTGCCCTTGTGCTTGCTGCAAGCGTAATTGCTGTTCTGCTAATAACGCTTTTGCCGCCACCAACAAGGCCTTTTGCTTATAGTCTTTGCTTTCAGATGCTAATGCGAGCAATTGACTTTCAAGCCACTCTTCTTTTGCCAAATGACTCACATCCCTTCCAAATATAAATGTAGCTCGTCCAGCTCCATCCGTGCTTGGCTGATTTGTTCGATTGCTTCTTGAATGATAAACTCCGAACCCTCTGGCAACGTGGTAAGACTCGTCGCTGCTAAAGCCTGCATCAGCCATTCTTCACGCTCTTTCAGCGAATCAATATCCGCTAAAACAAGGTACTGCTGATAACGAATCAATAATTGCTGCTTAGCTGCCTCATCCATATACTGAAACTGAAATATTCCTAAAGGCTTCAAAAACTGCATACCCACTTTATTTGCCATCGCTTGAAAAGGGAGTGTTAAGCTACTGAATGAATACCGCTCGCGACCGCCCGCCTGATACTCCGACTCACGATTGCCAATGACGACGACTAGACCAAACGACTTACCTGCTAAAGCCTTACCGTAACTGCCAAAAGCAAATGATTCCGTCAGTACCTCATCTTGCCATTGCTTAAGCATCGCTGGTGAAGAGTACCAATAAAAGGGAAATTGAAAAATAATTCGATCATGCTCACGCAATAGCATCTGTTCCGCGCGGATATCGATTACTCCATCTGGGTAGCACGCTTCAAGATGATGAAACGTGATTTTCTCGTGTATTGGCAGAGATTCCTTTAAGAATTGTTGACTACTCGAACCTTGAATATCTGGGTGAGATACAATAACTAGGGTCCGCACCATCTCAGCTCCTTTCCTTTCATTTACAATCACCAATTATACCCGAACAAGTAAAAGAATGCACTTTTGAGCCAATCCTAGACGGTTCATCTTCCAAAAAAAAGAACTCTTCTCAAAAAAAGTTCTCTCTACACTACATCGCCTTATACTTTAGGGAAGCATGCCAAAGTACTTCCTTCACCTAGCTCTTCTTCAATTGTTACCATACTTTCTTCCTCCTTTTTTAAATACTAAAAAATACCTACCAAGTATTTACTTGCAATACAAATAAATACTTGGTAAGCGTCATCAGCATTTTACGGCTATAGGGAACGTCCTTAATTACGCTTTTAGTCTAGTTCAAAAGGATTGAGAAGGGAAAGAGGAACACTTTTCTACGAATTAAAAATTTCCTTTAAAGGGTTTTGCTAATTGCCCAATCACCCTCTGTTCTGGCCAAATATAGTGATGATAAACAACTAGCCCTTGATCTGTCAACGAACAGGAATTATACCCATTGCGATTTGTGAAAATGG
>OMJG01001500.1_pt1 | contig 13429 bp, 12 predicted proteins | sample 1646431 | NCBI WGS metagenome assembly OMJG01 (sample SAMN03771674, study PRJEB25209) | food metagenome | isolation source: Cotija cheese | place: Mexico:Jalisco,Michoacan | collected 2011-12-12 | reverse complement strand
TTATGGCTTTTTTTGTTAAGTTTTATTTGTGTTGCACTTGAATTGTAAATCAGGCGTTGCACTTGGATTATAAACCGGGCTTTATATTTTTTTCTGAAACAATTACAAATATTGATGGAAATTTTTGAAAAAAGTGATACAATTACAATTATCACAAAAGCGAACTATAAACTTGATGTACTAATTTATAGTTCGTGATACAGGAGGAATACATTTTGGATAATTTTTTTCATCTAAAAAAATCGGGGACTAATGTCGGTACCGAGATCAGCGCTGGATTAACTACTTTTTTTGCTTTGTCATATGCTCTTTTTGTTATTCCAGGTGTTTTAAATGAGGCGGGGATCCCTGGCCAGGCAGCGTTTTTGGCCACGATTATTGCTTCAGTCGTGGGGACTTTGATCATGGGACTTTTTGCAAACGTTCCTTATGCCTTAGCACCCGGCATTGGTTTGAATGCATTCTTTACATATACTGTTGTTATGAGTCTAGGCTTTCGTTGGCAAGAAGCATTAGCACTTGTTTTCTTCTGTGGTTTAGTCAATATCATAATTACTGTAACCAAGATCCGGAAAATGTTGATTTCCGCCATTCCAGTTAATTTACAAGTCGCTATTAGTGGTGGGATCGGTTGTTTCATTGCTTATATTGGACTTAAAAATGCTGGATTCTTACAGTTTAAAACTGGTGCAGCTGATATTTTAAGCGTTAATAATAAGCCGTTTTCAGCCGAACAGGAACATTTTTCTCATGGCATTTCAAGTGTTGTTTCTGGTGGTGGAATCGTTCCTTCTTTGAGTAATTTTAATAATCCTGAGATCATCCTAGCTGTCATCGGAGTTTTGATCACAGTTATTTTACTAGTTAAAAAAGTACCGGCGGCTTTGCTGGTTGGCATTATTCTTACTACTATCATTGGGATCCCGATGGGAGTGACTAATTTGCATATTTCTGGCCAGTACTCCTTCGGGGCTTCTGTTTCTCAATTAGGCGATACCTTCTTAGCAGCTTTTTCGGATAAAGGGATGGGAAGCTTATTTTCTGATCCGCATCGCTTGCCTTTAGTATTAGTAACTATTCTATCCTTTAGTTTGTCAGACACATTTGATTCTTTAGGGACCTTTATTGGAACTGGGCGTCAGACTGGGATCTTTTCTGGAAAAGAAGAAATGGAACTAGAGGAACAACCAGGTTTCAAGTCAAAACTAGATAAGGCCTTATTTGCTGACTCGATCGCCACGGGTGTTGGTTCGCTTTTTGGTACATCTAACATTACGGCTTATGTCGAAAGTTCAGCTGGGATCGGTGCCGGTGGTCGGACTGGCTTGACTAGCGTGACTGTGGCCGTCATGTTTATCTTGAGTGCATTTTTATCACCTTTCTTATCGATCATTCCGTCGGTTGCAGTTGCTCCATCACTGATCATGGTGGGTGTGATGATGATGGGTAACTTTAATGATATTCCATGGAAGGATCTGGAAGAAGCTATTCCAGCTTTCATGGCTTCGATCGTCATGGCATTTACCTATAATATTACCTATGGGATCGCCTTTGGTTTTATTTTCTATACGGTTGTCAAAACAGTCTTGGGTAAGGGCAAGCAAGTTCATCCATTGATTTGGGTCGTTTCGCTGTTGTTTATAATCAACTTTGCTGTTTTAGCTTTGATTTAAAGAAGGATCACGAAATTAAAATAGATATTTGGCCCGTAAATGCTATGGTTAGTCTAATTTACGGGTTTTTCTGTATACTGAGACTATAATATTCAAAAAAGAAAGGACGATTACTTGTGGGAAAGATCCATAACTTAGAACAGGATGGTTCTAATCGAAATTTGAAAGTTGATCAAAAAACTTCGCTGCAATATCAAGAGGTATTAAAGCATTTGCATGATTTTAGAGAAAATCAAGGGTGGAGCGACTTTCATAATTTGAAGGACCTTGCACTTTCGTTGAACCTTGAAGCATCAGAGGTCCTGGAGATCTTTCAGTGGCAGGCTGAAGATGCTTCTTTAACGGACGACAAACGGATTCATTTGGAAGAAGAACTTGCTGATGTATTGACATATACGTTTTTTATGTGTGATCAGCTCGACTTGGATCCGGTTAAATTAGTTGAAGCTAAAACAAAAATCAATAATCAACGAACATGGAACGTTTAAATGAAAAAATGAGATTTTGCCGGGAAAAATATTTCCGGTTTTTTCTTTTATTGCGAATTTTTTACCGATTAGCTGCTTAATACAACCAATCATTTCAAATTAGAGCTTGATGAGAAAAAAGATTGTATAATGTTTTCATACTAAGTGAAAGATAGGTAAAGGGGGCAGAGTGAACGTGAAAGTAAATTTCTTTATAGATGACGATCAACCTGAACATGTTGATTTCCACGTTAAGAAAATAACCCCAGAAATGCAGTCCATGGCCGATGATTTACAAAAATCGGATTCCCTATTGTGGGGCTATCAAGATAAAACTGTAAAGCCTCTGCAATTTGAAGAGATAATTAGGATCCGGACTGAAGCAAGTGACGTTCAAGTGCAAACTGTTTCTGGTACATATAAAGCCAAACAACGAATTTATCAGCTGGTAGAGTTGTTACCAAAAAAATTCATTCAGATCTCAAGTGGAGAAATCGTTAATTTTGAATTTATTGATCACTTGGAATTAGGTGGAAATGGAAATATTAAATTGATCATGATGAATAAAGAAGAATCATATGTATCACGACGTTACGTTTCAAAAATTAAAAGGAGGTTAGGAATATGATCCGGCGAATTTTAAACCACTTCTTCTTTGGAATGCCATTTGGGATCACCTATGGTTTATTAGTTACTTTGGGCTATTCATATGGCCGTGGCGACACATTTTATCAACCTGCTGAAGCTCGCTTTGCAGAACATTTTTCCAGCAACTTAGATGTATTGTTGATCTCTATAATCTTGTGGGCCTTGTTTGGTTCATTATTTTCCGTAACTGCCTTGGTATTTGAAATAGAAAGGTGGAGTTTAGCGCGACAAACTTTGACACATTTTGCGACAACTGTGTCTGGTTTTATGATCATTGCATATTTTGCAGGTTGGTATCCCTTAGATCTTGCGAGCATTACGAGTGAAATATTCGTTTTTGTCATTATTTACTTGGTGGTTTGGGGCTATAGCATGTTACGAGCAAAAAGAAGCGTTGATGCGATCAACAAGAAAATTAAGAAAGAAAAATAATTTTTGTTGTCGAGCTCTCCCGGCTTGCTTTGCTCTGTTTTAGTAGTCGAGCTCTGGCAAGCAAGAAGTTCCGTCTATCCAACTTTAACAAGACAGTGCCTAAAACGCACTATCTTGTTGAAGCCCGATATACTCGCTTCTTCCCGGCTTGCCTCCGCTCTGTTTTTATAGTCGAGCTCCGTGAAACAGAAAGCTCCGCCTATCCAAGCCAGGAATTACAACGCCCAACCCGCGTTATAATTCCTGACTCCGATAGTGCTCACTTTCTCCCGTTTCACTCTGCTCTGTTTTTATAGTCGAGCTACGCATGGCAGAAGGTTGCGCCTAACCGACTTTCACACTCCAATGCTAAAAAACGCATTATAGCGTGAAAGCCCGTTAGTGCTCACCTTCTGAACACCATGCTCCGCTCTGTTTTATAATAAGGAAGGTGAGATCTATGTATTTAGAAACTAAAAGTTTGACGAAAGTTTTTGGCAAACAAACCGCTGTTGATAATTTAGATCTGGCAATTGAAAAAGGGAGTTTCACGGCGATACTTGGCCCAAATGGAGCAGGCAAGTCGACCACGATAGAAATGTTGTTGGGGGCATTATCACCAACAAGCGGTTCTATTTACTATCAAACAAAAAAGCCGCAATTCGGAGTAGTTTTTCAAGAAAGTGTTTTAGATGCAGAGTTGACTGTGCGAGAAAATTTACAAATACGGCAAAAAATGGCCGGTACAAACGAACCTGAAACTATCACTAAAGTCATAACACAACTTGGCTTGAGTGAATTTGCCAATAAACGATATGGTCGACTTTCAGGTGGTCAAAGAAGGCGGGCTGATATCGCACGTGCACTTTTAGTGCAGCCTGAGATTTTATTTTTGGATGAGCCAACGGCAGGATTAGATATTCAAACAAGAAAAACTATCTGGCAAGCGCTAACTGAATTGCGCCAGCAAGAAGACCTGACGATCGTTTTAACCACACATTATTTGGAAGAGGCTGATCAAGCGGACATGGTTTTTATTATCGATCATGGTAAATTGATTGCTCGCGGGTCTGCTGATGATTTGAAACATAGATACGCTAAGAATCAATTATTGCTTCAGACAGAGCAATTGGATAAATTAAAAAAACACTTGATTCAGTTTGAATATTTAGTTGTTGGAGCTGACAAAGTTCAAATTACTCCAGCCGATACCAGAGCTGCTTTACAGATTTTGGACCAGGTAGGGCCTTTACTGACACATTTTGAGTATCGTGAGGGGACGATCGATGATGCCTTTATCGCATTAACAGGAAAGGAGATGTACTAAAATGTTGACCGTATGTTATCGAAATTTGCTGTTGTATTTTCGCAACAAGTCGGAAGTTTTCTTTTCTTTGTTAGCTGCCTTGATCTCGTTTATTTTATACGTTGCTTTTCTACAAGATACAATTGGAGGAGATTGGAAGAACCTGCCGGGTCACGCTGAGTTTTTAGATTTATGGTTAATTGGCGGAACACTTGGTATCACTGCAATTACAACAACTCTTTCTTCCTTAAGTCAAAAAGTTGAAGATTATGAAAAGAGTACAGAAAATGATTTTTTGCTAACTGGGATCAGTCGATTTAGTTTGAATTTCGGCTATGTTCTTAGTGCAGCAGTGATTGGCTTTATAATGCAAATCGTCGTTTTTTTGGTCATGTTCTTGTATTTTCATTTCGTTGATGACCTGAGTATCTCATTTTCAAAACTTGGTTTTCTGATCATATTGATGTTATTGGGTTCTCTGCTTAATGCGGTGGTGAATGCAGTGATCATGAGATTTGTTTACAATAGGAATACGTTAAGCGCTGTTTCTACAGTAATCGGAACAGTCTCCGGCTTTTTAGTTGGAGCTTATATTCCGCTTGGGATCTTACCTAGTTTTGCACAATTTTTAGTGAAGTTAACACCCGGGGCCTATGTTTCTTCGTTATATCGTCAGGTATTATTAGATGATAATTTGCAAAAATTTTTCCCAGTTCTTTCTAAACGTGAACAATTTGTTGAAGAGATGGGTATTCAGTTGAAATGGGGTAAATTATTAAATTATAGTCAGTCCTTGCTGATCACCGTTCTGTTATTTGTTGCATTTTTAATTATTTTAGTCCTCATAGAATATTTGCTTAATTCTAGGAAAGTGAAACCAACATTCAGGACACTATGATACTATCTGCGATAAAACTTGTGTATATAGATCAAAATACTAGCCAAATTGGAAGTAGGTGTTATAATCAGTCGTGAACGATTGATTATTGAAAGCTTTGTGTGCTCTGTTTTCATAGTCGAGCTCCGTGAACCAAAAGTCTGCGCCCATCCAACTTTAACAACAAGTCGTAAAAACCACGACTTATCGTTAAAGTCCGATAATGCTCAACTTTTAACCGGTTCACTCCGCTCTGTTTTCAAAGGAGGAATTTTTATGGCTGATTTTGATTATGATGTTGTCTTTATTGGTAGTGGTCATGCTGCTTTTCATGGGGCCTTTAAATTATTACAGGCTGGGAAAAAAGTTGCTTTTATCGAAGAAGATAAATTAGGTGGGACTTGTCCTAATTATGGTTGTGACGCTAAATTACTTTTGGATGGCCCTTTTGAGGTGATTCAGGACAGCCAGAATTATAAGGGCTTTGGTTTAGATACTGCCCCACAATTAAACTGGGAAGATCTCATGAAATATAAGCACGCCTGGATCGACCGTATTCCCGGGATGATGAAAGAAATGTTCCCTAAAGCGGGGATCGATATCTATGAAGGAAAAGGTAAATTAACAGATGCTCATACGATAAAAGCTGGTGACAAACAAATCACTGCAGCAAATATTGTTATCGCAACTGGTGCACATGACTCGATTTTACCCGCAGCAGGTAAAGAATATATTCATGGCAGCAAAGATTTCTTATCTATTCCACATTTGCCGAAGTCTATTGTCTTTATTGGTGCCGGCTTGATTTCTCTTGAATTTGCCTCGATGGCTGTTAAAGCTGGCACGAAGATCGAAGTTATTGAGTATTCAGATCGGGCCTTGGCTCAATATGACAAGAAGTATGTTGATAAATTAGTAGCCAAAATGGAAGCAGAAGGTGTCAGCTTCCATTTTAACGAAGCTGTTAATGAAGTTAAAAAGAACAATAACGGTTATTCTGTTACGACAGAAGCCGGTTTGAAGTTTGATACAGATTATGTCTTCGGAGCTACAGGGAGTCAGGTTAACACGCAAGATATGGGCTTGGATGAAGTTGGTATCACTTATACTAAAGGCGGCGTTAGTGTTGATGATCATTTGAGGACAAGTTTGAAGAATATTTATGCTAGCGGAGATGTGATCGACAAACAGATCCCTAAGCTAACACCAACTGCAACTTTTGAATCAAATTACATCGCAGCACAGATTTTGGGTAAAGATGACCAGCCGATAGACTATCCGACAGTTCCATTTATCGCCTATACCTTACCGCGAATCGCCCAGATCGGTCTCACTCCAGAACAGGCTCAGGTAGAACCAGATAAATATCAGGAACAAGTTTTACCATATGGCAAGAGTTTTGATACTAAACACGATGATGATGCTGAGCTGACCGTAATTTTTGAAAAAGAAACTCATAAAGTTGCGGGTGCGGTAATTTATGGCGGCCAAGCTGCTTCTTTGATCAATATATTGACATTTGTTGTTGATAAAGGCTTGACTAACGATGACCTGGAGCAAATGATTTTCGGTTTCCCAGATGTTAGTTATTCAATTTTAGGTATGCTAAACCCTAATGGTGCAATGGGTTAATGTAAATTTAATAAAGAAAATGGTCATCCTAAGAATTAGTGTCAGGATGATCATTATTTTTACCGGTAAAACAAGTAAAGATAGCGGTCAATCAAGTTTGTTTATGGTATATTAGTAATAAATCGTGTACGCTTTATTTAGCAGCGAGAAAACTTATTAATATGAAAGGAGACGATTAACCATGGCAAAACAAGATATGGAACTAGCAAATCAGCTCTGTTTTTCGATTTACAACGCTAATCGTCTTTTTGCAAAGTTTTACCAGCAAACATTGGATGAATATAAACTGACCTACCCGCAATATTTAGTCTTGTTGGCTTTATGGGAGAAAGATCAGCGTAATTTACATGACCTTGGGAAAACTTTACACTTGGCAAGTAATACGTTGACTCCCTTATTACGGCGCCTTGAAAACACTGGGTGGATCACACGAGTTCATCCCTTGGAAGACAAAAGGCAGTTAGTCGTTAGCTTGACAGAGATGGGAAAAAAGTTAAAACCGCAAATCGAAGAAAAAATAGCTCATTGTATTAAAGATGTTGGAGAGTTTAGCGTTGAAGATTATCAGAAATTGCTCACGGACAACCAGAAATTGATCAAAAGCTTATTGAAACTGGTTTGACCCTCACTATTTATAGTTCACAAAAAGATCATGTTTAAACGCATGGTCTTTTTGTGTTCTAAGAGCTGTTCAGAGTCAGACTTTGAATCAATATGGTTAAATATATTTATAAAGCAGATGCCTCATTGACGAAGTTGTACCAATAAGTTATAATTCTTTTGGAAAGCGTTTTATTATAAACTTAACAAGAAAGAGAAGTGTGGAATAATGGTTGCAAATTCATTTCCAAAAGGGTTCCTATGGGGCGGTGCTGTAGCTGCTCACCAACTCGAAGGTGCTTGGCAAGAGGGCGGTAAAGGTGTTTCTGTCGCAGATGTGATGACTGCTGGAGAAAATGGTGTTCCCCGTGAGATCACTAAAGGTGTCTTACCTGGTAAAAATTATCCTAACCATGACGCAATTGATTTTTATGGACACTATAAGGAAGATATTGCGTTATTTGCTGAAATGGGTTTTAAGTGTTTTAGAACATCGATTGCTTGGACACGGATCTTTCCTAAGGGTGATGAAACTGAACCTAATGAAGAAGGACTCAAGTTTTATGATGATCTTTTCGCTGAATGCCATAAATATGGCATTGAACCAGTTGTAACTTTAGCGCACTTCGAAATGCCGTGGCATTTAGTTGAGAAATATAACGGTTTTGGCAGCCGGGAGACGATAGATTTCTTCCTGCGTTTTGCGACGACTTGTTTCAAACGTTACAAAGGCCAAGTCAAATATTGGATGACTTTTAACGAAATTGATAACCAAGCTTCATTCAATAATGATTTTTCGATGGCTACAAATTCCGGCTTACTCTTGGATAATGATAGTAATAATGAGGCTGAAATGTATCAGGCTGCTCATTATGAGCTAGTTGCGAGTGCGTTGGCTGTTAAGGAGGGTAAAAAGATCGATCCTGATTTTATGATCGGGTCAATGATCAATTATACACCAGCTTATCCTGCTTCTTCAGACCCAGAAGATATCTTGCTGGCTCAACGGGTCAACCAGCGTCGTTTCTGGTTCTCTGACGTTCAAGCTTGGGGTGAATATCCAAAGGGTGTTGAAGCCTATATAGAACGTCAGGGTTATCGACCAGATATTACAGCTGAAGACAAAGTTGTCCTTAAGGAAGGAACAGTCGATTATATTGGTTTCAGTTATTATCAATCAATTACAGTTAGTGCTAAGAAAGAAAATGCCGATAGTTTGGAATCACCTGATAATGTTATTGTCGAAAATCCGTATTTGGAAACAAGTGACTGGGATTGGTCGATCGACCCGATTGGCTTGCGTTACGGTTTGAATGAACTGACTGACCGTTACCATTTGCCATTGTTTATTGTGGAAAATGGGTTAGGTGCAGTTGATCAGGTTGAAGAAGACGGCAGCATCCATGATCCATATCGTGTGGATTATTTGCGCAAACATCTGGAAGAAGTTAAAAAAGCAGTTACTCTTGATGGGGTCGACTTGATGGGCTATACTCCATGGGGGTGCATCGATTTAGTTTCTGCTGGAACAGGCCAAATGTCGAAACGGTATGGTTTTATCTACGTTGACAAAGATGATGATGGTCACGGTACATTAGCGCGTTCAAGAAAAGATTCGTTTTATTGGTATCAAAAAGTAATCAAAACTAATGGTGCAGATCTAGAAAACTAATTTGTTAAATGTTCCTAAGTAAAAATATTAAGGATAAGAGAAGTTGGGGTAAAACATGGCTAAAAATAAAAAACAAGAACAAAAAAGAATAGAAGAACAGCGAAAAAAGCAGAGTAGGGAAACTATGTCTTTCAATCGTTTTTTGTTATTTAGATATGTCGCTGCATTTTTCTTTTTCCTGAATTTGTACTGGCTGGTACTGTTGATCCAAGGGCATCAGCTGACACTATTATTGCCTTTATTGTTGATGGTTGCAGTTTTGCCAGTTGTGTGGGAACACTTTAAAAAGTTGCATAACAGTTCTAACGAATTACCGTACTCTAAAATATATTTTTGGATTCAATTAGGCGTTAATTTTGCACTGTTGTTAATTTGCATGACGCCCTTGTTTGCTAATTTTTATCCGTTTATGTCAGTAAGGGGAAAGACACTGATCATTACCATGTTGATTTTAGGAATACTATTATGTTTGTTTATGGAAAGACGTGTCAACTTGATCGAACATGATCGTGACCGCTATTTAAAAACAATGCAGGAGTACAATGACGCACTCAATAAGAAATAAAAATATTACAGAATAATCGTTGCCACCGATAAAAGGGGGCAACGATTTTTTTGAAAGGAAAATAAAAGTTGTTAACTCGACTTGTAGGTTAAAATCACAAAAAATTGCGAAAAAAATTTAAAGGGACTTGTAAAAATAGTACCAACATATTATAATTTGTATGTAGGAATTAAAGCGCTTTAATTTGAATGGAAGGAGGTAACTTAGAAGCGCTAGTGTTGATATTTGAAGAATTATTATTTTTTTAGGACAGAATAATAACAGGAAGATGTACTTATTTGTGCCATTAAATGGTGAATATGCTTAAAAAAATATTTTTTTAAACATAAAATGTAACCGCAATCATGAGTTCCTGTTTTTTCTGGTTCTTAATAGTTGTCAGTATAAATTGACGTTAAACAAAGGAGAAAAAATTATGGGTGAAGATAACAAATTTATGAAGTTGTTAAATGATAAACTCATGTCCCCAATGGGAAAAATTGCTTCAACTCGGATCGTTCGAGCTATCATGGCAGCTGGCCTAGCAAGTATTCCTTTTACGATCGTAGGTTCCATGTTCTTGGTATTGAATATTTTACCGACCGTTTTCACAGGTTTAACAGGTTTCTTCAATGCAACATTTGTCAAGATCACTAACTTGTACATGATTGCTAACCAAACGACTATGGGAATCTTAGCTTTATACTTTACGATCGTTATTGGTTATGAATATACGAGAATTATCCGGGACGAAGAAAAAGTAAATCTTGATCCTGTTAATGGTGCTTTGTTAGCTGTTTTTGCTTTCTTTATGACAATTCCAGAATTGGTCATTAAAGGTGGTACTTTCACCTTGTTGAATGTTACTAATAAAACAGAAACAGTTATTAATGGCTGGAGATCTGGTGCTGGTGGTTTAGACCGGTTGGGAACTGGTGGTATCTTTACTGGTATTATCATGGCCTTGCTTGCGGTTAAGATCTATCAAATTATTGTTCAGAAAAATTGGGTCATCAGAATGCCGGAACAAGTACCTTCAGGTGTTTCTAATTCCTTTACAGCCCTGATTCCAACATTTGTTATTTCTTTTGTCGTTTTGCTGATCGATGGGATCTTGATTGCATTTAATACTGATATTTACAATGTGATCGCTATGCCATTTAGTTTCGTTACGAACTTGACTAATAGTTGGCTCGGGATCGTTGTCATCGAATTATTGATCTCATTGTTGTGGGTCTTGGGTATTCACGGTGCCAATATTATCGGTGCTTTCATTACACCTATTACTTTGAACAACTTGACGTTGAACGCCCATGGTGCACACATGATCTTTGCTGGTGAATTTAATAATATGTTTGTTATTATTGGTGGTTCCGGGGCTACTTTAGGTTTAGTATTCTTTATGACATTCATGGCTAAATCAGCTCAGTTGAAGACTTTAGGACGTGCTGCAATTGCACCAGCGTTCTTTAACATTAACGAACCGATCATCTTTGGTGCCCCAGTTGTGTATAACCCGTACCTGTCGATCCCATTTATGTTGGCCCCAGTGGTTACTTCATCATTAACATATTGGTCCATTAAGCTTGGGCTTACAAGCCAGATTATTGCACAGATGCCATGGCCATCACCTGTTGGTATTGGTGCTTTCCTTGGTACTGGTGGTGACTGGAGATCAGTTATCTTAGCATTCGTTAACGTAATTGTTGCTGGCTTAGTTTACTATCCATTTGCACGGATCTATGATAGAAAACTGTTAGCTCAGGAACAAGCAAACCTAGCTGCAGAAAAATAATATGAGAGTTTTTTAAATCAGTAAAAGAAGAAACTTCGCTACTACCACAAAATGGTAGAGCGAAGTTTTTATATATATCATTAACTAATTTTAGTTACTTTTAGAAATAATAAAAGCAACTATCCAAACGATGATCACGGCACCGATGATCGATGGAATAATTGCCATTCCAGCGACTTGAGGCCCCCAATCGCCAAGAAGTGCTTGGCCCAGAGAAGAACCAACCAAACCGGCGATAATGTTGGCTGCACAGCCCATTGATTTTCCTTGGCTAGTAATGCCTCCAGCGATGGCACCGATCACGGCTCCAACGAGCAAGACCCATATCCAATGCATAGTAATATCCTCCCTTTAAACGGTAATCAATAATAGTATGTGTCATAAGTATACCTATTTTTGTAACTAAGGTAAAAAATTTGAATCGCCTGAGGGCCAATTTTTACCGAATGTTTTGTAAACTCCATAAATTCAAAAAATTTAATATATAAATTTAGGACATGTTTTTTGAAGACAATTCATTGAGAACAATAACCGGTTACAGTTACTATAATATTAGTCATTGTGATTTTGACGTTATCGAATAAACGGGGAGAATAATAAGAAGAAACCGCTATGATAATAATTATCTTCAGTTAGTTTTGAATTAGATAATTTGACTTATTAGGTATTTATTTGAAATAATAGTTTGGTATTGTTTATAAAAGGGAGGAGTAGGAAAGAATGACAGAAAAAGTTAAAGTTACAAATTTAACTAAAATATTCGGCAAACAAATCCCCCAAGCCAAAAAATTATTGAGTGAAGGAAAAGATAAGAAAGAGATCCTTGCTCAAACTGGTTGTACAGTTGGGGTCAACCAAGCAAATTTTACTGTTAATGATGGTGAGTTGTTTGTCGTCATGGGACTTTCTGGGAGTGGAAAATCGACTATCATTCGGATGATCAATCGTTTGATCGATTCAACTGAAGGTGATGTTGAGATCGACGGTCAGAAAGTCATGGAGTTATCAAAAGAAGAATTACGTAAGTTACGTCAAGATAAAATTGGGATGGTTTTTCAAAACTTCGCCTTGTTCCCACACTTGACAGTTTTACAGAATGCAGAATATGGATTAGCACTAAAAAAAGTTGATCAGGAAACACAAGAAAAAAAGGCCAAGGATGCTTTGAATCTAGTTGGTTTGAATGGGTACGATCAACAATATCCTGACCAATTATCCGGTGGGATGCAACAGCGTGTCGGTTTAGCACGGGCAATTGCCAATGATGCCGAGATCTTACTAATGGATGAAGCTTTTTCTGCCTTGGATCCATTGTACCGGAAAGAAATGCAGGATCTCTTGTTACAGATCCAAGAAAAAATGCATAAGACAGTTATTTTCATTGGACATGATTTAAACGAAGCCTTGAAATTGGGCGATCGGATCATGATCATGCGTGACGGTGTAGTTCAACAGATCGGTGAACCTGAAGATATCTTGACGCATCCGGCTAATGATTATGTTGAACGCTTTATTGAAGGTGTTGACCGGACCCAAGTTCTGACGGCCAGCAGCGTCATGGCTAAAGCACAGGTGGTCAACATTGCTAAAGCTGGTCCGCGAGTTGCTTTACGCCGAATGCGGGAAAATGACATTTCTTCGATCTACGTGGTTGATAACGAAAACAGGTTCGTCGGCTTCGCTGACGCACATGATGTTTCGGACCTGATCAAGAAAAACAGTAAAGATTTACGGTCTGTTTTGAAGACGGATGTGCCCAAGACTCATGCTGATACACCGATCAATGATCTGATCAATGATATTT
>OMJG01001499.1_pt1 | contig 13430 bp, 12 predicted proteins | sample 1646431 | NCBI WGS metagenome assembly OMJG01 (sample SAMN03771674, study PRJEB25209) | food metagenome | isolation source: Cotija cheese | place: Mexico:Jalisco,Michoacan | collected 2011-12-12 | reverse complement strand
CTGATGGTACTGCACTCGCCAGGGTGTGGGAGAGTAAGACACCGCCGTCACCCCCGTACGGGAAAGCCCCGGCCAGTCTGGCCGGGGCTTTCTTCATATAACCACAGGTTCGCCAGTAGTGCGCGACACCGAACTTCCGCATGTTTGCGGGTAGCTTGGGAACTCGGTGTCGCCCATATGTGTGATCCGTCCCTGAAGGCGCATTGGGGTGCCACACTCTGTAGAATTGTCGGCAGTGCCCAGCGCATTGCGCGAGGTCAAGCTTGCTCATAAGTGAACCACGAGGATAGGTATGTCAGAGGATCAGAATACGTCAGAGAATTCAGAGCGCCAGGAGCGTACCTCCTCAGGTTGGCAGAATGCATCCGACCGACGCGGCAAGAAGAGCTACAACGATCGCGGTTACGAGCGTCGTGGTGGTTACCGTGATGACCGGCGTGATGATCGTCGAGATAATCGTGGCCGTGACAACGACCGTCGGGATTACCGGGGCCGTGATAATGATCGGCGTGGTGGTTACCGTGACGATCGCCGGGACAATCGGGATCGTCGTTGGGAAGATCGTTCTGATCGCCGTGACGATCGCCGTGGCGGATACCGTGATAATCGGCGTGATGACCGGGGCCGCGATAATGATCGCCGTGGCGGATACCGAGATGATCGCAGGGACAATCGGGATCGTCGTTGGGAAGATCGTTCTGATCGCCGTGATGACCGCCGGGATAACCGGGGCCGCGATAACGATCGCCGTGGCGGATACCGAGATGATCGCAGGGACAATCGTGGCCGTGATAATAATCGGCGTGGCGGTTACCGTGACGACCGGCGTGATAATGATCGGCGTGGTGGATATCGTGACGACCGGCGTGACGATCGTCGGGATGATCGTCGGGATAACCGGGGTCATGACAATGACCGTCGTGGCGGGTACCGGGAAGATCGGCGCGACGATCGCAGGGACTTTCACGGTGACCGCGATGACCGCAGGCAGTCCCGCCCGCGCGATCCTGAGGTACCCGAGAGCATTGCGGCCGCTGACTTGGACAAGGATTCCCGTAGGCGCCTGAATTCCCTCACGAAGGACAACGCGGATCGCGTTGCACGCCATCTGGTTTACGCCGGCACGATGATGGATGAGAATCCAGAGATCGCATATGTGCATGCTCAGGCGGCGTATCGGCACGCGGCACGGGTTGACATCGTGCGTGAGGCGCTCGGCCTTGCTGCTTACGTGACGGGCCGTTACGGGGAGGCTCTCCGTGAGCTCCGTACCTACCGCCGTATGACCGACGATTACACGCACGTCGCGATTGAAGCCGATTCCGAACGTGGACTTGGGCGTGCAGAGAAGGCCCTGACCTTCATCTCCGAGATCCCCATGAAGCGGCTCAATAGCGAGGCACAGATCGAGCTGGCGCTTGTCACGTCAGGGGCCCGTGCAGATACTGGTGATTCAGAAGGTGGCCTTTCCGTGATCGAGAAGATCAAGGCGGAGAACCTTCCTGAGATGCTTCAGGCACGTGTGGAGCTCATCCGTGCGGACCGCTACGCCGAGCTAGGCCGTGAAGATGAGGCCGATGAGATTCGCGCGAAGTGGGAGCCCATCTTTGCCCAAGAGGGCGAAGTGGACGTCTATGAGGACGACGAGGACGACGAGTCCGTACCGTCTGAGGACGTGGCTGAGGACGTGGCTGAAGACGTGGCTGAGGCAGCTGACGAGAAGGTTCAGCCTGAGGAAGACACGGCAGTAGAGCAAAACGAAGAGTAGGAAGATTCGTGAGTCAGGCACTAGTGAGCCAATTCGATGTGGGGCTGTTTGACCTTGATGGCGTGTGCTATCTAGGCGCTGAAGCAGTTCCCTTCGCCCCGGAAGCAATCTCTGAAGCGGTGACGATGGGCCTCAAGCAGGCCTACGTCACGAACAACGCCTCGCGATCGCCGGCGGTTGTAGCGGCGCAGTTGGAATCCTTGGGGATTCCGGCGCCAGCAGATTCCGTTGTGAACTCTGCGCAGGTTGGCTCGCAAATGCTCGCGGAACATGTGGCGTCAGGCTCGAAGATTTTGGTGTTAGGTGCACAGGCCCTGAGGGATGAGGTAACGGCGAGGGGACTCGTCGTCGTCGACTCTGCTGATGACAACCCAGCTGCTGTAATCCAAGGCTTCTACCCAGATGCGAACTGGACAGACCTGAGCGAAGCGGCGCTGGCTATTCGTGCGGGTGCGCTCTACGTCTGCACGAACCTTGACGCGACTATTCCCCGGGAGCGGGGACTTATGGTGGGTAACGGATCTCTTGCGCGCGCAATCGCCAATTCAACCGGGGTGGAACCGCTATCTGCGGGAAAGCCTGAACCGGAGATTTTCCAGATTGCGGCAAAGTTGCTGAACGCTAACCGCCCCTTCGCCATCGGAGATAACCTCGATACGGATATTCAGGGTGCTGTGAGTGCGAACGTGCCGGTGCTTCATGTACTGACTGGCTTGGCATCCGCGCGCGACATCTGCGTGGCTCCGATTCATCAGCGGCCCACGTATCTGGCGGATGATCTTCGGTGCCTTCTAGAGCCTTACCCGGACACTGTCGTGGACGGGGAGACAATTCGCGTGGGCAACGCCTCCGCACGCTGGACGGGCGAGGATTTCGAAGTAAATGGTGAGCAGCTAACTTCTAGCCCGGTGACACTCGGACTGAATTCTTACCGCGCCCTCGCTCAGGCGGCTTGGGACGCGGCGGACTCTGGCGTGGACAGCGAAACGTTGGCTTCGGCACTTCCGCATCTCACGGTAAGCCGGGATCATGGCGAATAATATTCCCCGCGCGCCGCGCAATACGGATGATGTGCTTGGCCATCTCAATGAGCAGAACACGGACGAGCAGATTCAGGTGCTCGACGAACTGCTGGAGGATCTCACCCGCGAATTAGGCAAGGCTCAGGGCTAGCTGTGGGAAGGCTGAACCGGGTAGATACTGAGCTGGTGCGGCGGGGCCTAGCAAAGTCACGAGAGCAAGCACGCGAGCTGATTGCTGATGGTCTTGTACGTCTTGACGGGCAGGAGGTTTCCAAGCCCGCCCGCCAGATGGATCCAGCCCAACCGCTGCGTGTGGTGGAGTGCGCTCGTGAAGATTACGTTTCGCGTGGCGCCTACAAGCTGATTGGCGCGTTGGAGGCGTTGGGGGAAGCTGCTCCTGAAATCGCGGGTAAGCGGTGCCTTGATGCGGGGGCGTCAACAGGCGGCTTCACGGACGTTCTGCTGCGCCGCGGCGCCGAGCATGTGGTGGCTGTGGATGTTGGCTACGGCCAGATCGCTTGGCGGCTACGTGAGGATCCACGAGTTACCGTGATCGAGCGGACGAACGTACGAACTCTTGCCCCTGAGATCGTGGCTCCAGCACCAGAGATTGTGGTGGGCGATCTTTCGTTTATTTCGTTGCGTTTGGTGATGCCCGCTTTGGTTCGAGCCGCGGCTACTGGCGCAGATTTCCTCCTGATGGTCAAGCCTCAGTTCGAAGTAGGCAAGGACCAGCTGGGGGCGGGCGGCGTTGTTCGCGATACCCGGTTGCATGCTGAAGCCGTCGTGTCGGTTGCTGAGGCCGCGCGTAAGGATGGCTTGGCTATTCAGGCGGTTGCTGCTTCGCCGCTGCCTGGGCCAGCGGGTAATGTGGAGTACTTCCTCCACATGGTTTCCGGTGGGCCGGACCAGCTAGGAGACGGCCTAGCTGATAACGTAGCTAAGGCGATTGAATACGGCCCAGCGGGCCAGAAAGCGTAGGCAGGATGACCCGGCGGATCACTCTCATATCCCATCCTGAACGTCAGGATGCCATCGAGACCGCTGGCGTTGTTTCGAGCCACCTGACGGATCTCGGCTTCGAGGTAGGCACGGACTGCACGCCAGAGGCAGTTGTTGACTCCGAACTCATCTTGGTGATCGGTGGAGACGGCACGATCTTGCGTGCGGCGGAATCGGGACGTCCCGCTGGAGTTCCCGTTCTGGGCATCAATTATGGCCACGTTGGCTTCCTGTCAGAGGCCGATCCTGACGATATCCCTCAGGTCATCCAGCAGATCGTTGATGGCAACTGGTTGGTGACCACGCGCATGACACTCGATGTGTCCGTGACGCTACCCGATGGCACGGTCCATACCGATTGGGCGCTCAATGAAACGGCTATTGAAAAGGATGCGAACTCGCAGATGTTCGAAGCCTCCATTGGCGTGGACGGCCGCGAGCTTTCCTCCTTCAAAGTGGACACAGTTGTGTGTTCTACGGCCACCGGCTCCACCGCCTACAACTTCTCCGCGGGCGGACCAGTTGTGTGGCCGAACGTGGAGTGCATGGTGATGACTCCGATTGCTGCCCATGCGTTATTCACCAGACCGCTGGTGGTGGGGCCAGATTCCACCCTTGAGCTGCACGTGCTAGAAGATAACGCTCGCGTGTGGTGCGATGGCCGGCGAATGATTCATGCGCCTTGCGGATCGGTTGTTCGCGTGGTGCGGGGCGAAGCGCCCGTATTGCTGGCGCGCTTGAACGATTCCCCGTTCTCGGGCCGCCTAGTGACGAAGTTCCAGCTGCCTGTTAAGGGCTGGCGGGTGCAGGTTCCGGAAAGCAAGACTGACATTGATCGGTCCGAATCGTAAACTCTAGAGGATGGGTGATTTGGCGTGATTGAGCAGCTACGGATTTCTCAACTGGGCGTCATCGAATCGGCCGAACTAGAGTTGGGCTCTGGCCTGACGGCGTTGACCGGTGAGACCGGCGCGGGTAAAACCATGGCCGTCACCTCGCTTGAGCTACTGCTTGGAGCCAAGGCAGATCCGGCAAAGGTACGGCGCGGTGCCAAGAGCGCGGTTGTTGAGGGGATCTTCTCTGTGCCCGAGGAGTCCGCTGTTGTGGAACGAATCGTTCAGGCCGGAGGAGATATAGAGTCTGAAGATGGGATGGCCACTGTCTTCATCTCGCGCCATGTGCCGGCGAATGGCCGATCACGTTCATTTATCGGGGGACGAAGTGTTCCCACTGGGGTACTTGCCGATATCGCTGGTAGCCTCGTGACAGTTCACGGCCAAACGGATCAGCTTCGCCTTGCTGCTCCTGCAGAACAACGGGCGGCCCTAGACGAATTCGGTGGGGAGGCGGTTGCAAGGGCGGCACGGACGTGGCGTGATGCTTGGGGCGCGTACAACGAGGCAAGCGACCAGTTGCAGAGATTCACCGAGCAGGCCGCCGATGCGGCAAGGGCCCGTCTGGCCTATGAGGCGCTTGTAGCCAAGGTGGAGGAAGTCAATCCGGGTATTGGCGAAGAGGCCGCGCTCAAGCAGGAAGCACTGGCGCTGGAGAACGTGGAAGAACGCTTCTCGGGTTTGTCCGGGGCCGCCGCTGCCTTGAGCGGCTCGGACACGGTGGATTATCCGGCACTCGCAGGGATCGCGGAGGCGCAGAGTTCCCTTCAGAGTGCTGGAGAATCCGAGGATGTAGCGGATTTGGCTGGGCGTCTAGACTCCGCTCAAGCGGAGTTATCTGATATCGCTAACGAACTTGCGGATCTGGCGGCGCATTCGGAGGCGGACCCAGACCGGCTGTCCGTCATTTACATGCGACGCCAGCAGCTACAGGGCTTGAGGAAAGCACTGGGGATGGATCTGGATCAGGCGCTTGAAGAGGCCGATCAGGCGCGAGCTGCTCTCGAGGATCTGGGGGATCTGGAGGGGACGCGAGAACGTTTGGCCAAGGAGCTATCTCAGGCACAGAGCGAAATGGAAGCGGCCGGTAAAAGGCTCCGAGCAGCTCGAACGGCAGCTGCAAAGAAGCTCTCCAGCGCGGTGGCCTCAGAACTGCCGCAGCTAGCGCTTCCGGATGCCACATTCTCGATTTCGGTGACGGAATCGGATGCCCCCGCCATACACGGCCATGACGTGGTTAAGTTTCAACTAGCTTCGCACCGTGGAGCGCCTCTGGCGCCGCTGGCGAAGAGTGCGTCAGGCGGCGAGCTCTCACGAATAATGCTAGCCGTGGAGGTCTCCTTGGCAGAGCAAACACATGATAAGCACCACACTTTCCTCTTCGATGAGATCGATGCAGGTGTGGGAGGGCGCGCAGCGTTGGCGGTGGGACATAGGTTGGCCGCGCTGGCGGCAACGAACCAAGTGATCGTGGTGACCCATTTAGCTCAAGTGGCCGCCTACGCCCAGACCCAAGCCGTTGTTGTTAAGGAGTCCAAGGAGAAATCCGCCATCACGCACGTGATCGAGGTAGAGAGGGACGAACGGCTTAGTGAGCTAGCCCGGATGCTGGCGGGGTCCGATTCTGAAACGGCACGCGCCCACGCTGCTGAACTGCTTTCCACAGCGGATGTGGCACGATAAAAGCGTGGCATTTCGACTAGTCCGCAAAAAGGACGTGCAGGAGACCGGGGAGCTAGAGGCTCAAGCCCGGGTAGACCGGCGCACCAAGAATCTGACGAAACGGTTGCAGCCGGGAAACATCGCTGTGATCAACCATTCGGACATTGATCGGGTTTCCGCCGAGGCGCTTGTGGAATGCAAGCCGCGGGCGGTGCTCAACGCCGCCAAGTCCACCTCCGGCAGATACCCGAATCTGGGCCCGGGGATCCTGGAGACGGCTGGTATTCCCCTCATTGATGATCTTGGCCCTGAGATAATGGATATTCGCGAGGGCGATATTCTCCATATCGAGGATGCGCGCGTATACCGCGGCGATGAGCTGATCGCAGAAGGAACGGTTCAAACCGAGGAAACCATCGCAGCGTCTCAAGAGGCAGCGCGGGCCGGAATGAGCGTGCAACTTAAGGCTTTTGCCACGAACACGATGGAGTACGTGGAACGAGAGCAGGATCTGATTTTCGATGGCGTCGGAGTACCCGACGTGAAGACGAACTTTGAGGGCCGCCACGTGCTCGTGGTGGTTCGCGGCTACCGATACAAGGAAGACCTGGCCGCCCTGCGCCCCTATATCCGCGAGTATAAGCCGATCATGATTGGTGTGGACGGCGGTGCCGATGCGATATTGGAGGAGGGCTTCCAGCTGGACATGATCGTTGGGGACATGGACTCCGTTTCGGACAAGGCGCTGACCTCCGGAGCTGAGATCATTGTGCACGCCTACCGTGATGGGCGTGCGCCTGGACGTAAGCGCGTTCAAGACCTTGGCGTAGAGCACGTCGTGTTCCCGGTAACCGGCACGTCAGAGGATGTGGCGATGCTGCTTGCCGATGACAAGGGGGCGCAGCTCATTGTTGCCGTGGGCACCCACAACACTCTGATCGAGTTCCTTGACAAGGGCCGAAGCGGGATGGCGTCCACATTCCTCACCAGATTGGCTATTGGAGGAAAGCTGATTGATGCGAAGGGCGTGTCCCAACTGTATCGATCGCGTATCTCCAACTGGCAGATTTTCTTCCTCGTCGTTGCGGGCTGCGTGGCTATCGTGGCCGCTCTCGCAGCAACTGCAACTGGGCACGCTTTGTTCGGGCTCATCTCCACGTGGTTCAGTGATATCGTCCACTGGTTCGCGACTCTTTTCTGATAGGTAGATGATGGTTGATTTCAGGTACCACCTCGTTTCACTCGTATCGGTTTTTCTGGCATTGGCAGTTGGCATAATTTTGGGGGCCGGCCCATTACAGAACTCGATAGGTAACACGTTGACGGGTCAGATTGATACGTTGCGTGAATCCCGCGATAGTCTGCGCGATGAGCTCGCCGTTACGGAGGACCAGCTTTCAGGGTCAGATAGCGCACTCGATGTGGCCGCGAACGAGCTACTCCCCGGCACATTGACAGGACGCAATGTGGCGATTGTTGTTCTTCCTGAAGCGAGCAGCGACGCGGTTTCTGATCTCATCGAGAGTTTAGAGCTGGCTGGAGCTTCTGTTTCAGGTCAAGTTACGTTGAACGAATCCTATGCTAATTCCGAAAAGGCCACATACCGCGGCGCCTTTTCTAACCAGGTCTCTGAGTATATCGATTCCCTCCCGGACAATCCCACAAATGATCAGGTAGTTGCGTCGGCTCTTGATTACGTGCTGCGTAAAGGAACTGGTGACGAGAACGCGAAGGTTCTCCTTGGTTCGTTGATGGCCGAGGGTGACGCCCTCCTTTCGGTGGATCGCGAGGTGAAGGATCCTGCAGATGCCGTTATCGTAGTGACTCCTGAGAGTCTGAATACCGAAGATGCTGACCTCACAGCGAATGAGAAGTCCGAGATTGAGTCTCAGACCGGGATTTACACGGAGATGTTCTCTGAAGTTGCGGGGAGAGGACCAACGGTTGGTTACGGAAGGGCTTTGAACGACGACGATCTCCTGACCACCCTGCGCGGAACCAATGAGGGCTCTACAGTCGATTCAATCGCCACAACGCCTGGCCGCATTAACGTACCTCTGGCGGTAGCCTCTGAGATCTCCGGAGATCATGTTTCCCTCGGCAGCCAGCAGGGAGCGGATGCCCCACTTGGTGAACGCGTTGATGCTTCCGCTAAAGACAATGGAAGTGATAACTGATGTTCGCCAGCGCGCTGGCATCGCTGGGAGCTGCGATCGGAACTAGCCGGTTTGTCGAGTCTTCCCCCGGATCTTTTGAATCGTGGGAACGTACGTCATTTAGCGGGCAAGAACTGACTCTGACTGAGGGCCTAGTGGCGAGCGCGGGAATGATTGCCGCGGCTGCCAGTGTGTCCGGCAGGGCCAAGATCGGAGCCCTCGCGAGTGTAGGTGCCGGTGCCGTTGCAGGCTACGTTGATGACCAGATGGAGGATCGGTTTCCCGCCAAAGCCAAGGGGTTTCATGGGCATCTGGGCGCGCTACGTCAAGGAAAGCTCACGTCTGGTGCTGTGAAAATCGGCGTGATCGGGCTTGGGGCTAGCGCTGGCGCCGCAACTTGGGCCACCGAACAAGGAGCGTTACGGAAGGCGGGCGGGTGGCTAGTTCGCACAGGACTTATCGCAGGAACCGCCAACTTCGTCAATTTGCTCGATCTCCGTCCGGGGCGCGCGATCAAGGCAAGCGCCGCAGCATCGGTTCCGCTCGCATTGAGGTCGAATCCGGGCTCAGGGCTTGCCGCCGGCGTGATTGCAACGGGCGCTGTATGTGCCCGCGATGACCTTGCCGGGCGTGCGATGCTGGGCGATATGGGCGCCAATGCTATGGGTGCCGGGCTTGGGTTTGCTTTGGCGTCTTCTCCTAGCGCGGCCCTTCGCGTGGGTGCACTTGCATGCGTGGGCGGACTGACTCTACTCAGTGAGAGAGTCTCATTCTCGAAAGTGATCGAAGAGAACCCTGTTCTCTCCCGAATTGATCAGTTCGGACGGCCGTGAACAAGGCGCTTGCCACCGTTACGGGGGCGGCCGGGTCAATAGCGATCTTGACGCTGCTCTCGAGGCTGGTTGGTTTTGTACGTACCTGGGTACAAAACGGAGCCCTCGGAGACACGCTCGCGGGTGAGGCATACTCAACTTCCAATACGGTCCCCAACGTCCTTTTCGAGGTGGCGGCCGGAGGCGCTCTTGCCGGTGCGGTGATCCCTCTCATCTCCGGTTTCCTCGCGAAGAAGATGGAGGGGGAGGCCTCTCAGACGGCCTCTGCGCTGCTGACGTGGATTGTCACGGTGGGCCTGCCAATCGCCGGTATTGTCGCATTGGCTGCGACGCCTATAACGACTGCGTTGTTGGGGCGAGGGAGCGACGCGGATGAGGTGGAGCTGGCCGCGGCACTGCTACGTATGTTCGCGCTGCAGATTCCCTTGTACGGGATCTCGCTTGTTTGTACAGGGATCCTTCAGGCCCATCGGCGATTTATTTTGCCGGCATTGGCGCCGATGCTCTCTGCGGTGACGGTGATTGGCGCTCTGATGTTGTTCTGGCAGCTCGCGCAGGGCCAGCAGGATAGCCCAACAGCTTTATCAACTGCGTCGATCATGGTCCTTGGATGGGGAACCACCCTTGGCACCGTGGCGTTCTCACTTCCACAGCTCATCCCCGTTCTGCGGCTAATGCAGATTCGGCCCACGTGGACGTTCCCCCCGGGGGTGGCCAAGCGGGCGATCAAGCTTATGGGTGCCGGTCTTGGCGGGATCCTTGCGCAGCAGATCCAGATCATCACCATCATGGTGGTAGCTAACACGTACGGATCTGGAGCGTCAGGGCAAACGGGTGCCTACCCCATCTACACTTTTGCGAACGCCATCTACATGGTGCCTTATGCCGTGTTCGCCGTTCCGATTGCCACGGCAGTGTTCCCGCGGCTCTCGGAGGCAGCGGCTCTTCCTGGAAGACCGGGATTAGCCGAGTTGACTGCTCGGTCCACGCGCCTTGTGCTGGAAATTGGCATTGTCTGTGTGGCTCTGCTTGCTGTCTTGGCACAGCCTGCGAAACTGGTGTTTGACTACCTGAGGGAGGCATCGGGACTCGATATCGCGCTTATTGCTATGGCTCCGGGTCTTGTGGGTTACGCTCTGATCTACCACTGTTCGAGCGTTCTTTATGCCCTTGAGGCTTCGCGCGCCGTTGTTGTTGTTAACGTGGCGGCTTGGCTCACGGTCTGTTTGGCGTTGGGCATACAAGTTCTGTTCGGCATCAGTGGGCGCACCGAAGTACTGGCTGCTATAGGTGTAGCAGTATCGGTTGGTATGACGATCGGGGCGGTGGGGCAGCTTTGGGCCATACGGGCCGCGCTTGGCCCGCGGTCTCTCGCGGGTCTGGGCCGGGCTGCCGTCACGGTTACGGCAGCATCGGCGGTTGTGGGCGCGATTGGCTATGCTGCGGTTCAAGGCATGCTTAGTTGGCTGGGTTCTGGTCTTATTGGTGCCTTCGCTGCCGTGGTCGCGGGGGGTCTGGTTATCGTGGGCGGCGGAGGAGCCGCGATATTCCTGACGGATAGGCGTGCCCTCTCAATGGCGACCAAGGCAACGGGCAGTCCGGACCTAGAAAGTGAATAACACCTGTTAACGTGCGCGAAATAGAGGGGTGTTAGGCTGGAGTTCCGTGGAACATACTAAGGCCCGTCTCCCGGGAAATCAGAACACGGTCACTAGGCACATTTTTGTTACCGGTGGCGTCGCAAGCTCACTGGGCAAGGGCCTGACGGCCTCTAGCTTAGGGCGGCTCCTTCGCTCGCGCGGCATGCGCGTAGCGATGCAAAAGCTCGATCCCTACATCAACGTGGATCCGGGCACGATGAACCCGTTCCAACACGGAGAAGTTTTCGTGACCGAAGATGGTGCGGAGACGGATCTGGATATCGGCCACTATGAGCGCTTCCTTGACGTGGAGCTCACCGGTGCGGCGAACTCCACCACGGGGCAGGTCTACTCGCGAGTCCTTGCCCGCGAGCGGGCTGGCGAATATCTGGGAGAGTGTGTGCAGGTAATCCCGCACATCACTAACGAAATTATTGAGCAGATGCGTGCTCAGGCCCTCCCGGACAAGGACGGGAATGTTCCGGACGTCATCATCACCGAAATTGGCGGAACAGTTGGCGATATTGAATCCCAGCCGTTCCTCGAGGCTGCGCGCCAAGTCCGTCAGATCGTGGGGCGTGAGAACGTTCTGTTCATCCACGTGTCCCTTGTCCCGTATCTCGCCGCTGGTGGCGAGCTGAAGACCAAGCCTACGCAACACTCCGTCGCGGCCCTGCGCAACATTGGCATCCAGCCGGATGCGATTGTGTTGCGTTGCGACCGCGAACTGACGGAGGGTATTAAGAACAAAGTGGCCCTGATGTGCGATGTGGACCGCGAAGCTGTTGTTGAATGCCGCGACGCTGCTTCGATCTACGAGATCCCGGTGACGTTGGCTAATGAGGGTTTGGACACCTACGTGGTTCGGCGCCTTGGGCTGAGCTTCCGGGACGTCGATTGGACCGAGTGGAACGTTCTACTAGACCGCGTACGGCATCCGCGTGCGACCGTCCGCGTGGCGCTGGTGGGTAAGTACGTTGACCTGCATGATGCCTACCTATCCGTTGCCGAGGCACTACGTGCCGGTGGCTTCGCCCATTCTGTTGCCGTGGAGATCGTATGGGTAGCCTCGGATCTGTGTGAGACCGAAGAAGGTGCGGGCAAACAGTTCGTCGATATTGACGCTATCTTGGTGCCAGGCGGATTCGGCGTTCGCGGACTCGACGGGAAGATTGGCGCCCTACGGTATGCCAGAGAGCATGGCATCCCAACACTCGGTATCTGCCTCGGTCTGCAATGCATGGTGATTGAGGCAGCTCGAAACCTCTGCGGTCTCACCGGCGCCTCTTCAACCGAGTTCGATCCGGCTACCGGGGTACCCGTCATTGCCACCATGGACGAGCAGCGCGAGTTCGTAGATGGTGAAGGGGGCCTGGGAGGGACCATGCGTCTAGGCGCCTACCCAGCCGAACTCTCTGAGGGATCGCTTGCCGCTGAGACCTATGGATCGAACCGCGTGAGTGAGCGCCACCGCCACCGCTATGAAGTGAACCAGGCATATCGTAGTGAGCTGGAGGAGGCCGGACTGAAGGTCAGCGGAACCTCCCCAGACGGTACACTGGTGGAGTTTGTAGAGCTAGACCGTGCCCTTCATCCCTACTATGTGGCCACCCAGGCCCATCCAGAGTTTAAGAGCCGGCCCACTGCCGCCCACCCGCTTTTCGCGGGCCTGATCGGCGCCGCCTGCCAGAGGAGGAAATTATGACTGAGCTTGTGGACGTGCGCGATGATGAGCACGCGCGCCTTGTCCGGAGCTCCGAGCATTATCACGGCCACATCCTGGATGTGGTGGCTGATGATATCGAGCTGGCCTCAACCGGCGCATCCATAACTCGGGAGTACATCCGCCATGACGATGCAGTGGGAATCTTGGCAGTGCGCGATGGTGCCGCAGGCGAAGAGGTTCTCCTTATACGCCAGTATCGCCACCCGGTCCGCAGCCTCCTGTGGGAGATCCCGGCGGGGCTCCTCGACATTGAGGGCGAGGATAAAGCTGTGGCGGCTGCACGGGAACTTGGGGAGGAGACGGATTACGAGGCGGAGAGCTTGACGCCGCTCGCGAGCTTCTACACGTCGCCCGGTTGTTCGGACGAACTCCTTCATGTGTATCTTGCTCGTGGAGTCAGCCCCTCATTGTCCAACTTTGCGAGAGAGGATGAGGAAGCGGAGATCGAAACTCACTGGTTCCCGTTTGAAGATGTTGCCGCTGCAGTTCTTGCGGGCAAGCTCCATTCCCCAAGCCTCGTGGTGGCTGTCTTGGCTTACGCCACTAACCGGTAGGGACCGTTTCTTCCTGCTCTCTTCTGCGCGCGAACGGGTTAAGGGCACGAATAAATACGGATGTATTTCGGGCGCTTTTCTGAGAAAGTGGCGGTTTATCACGGGCTGCGCAGCTCGTGCACTTAAAGCACGGCTAACCTAACGTGCCAATCCTCACATTGGAATTATTCCAGA